>Ga0335398_10003417_pt1 | contig 23269 bp, 19 predicted proteins | sample BON03_FD_205742 | JGI IMG/M metagenome (GOLD analysis project Ga0335398, IMG submission 205742) | Freshwater microbial communities from Lake Bonney liftoff mats and glacier meltwater in Antarctica - BON-03 (spades assembly) (version 2) | ecosystem: Environmental > Aquatic > Freshwater > Ice >... | reverse complement strand
CTTCGCGAAAAGTACAAATCGTGAAAGTCCGATTGCTCATAAATCTGTCCAGACTCTTCGCTACGGCAAGACCTTTCTCTGTAGCCAAGCACAAAACAACTGAGTTTAGACGTTCCATTTTGTTCTATCGCCGATAGCCAAATTCGATTAAGTGGTTGCCGCAGTCGCCACCGAACGTCGAGAAGTTGCAGCGCCCACCAGCGCAGCAATCACAGAATTCTGTTCTTCTTGCGTCAGCCCGTGGTAAAACGGCATCCTGATCAGCCGTGCGCTCAGATCTTCGGTAACCGGTAACTTGACCTCACCGACAAGCTCTTTGCCCTTGGGAGAATTGTGCAGTGGAACATAGTGGAATACGGCACGAACGCCGACAATCTTTAGCTCTGAAAGAACGCGGTTTCGCTGCTCGGCCGTCGGCAGAATCACGTAGAACAAATGGTAATTACTGTCACAATCTTCAGGGATCACAGGCAGTTGGACTAGCCCCACCGCTTCCAAGGGTTTTAATGCTCGACAATAAGTCTGAAAGATTTCCTGACGGCGTTCGGAAATGCGATCCATCTCCTCCAATTGAGCATACAGAAAGGCAGAACAAATCTCACTGAGCACGTACGACGAGCCGACTTCAACCCACGTATATTTGTCCACTTCGCCTCGGAAGAACCGCTGGCGATTGGTACCCTTGTCGCGAATGATCTCAGCCCGCTCAATCAGATCGGGATTGTTGATGCATAATGCCCCGCCTTCGCCACAGATATAGTTTTTGGTCTCATGAAAGCTATAGCAGCCGAGGTCGCCGATGGCACCCAAGGCCTTGCCATTGTACCATGAGTTTACTCCTTGAGCGGCGTCCTCAACAACCTTCAAATTGTGGTCGCGAGCGATGGCCATGATGCGATCCATCTCGCAGGCAACGCCCGCATAATGAACCACACAGATGACTTTGGTTCTTGCTGTGATCGCCGCTTCGATGAGATTTTCATCCATGTTGAGAGTGTCAGGCCGATTGTCCACAAACACCGGCTTCGCTCCCATCCGCACAAAGGCCGACGCTGTCGACACGAATGTGTAGGACGGCATGATTACTTCATCACCCGGCCCAACATCGCACAATTGGGCGGCCATTTCCAGTGACGCCGTACAGGATGGGGTCATCAGGATCTTTTTGATCCCAAACCGCTCCTGCATCAGTTCGGCACACTTCTTCGTGAAGTAGCCATCACCACCGAGGTTGCCCATCGTCACGGCCTGTGCGATGTAGTAGAGCTCTTTGCCAGCAATGAACGGTTTGTTAAAGGGAATTTGCATCGCTCAATCTGGTTTTCAAATCTGACTGAATTCACTGGCACTTGAATGGCGTCCATGCTAGGACATCACGGTCCGCGTTTCGCATATCCCAACGCGGAAATTCGAACTTTCGGCACGGAAGCCATTCTTAATTAGTGCAGATATTCTAATGCGATCGATGGCACATATTTTGCTGAATCCGTGGCGAATTCCTCTGAAGCATCCAGATGCAATGTCAGATGTACCGCCTCATCCCTCCGAACGCTTTTATCGACGAAGCTTTCAATAAATCGAGGCGTCTCCAAGTCCGCAATGGGACCTGCTGCAAGCACAATACCGTCCATTGTGAGAGTGTAGCTTACCGGAATCTGCTCCCAATGAAGTTCCGTTCCAACAGGCACCTTCATCGCACGCTGATTTCCGCTGAGGAAAAACCGCAGCTCGTTGCCTCGAATCGCGTTCAATGGTATGCAGAGTGCCATCGAGAATCGATCTCCAGCATAGACCATCTTTTCCGGGCTATCATCGTATGACAAAGACATGCATACCGGTGTCACTAATGCCGATCGATTCGGTTTCACCTCAGAATCTGAATTCATGCATGGGGCCATTTCCGTAAGGTCGTAGAATGTGAATCCTAGGTGATTTACAATTCGACCCAAACCCAGTTGAACAGACACCAGAACGGAAAGACCGATAATTCCCCAACGAAAACGCCTCCACAACGCTGAATTTACGACCCCAGCATCACGGGGATTGACTCCAGAGCAGACAATTCCAGCGTTCCAACTGAGTGGGATCGACAGGAAAATATCGTAGGGGGCTAACGCATCTGTGAGCAGCAGCAAGATTAGGCCTCCGGCAAGAAACACACAGATCGGGAACAACTCATAGGAAGCCATTGGAAACCAATCGAGTCGCCAAAGGCGGAGCAAGCTGAGCCCACAAAGACAAACATAGATGGCACTGCACACAAACTCTTTTCGCGATCGGTTGGGTATATCCCAGGAAGCCGACCCAGAATCACCAGGAATGGTTCCAAAGCCTGCGAAACACCACTGCATCACCCAATTGTTCTGTGCAAACACTTCGTCCTTGCCATATACGTGCTGCCAAAACTGCAGTCCAACGCCAAACTTTTCGTAAATCAATTTTCGAAAACTGAATCCGATGCGATTTGTTGTCGGTATCTGATCAAAATAAAGGAACCGCCAAGTAACTGCATTCGTCGGGTAGCCATCAGCCATCGAATCTACTGCTGTTAACGCCGCCATCGTCGACAACTCCGCTGCAGGCCCCGTAACTGCCCTGACGTTCTCAACAACGTAGTTTTTTAATGCGAACTCCGTTACCAAGCCGACGAAACAGGCGACGGCAACAAGAACAAGTTTCCGCGGCTGAACCCTAATATTGTCAGTTGAAGCTGAGCCCAAAACGCTGGCAACTCCAAAGAGGAGAATCCCGCCAACCACGAAAGGGCCCTGCCATCGCTGCAAGTCCAGCATACCTACAGCAGCACCCGTCGCAATGGCGAGGCACATAAGCTTCACAAACACCAACAACCCATCGTGACTAAGATGAGCACGCCTGATAAGAGATGCAAAGTGAAATTGTAACCACAGCACAACGAGCAACCAAAACATCCCCGGCGTTTCATGAGTCATCAACGTTGCTGAGTACCACAGATCCGGATAGACCAAAAAAAAGGGCAGTGATAAACAAGCTCGCCTTGCACCAAAGATGCTTCGAGTCAAGGACCAAAACAAGATGGTACTTGCCAACTGAGAAATCAGGTTTGCGAACTCCAACCCGGTATTTGACCCGCCGAATATTTTGGCGACAGGAAACGCATACAGAAAAGCTCGAGACACGTATGCGGATTTATAGGGGTTTGCGTCTTGGTGAACTGCGGAAATATCACCCGACGCAATCGAGACGCCGTGTTTCCAATACTCGCCATAGTCCATCGGCTGCACGGAATCCATACTCATTATCCATGCAATTTTCGCCAGAAAGATAACGGCAATAATCAAGTACGCAGCACGATTGCAAGATCGATCCTCCTGCATATTCCGCACGACCGCCACGAGGCCTGTCAGGCATAGGACAAACAGGACTAATATCATTGAGCCCCAGAAATACTGATCGGCAATGCGACTGTCGAAAAACGTCAATGCGTTGAGATAAAAGTGGTGTCCAAATATAAGCACCGCTAGGAACCAAACGCCGCCCCCTGCGATGGCTTGAGTAATTTTTGGCGCGCCCGAGCCATTGAAGCAGGAGACTCTGTGGCTGCCGACCTTCTTGGGAAAAAATGTTGGCGCTATAAGAATTCCGCCGCAAACCAGAAGTAGAACCAACACTACCGTTTGCAAAAACGGAATTCCGACAAGGCAAAAGTCGCCTTGCCAGTTCACTGAGTCCCGTGCCCACCGAAGCTGCGATGGAGCATTCGGTTCGACTTTCAGTTCGACGACCGCGATTCCATCAAGGTCAGCCAACCTGGTGACTGCTGGCAGAACACTGACCGTAAGCTCCGCACCTGTCTTCGATGATTCACCCATCCATACAGCCAACTTCCGTTTTGCAAGTTCCTCGGGCGTGGCTCCTGATACAAACAACCGCTTGACGGCACTTAATGAAGGCCATTGCTTCCATCTCGACCGGTAGCGTGGATCAACAGTTAGTTCACCAATTGACCCAAATGGGGACTGACAGAATACTCTAAAGGCACCCTCTGGTTCATCCTGCCCAAGACTCACATGGACCGGAAGATAATTCAATCCAGTTCGGTACCGCTGTAGAACCAACGCGGCAAAGCACACCAACGCAGTTACACACAGCAACGCTGTTAATTTTTTAGAACGCGACACATTTAACCTAGATAAGCTCGACCTGAAACTCTAGCCAATCGGACGCTAAATACGTGAATTCGCATTCCAGCGGCGACAACCGTAAACTCTGACTTGCGTGATGCGAAGTCGACTTAAATGCGCGAGAGTGACAACACAATTCAGGAATCTTGCCTTCGAATCATGTTGCTTGGGAAACGATTCTCGCCTTTCTCCACGAAGATAAGATTGTGGCAGAAACTAATAGATTTGATGTTCAGATCGTAACTAGAGGGTTGGTAGTGCGGATCGGGAAACTCGGCATGATTCAACCCGTCCGTCAAGCTTTTGAAGTACCCCATAATCGTCTCGATGTTGTTGCGATTGTTGTAGTCGCCTCCGTAATCGGATGCCCAGTACGATGTCTGTGTGTCCTCAACGACGTACAAACCGCCGGTTCTTAGACTGGGAAAAAGAGACTGAAATGTCGTAATCACGTGATGATTGATGTGGCTTCCGTCATCAATGATGATGTCCAGTGTACCTGTCCGCTCAACGAGCGATTTCAGGAACTCCTTGTCTACCTGGGATCCCTGGAGGATTTCGATCCGTTCCTCAGAAAGCGATCTTTTGTCCTGAATATCAATGCCAAAAATTTCAGCGTATGGAAAGAAGTCCTTCCAAAACCGCAGCGAATGTCCGCCGAGGGAAGGATTGGTATACCCCACCTCTTGATTTTCGTATCCGCCAACGCCAATCTCAAGAACAGCACGTGCCACCATTTGTAGACGATTAAAGTGCCGAAAGTATGGCTCAGCGTAATCATGCGCACTCCACTTGTCCGACGGATGGCGTCTTGTGAGTTCGAGAAATAACTCGTACTCGGTTTTCGGAGGCGAACCGCCACGCAACAATTTTATCGCTAATCGGGACGCTCGGTTAAGCATTTGTGACGCCAATTCACTTGTTCCTATAGGTGGAGGCATTTAAACCGTTGCTTGTTCAATCTTCGTGAGCTGATCGGCGTCGTTTGTGTGCCCCATGCAGGAAGCTGGAAGGTAACTATTCGGCTCCTCACAGCGATGCTCAACGCTGTCCATCGGATGCTCGATCATCCATCGCATTTGGTCAGGCATCGCGGTCCATTTTCCGGGCTGGATATAGTTCTTTGTTTCATACGTGTGGATACTGAAATCAGGGACGCCCCGAATCGTGAAAGTCGATGGCTGATGAACCACCCTGAGATTTCGTGACATCAGAGCCAGGCACCAGCTAAATGTGGAATGCGCCAACACCAAATGACTGGCCGCCAACACCAAATGAATGTCCTCTTTCACACTGCGATGAACGTTCAACCGGATGTTATCATTCCACTCTAACAACGCCGGGATCACAGGATTTAGGTTGGGCGGTGCCTCCGTCACAATCACGCATTTTTGATACCCATGCATTTCAATGATTGTTTTGTAGAACGAAAGAGGCGGCTGCATATAGTCGGACTGCGGAGGCGGATCTGCCCTGAAAATGTCTGCTCCACTTCGCATGTTGAGCAGGAGTTCGCCGTCCTGAATTGCTGGCCGACGTTGAAAGAGAGTTTGCAGGACGCTTCGGTCAGATCCGTCAAAATCGTCGGCGAGAAATGCCTGCAAGATTGAACGTCGCACTGCGTCGTTGAGTATAGGGTATTGAAAACAGTCGTGAGGCCAAAAGAATATGGATTCAATCTTCTGGCCGCAGGGATTCGATTGGAATTTTCGAAAATCAAATTCCCTTTTACAGATAAGTTCATGTTCTGGAATTACCAATACGGAATGCGTCTTTTCGGCGACATGCAAAGCATTACTGAGTTGAATCAGATGATTTCCAAGCCGTCCGACCCACTGTGTAATGTGAAGATTGTACCCAGTTCGATCGAGCGTTTTCATGAATCAGATTTCAATAACAAGCGACGGATGAAATGAGATCAAACATCTGCCAAAGACAATATCCAAGTTCCCGAACGCTACAGGTTACTTGCCAGACAAGAAAACTCGGTCGAGTGCGGGGGCAATAACCTTCCAGTCGTATTCCTCAAGAATTCGTTGGCGAGCGCCTTGGTTTGTTCGACCTCGCTGAAGTGCCGTTAATGTCTTGGAGCGAAGATCGTCAATGTTCGCCAATTCGTAGACATCGCCGTAGGCACCGTAGCTGATGGCTTCCATGCAACCCGCTTCATCCGGCACAACCAGCGGGGTTTCATGAACCATCGCTTCAAGAATCAAAGTGGGCAATCCTTCTCGTTTGCTTGTGACCACCAGCACCGAACATGCAGCAATGGCGTCCTGGACTTCGTGCTGGCTCATACCGCCAAGGATTTTGAGATTTGTCGGTGGCAATCCACAGGATTTCGTGACGGTTGCTACATCCAGCCCGCCGCCAATCATTACGAATGTTTCCTTGGGCACTCTTCGGGCAAGTTCCACAAATTCGCCAGGGTTTTTCACGGGGTCGTTGCGGCCGACGTAGAGGATGAATCGATCGAGGCGGACTTTTTTTCGAAAACGATCCGGGTTCGCCCGATCGCACGAATCGACATCGACTGCATTTGGAAGATAATGCGTCTGAAACCCAAACTTCTCATGCAGAAATGTTTGCTGATGCCGACATACCGACAGACTGACGTCGGCTTGTCGCAACGCCAGAAGAAACGCATCGTTGAACTCTGATTGCCAAGGCTCTAAGCCAGCAATTCCGAACTCCGGATAGTACCAGTTGTGGTGAGTGTGTACCCACCGAACCTGATTCACCATCTTTTGGTGCGCACACCAGTCGATGAACCAAGGGAAAACGTGCGAATGGACGGCTTTCACACCGGACGCATCCAAGCCGAAGATGCGGTCCCGAAACTGATTATGAAACCGGTGCAGTCCGACAGTTTCTGTCAGCTCGTCAGGAGGCATCATTTCTACGCGTAGTGCCGAGTGACGCTGAATCGCCTGAATGTGGTTCCGCACGCCCCCAAAAGCAGCAAAGTTCGCCCCCAAGAGGACATCCGGCGGGTGCTGCCGGAGAGTTGTCAGCCATTTTTCGAAATACCGCTCCGCGCGGCGTTCCTCGCCGCGCGATTGCCACTGCTCCCATTCGTAAATCAGTCGACGGCGATATCCGTCAAGCTTACCGATACTGCTCAAAATTAACGTCCAAGTCTGTCGCGGTGCCCGGTTAGCGGACACGATGTTCGAGAATAGTTTGAAGCACTTCGCGAGTCATCTTCTCGACTGTAAATTCCGACCGAATTCGCGCCAGATTTTCTGAACCCGCCGCTTCCCGCAGCTGCGGCGACGACGCAAATTCCACCATCAATTCCGCCAGTCGCGTGAAATCACCCGCAGGCGCCAGCAACCGTCCGGTCGCAGAATCCCCGAGTGCCTGTCTCATGCCGGAGATCTCTGTTCCCAGCACACACTTGCCAAGAGCCATGGCCTCCAACGCTCCGTTGGGACATCCTTCTTTCGAGGAACTGTGGACCACAATATCGGTCGCGGCGAGCAGGCGATTGGTGTCGTCCACAGCCCCGATCATCTTCACTGAATCGCAGAGTCCCAGATCAAAGGCCATTGCTTTGAGCATCTGAGTGGTGTCACCAAATTGTCCGACGAATACCAACTGGCAGCGACCACCGATCTTCGTTTTTCGAACCGTCGCGAATGCTTTTAACAGCGTGGCGTGATCTTTGTACTGCGTCAAATTAGCAAGCATCGCGAACAGGATTTCGTCATCCTTCAGGCCAAGCGGAGTCCGCCATGGAGTTCGGTCACACGGGGCGGGAATTTCCACGCCGTTGTTGATCACACGTATTCTGTCCGGTGCGAGTCCGAATTTTTGAACAAGAAAATCCCGGCCTTCGAACGAGTTTGAGACCACCGCCGGCAAGTTTCTGAGTAACCGATGCTCCGTCTTGGTGCCGTGGATCAGTCGTCCTTCATCGCGCTGATTCCACCACGCAAACCTGGCACCGGTTTGTTTCCAGATCGATCCTATGACTTTGCAGTGCATGCCAACGAAGGGCAGCAGATACAGAGGCTTCAATTCCTTGCGTATGAAGCGGGAGAGCCGCAAGAGCGTTAATTTTTGCTGCAAGCCACGCTGACCGAGATCCATTGGGAAAACTCTGGGGATGCCTCCGACAGCACGAATTTTATCGGCGAAGATTCCGTTACCACCCCATCCGAGAAACTGGACATGGGCCTCATATCTGTGAATCAATTCCTTTGCCAATAAGACAGCCTGCCTCTCGGCACCGCCGAAATAATCGAAATGGCCAGCAATGATTACGAATCGAGCGCCTTTGAACTCTGTCTGTAACGCTGATTTATTCCCAGGGAGCATCTCTTGATTTACCGACATGCAAATGATTTGTGTGATGCTAAGCTCTCAAACACTCAGTCGCTTCTCGCGACTTCGGACACGCTCGATTTTGCTGTGCCCACTCTTCCAATATAAGCAAAAGCCACGTGTTTTCAACGGGGCCACTGGTAATCGTGTCAACGATAGCAGTGCAGTCGAACCATTCTAGGATTTGTGTCTGGCTGCTCATAAGGCGTTCGCGAATCTGATTTTGATTATCTTTGTTCCGTCTAATCCATGATTCAAGTGGTAGTGCAAATCCTTGTTTTCTTCGGAAAGCAAAATCGTGGCCTAACTTTCCTGCAATCAGATTCTTCAGGGGCAACTTCCCGGTGAAACTGTCAGACCTGTTATACAACATCGCAGGCTCAATCGAAGACGCCAAGACAAAACAACGTCGGTCCAACATTGGCGGTCGAACTTCCAAGCCATATCGCATACTTGCGACATCCACCTTGCATAGAATATCTTCGGGCAGGAAAAGCTCCATATCTACGCGTTGTACGCAATTGACATCCGGCGAGGTCGAACCATTTTGAAAAGCTTTATCGAGCGCGGTTCCTGGTAGGTCGCAAAGAAACCGATAATCAGCTTTCCATAACATGTCACGAGCAGAATCGGAGAAGCGCCCAATACATGGTAACCAGTGTCTGGCATCTGCTTCCGGTTGGTACATAGCCGAATATCGCCACGGTGCCAGCTTTTTGAGGATCGGTCGAACTTTTCCCCTCCAAGAGTGATCTGGCGCGGGGCGATAATATTCTGTGCGCTGTTTCCAGCCTCCATAAGTGCCATACCCAGCGAACAACTCATCACCACCATCTCCGGAAAGTACCATCGGCACTTCAGAGCGAGCCAGTCGAGAGACGGCCCATGTCGGAATCGCCGATTGATCGCCGAAGGGTTCGCCGTGATGTTTCACAATTTCCGGCAGCATCTCCAAGGCATCAAAGCGGACGATTTCCTCGTGGTGCTCCGTTCCATATTTCTTCGCGACAATTCTGGCGTACTGCAGCTCATTGACGCTTTCGTCTTCAAATCCAATCGAGAAGGTTTTGACAGGACGATTCAGGATCTCCGACATATAACCCACAACAAGTGAGGAATCCACACCACCGGACAAGAGAGCTCCAAAGGGAACGTCTGAGACTAGGTGTCGCTTCACTGAGTCACGAAGAGCGTTGTCCAGTTCTTCAATGAGTTCCTGCTGATCGAAACGTCGCTTATGGGAAAAATCCGGTTCCCAATAGCGTTCGATCTTCTGAAAGGATTCGCCCATTCGCACCGTCATGCGGTGGCCGGCGGGCAGCTTAAAGACTTTTCGAAAGGCAGTATGTGGGGCTGGAATGTATTGATACCGCAAATACAGGTCGATCGCGTACAAATCGATTTCACCGCTCCAGTCGGGTAACTGCTGCAGTGCTTGAAACTCCGAGGCGAAGGCAAATGATTTTTCGTGGACGCGATACAGGAGTGGCTTGATGCCGAAGGGGTCACGAGCCAGAAACAGTTCGCGTTTGCGAAAATCCGCGATGGCAAACGCAAACATTCCTTCGAAGTGCTCGACACACCGCTTGCCCCAGGCTTCGTACGCATAAAGGATCACCTCCGTATCCGAAGCCGTCCGGAACTGGTACCCCTTCCCCTCCAGTTCCTGCCGCAGTTCGCGGAAGTTGTAGACCTCGCCATTGTAGGTCAGATGAACCTGACCATCCGGCGTCGCCATCGGCTGCCGCCCACCTTCCAAGTCGATAATGGACAGCCGTCGATGGCCAATCGCGACATTGTCTTTCGTCATCGCGCCAGCGCCATCTGGCCCTCGATGTGCGATGGAATTCAGCATGGAATGGACCACCTGATCAAGGTCCATCTCATGCTTATAATCAACAATACCGCTTACGCCGCACACTTCAGATGCCCGCTAAGCTCATGAAGGGAAATCGAGGTTGAAACGCACGAAATGCGTGTCGAGGGTGATGGAGACTCAATCGAATGAAATTGTTCCAAGATATGGAACACCGTGACGTTTGCCCCACTGTCATGATGTTTTGAAGCAAACTTTCGATTGCGCTGCTTCGCAGTTCAGCGGAACGAACTCGATCAAGGATGGACGCGATAGCTGCGTCAGAGAACTGAGGAAGAAAGGTCGCTGTTTCGGTTGCGTTGTTGTCAGAGAGTTCCAGAACCAATTGCGACCAACCGCAACCTGCTGCGGCATCTATATCTGATGGACATGTGAATTTAGACCAAAACGTTTCCACGAAGGAAGACGGAGTTTCAAGCACAGAGGGGCGATAAAGATGATGTTCGCTCGGCAAACTTTTGAAGACATTCTCAATACTCTGCGTCCAACGGTGTCCCCAGTGCAAAGACATTCCCGGAGAATGACCGGACTGGTGCTCTGGGGTGATTACGTCGCACAATTTACCAATAGCATCGACATAGGCATTTACCGATTCCGGTTGAGTTAAATCTCGAATGCCGGGACTATCGGAACAGAATGGAGGTTCCACTGGTTTTGGCGCAATGACACACGGCAAACCGTGAGCTCGGGCGTCCAGAAGTGCTGTCAATGACCCGAACGGGAATCCCTCTATGTAGATATCTGCTGCATTGTAGAACAAGGTCACACTTTCCTGTTTTCCAAACACTTTCACACGTCCTTGAGTGAGGCCGCTCAGGCGATCCCATGCTGGCGATGAGTCTGGACCGACAACGCAAATGCAAACTCGCTCATTCTGCTTGGCAATTTCCCCCGCGGCCTTGTGAAAATCAAGATTTTCAATCGGTCGATATTTGTATGCACTTCCAATAGAAAGCACACAAATCTGATCCTTGGCAATTCCAAGACGATTTCTGGCATCGTGCTTTGTCTCAGAGGTTCTGCCGACACCTCGATCGACCGCCAAGGGTAGCAGAGCCGTTCGATTTGTGCCGCGAAAACGTTGGGTGCATGCCTGCCCGGAATCACGAATTTCCACAACCAAGTCGGAAATCGAGACGCCCAAGAACGGCTTGTGATCTGCTGTATTATAGGTCACAACCAACGGCCCACCCGGACGACAGAACGGAAGCAAGCCCGATATGTCTCCCGAATACATCTGCAGCACGACCACGTTGGCGGTACCATCCAGAACTTTGTGTAGTTCCTTAGAAATATCCAATGTATTCGCGCCGGAAGCACAAACGTGAATACGTCCCCCGGACTTCGAAATGGCGTCCCGCGTATCCTCCGGAATCGACTTCTGCTGCCGCGTCAACAAGAGGTTGTATTCTCGTTGCTGGTCGTTCTGAATCCAACGGGTGATTGCCCTGCTGTGCCCCCCGACGCTCTCAACTTCAGTGGTAATATGCCAGACTCTTTGTCGCGTGCGGCTTGCCATTGAGGCATTCAAAGGTCGAGCGAAAACTTCCTTGCCAAGTTGAACCAGGAACTCTTCCAATCGCGGTGAAGAAAATATTCCACAGTGGTCTTGGAACTGGGCTGCCCAAGCGATGCGACCTGCGGCTCGCTGGAATTGTTGAGTCTCTAAGTCGTAGGCGATCAAATTCAGGATTTGGGCATACGCATCTCGGTTTACTGCCAAAATCTCAAGTCTGTCAGTGACGTTCAAGGGCAGAGAATCATCGTGAAATACCGGGGCAGAACGATTACGATGTGGTGAAATAAAGTCAAGCATGAACGTTTATCTCAAGGGCATCGATAATATTCTCTATCATTGGGAACGTCATCTGAGGCCACAATGGTAAGCTCAAAATTGTGCCCGCCAGTTTTTCCGCTTCTGGAAGATTCAAATGACTTGACGATGATTTCGAGTATGCTCCACTCTTATGCGGTGGAATAGGGTAGTGGACTTCCGTGCCGATACCTGCATTTGAAAGACGGGTTCTGAGATCATCGCGATCTTTAACCTTTACTACATACAAGTGCCAGACTGGCTCGGCCCACTCAGGAACTGTTGGAACAGTTAGACTCGGCAGTCTGCTTAGGGCCTCAGTATATTTTGACGCAATTTCTCGTCGCCGAGCATTCCACTGATCCAGATACTTCAATCGCACCCGCAGAAATGCAGCCTGCAGGGTATCAAGTCGGGAGTTCACACCTTGGATCTGATTGTAGTAACGTTTTTCGGATCCATAGTTTCGTAGCAGACGGACCGTTGCGGCGACCTGATCACAGTTCGTTGTGATTGCCCCGGCTTCACCAAATGCGCCCAGGTTTTTAGTCGGATAGAAACTGTGGCATTCGACATCAGCAATGCCACCAACTGACCTTCCGCGGAACCGAGCGCCTTGCGCTTGAGCGTTATCTATTACGAGGGAGATGCCTCGATGACGAGTCAGTGCCATTAGTTCATCATAATTTACGGGCTGCCCGTATAAATTGACCGCAAGAACTACCTTGGTTCTGGATGTGACTGCAGATTCAACGGATGCCGAAGTGATGTTGAAAGTTAATGGATCGGGTTCGACAGGAATAATCGTTGCCCCAACTGCTGTGACAGCCAGCCAGGTGGCGATGTATGTGTTTGACGGCACGATGACTTCGTCACCGACTCCAACTTCCAGCGAGCGGAGGGCGAGAGTTAACGCGTCCAGCCCGCTGCCTACCCCCACACAATGGTCAGCCTCACAGAAAGCGGCATACTCTGTCTCGAATGCCGCAACCTCTTCTCCAAGTACATAGCGGCCGGAATCCATGAACCGCCGATAAGCGTCATCCAGCTCGTCACGAATTTCTTCAACGCCTGCTTGGAGATCAAGAAACGGAACCATGTCGGTACCTTAAGTAGTCGTCATAATTTCGAATGTAATCCGCTTCCTCGTATTCCTCAGATGCAAAAACACAGAGAACGGCGTTTTGGGTGTAACCATACTGCGTTGCCCAGATTCCGGGAGGAATGAACAATCCATTGTCGGCAGACTTCAGGCGAAATTCTTCCCGATGTGTTCCGTCATCGACCACGACTTGCAGGGCACCATTTAAAACAACCAGAACCTGCGCACACTTTCGGTGCGCATGTTCTCCCCGCACCTTTGTCGTCGGGACGCCATGTGCAAAAAACACACGTTGCGGTGTAAACGGCAGATGCTGGTTCCATTGGGCCACCGTCAGGTGTCCGCGAAGATCAGTCACATTTGTAAGGGGAACCCACTTAACACCAGGCACCTGCGATAGACGGGATTCATTCTTGTGCGGCTCACTTCCATCGGGATTGCTGGGTGCTGTTTCGACATATCGCACGATACGAGCAGGGTTACCCTTAACAATCGCACCAGGCGGCACCGACGTTGTGACGACGGCACCCGCTGCAACCATTGCCTTTTGCCCGATCGTGATCCCAGAAAGAATCGTCGCTCCGGCACCAATGGAACAGCCAGACTTCAAAACGGTCTGTTCAAACTGTTTGGGCGGTTGTTTGCTTCGGGGAAACCGATCGTTTGTGAATGACGCATTGGGGCCTATAAAAACGTCGTCTTCGATTCGAAGCCCGTTCCACAATTGAACGCCGCTTTTGATCGTAACTCGATCACCAACCACGACATCGCCTTCAATGAAGCAATGTGAGCAAATGTTGCAGTCATCCCCAATGACAGCCCCCTCGCACAGAACGCTGTACTGCCAGATTCGTGTGGCAATCCCCACATGGACGGTCTTTACATCTGCAGTCGGGTGACGGAAATATTGATCTTCCATTTTTCGATTAGCCTTCTGAAAGAACGGATGGCCGAAAGCGATTTTTAAGCTTCAGGAATGGCTTCTCGAAGAACTCGTAGGACAGACTTGCGATACCAATTGTCACAATGAAGGACAGCAGAATCGTCGGAACCCTCTCCACAGCAGGCATTGGCTTTGTCCCGTCAATATCGAAAGCACCAATCACCAACATATGAAATACATATATGCCATACGAAATACGTCCAAGATAAGGAAGTGGCCTGAAGCTCAGAGCCTTGGTTAGCCAAGTTTTTCTGACCAGAGACGCAAGCAAAAACAGAAAGCCAAAATCCACGATCGTATATGCGTAAACCTGCTCCCATCCGCCGGTAGAGATATTCGGAAAAAACAACGCCAGTGATAGTAGAACAAGAGCGGAGATTTGCATCGTGACGGAAGACATACGTGAGACCACGGAATCGAACACGCCTGCACCAAGTGCTGTCCCAAGAATAATTGAGTCAAACCGAAACCAAAGTGCCCAAATGAAGGGATGTTTCATGCCAACGCAGACGCAGGCAAAGCGAATCGAAATCAGCACGACAATACCTGCCAAGACAAAACCGATTGCTGTTTTTTTCTTGTCGTTACGCAGTGCGATCAATGCCGGAACAACAAAAGGCACGATCAGATAAAACTGTTCCTCAAGGGAAATCGTCCAGAGATGTGAGCAGTAAGGCAGCCCCCCCCCATATCCATTTACGGCAACAATAAGGTTATTGATGAAGAGAAAGTGCGTCAGCACTTGTCCGAATAACTCAAGATTGAAGCCCGTCTGCCATACGGTACGAACTGCCATTGCTAGGACGAATGCAATAAACAAGGGCCAGATTCGAAGGGCTCTGCGGACAAAGAAGTTACCAACACTCATCTTGCCTGCGTTAAGAATTTCTAAGCGAACAATGGATGCTAGAAGGTATGAACTGAGCAAAAGAAACAGATCGACACCTACCCAACTGATCTCTTTCAGCCAAGACAAGGTCGGCAGCGGGGCACAGTGGTGCAGGAAAACCAAGGCTGCCGCGAAAAATCGCAAACCGTCCAGTTGCGGCAGATACGCTTTACATGGGAGCACCGTTTGATCTTGAGACTGACTCACGGCCTAAATCAAACTCTGCTCATTGGTGTGGCACTTCCATGTTAACTTTGGGGCAACAACCCCGGGCAACTGTGCATGATTTACTCCCAGTGACTCGTGCCCTACCTGAAATGTCACAACATTTGGTACGTGCACGAGAGCAATGCACTGTGATTCATCGATCGTAACGGATAACTGGTATTTTCCACTATTCAGTAGGAAGCTTGGTACAGTTACATCGACATTGTAATTCGCCCGCACCGAATCTCCGTTCGGTGTCAACGATCCACCGGTATGGAAAACCACAATCTGTTCCTCGGTGCACACTTCCAAGGTGAATCCAAGTCGCAGGCCAAGCTCGTGACAGTCAAACGCTAGTTGAATCTTTGCGCCAGTGGAAATTGAAATTGGCTTGTTGATGTCCACCGGCAATACTGCGACTCGCCGCAGCGAGACTGAGTCGCCGCCAGGTGCGGCCGATGGATCTTCCCACTCAATTTCTGCCGTGTCCGAACACGAAGTGCCAAGGTATTCCGATACCACTTTATAGGGCTCTCCGATTGCCTGACATTTCCCGTCTTGCATCCACAAGGCGGTGCTGGCCATATTTCGAATGTCGGTCATGTTGTGACTGACGAGCAGTACAGCGCATCCGTTTTTCAGCACATTACGCATGCGCTTCAGACACTTCAGCCGAAAATCCGCATCCCCAACGGCCAACACTTCGTCAACAATCAGCACCTCCGGACGAATGCATGTTGCGATTGCGAATCCAAGGCGAACACTCATTCCCGAACTGTAATTTCGGACGGGCGAATCAATTGCATGGGGAAGTTCAGCAAAGTCAATAATGTCATCGACAGCCTCCGAAATCTGCTGTTTTGACAGACCAAGGATGGCGCCGTTAACAGCAATGTTCTCTCGGCCCGTGAGGACAGGATTGAATCCAGCACCCAAAGCGATCAGCGCTCCCACCTGTCCACGGACCTTTATGAAGCCGTGGTCTGGCTTGATCAAACCATTGAGCATCTTCAGTAGCGTCGTTTTTCCAGCACCATTTCTCCCAATCAGGCCAAGACACTCACCACGCTTAATCTCAAATGAGATGTCTCGATTGGCCCAAAACTCTCCGTTTCGCAACGATTCCGTCTCTCGACGGATCATTGGCTGGCGACGGCGGAACAGATCTCTTGCTGAATCCAGTACGCCATACCAAAGGCTTTTTTTAAGGTCGCGACAGAATTTCTTCCCAACACCATCACATCGAATCATGACATCATCGTTCATTTCACATCCCCATCCGTTCGATTAGATGCGGGAGTACAACTCGAAATGCCAAGATGCCAGCAAACAGCACAATGGCTGCAATCATTGTCGTAACCAGAAACGGCAGCAAAAATGTGGAATGGCCGAGTGTCAACCAGTCCCGCGTTACCATCACCACTGCAGTCATTGGATTCCACTGAATGATCGTACTTGCCCAGCCTGATGTTGGAGGCGGATAAACCACTGGCGTGAGATACATGCCAAAGCTAATCACAGTCCCCACCAACCGACTGACGTCTGAATACAGTGAACCCAGAGGAATCATCAGAAAACCAATCGCAGCACCTATCAACCCGGCCGCAGCCAAGCCGACAGGAAACAGCCAGAACGTGCTTGCCGGGACAATCTTCAATGCCATAAAAACCGGCACAAGGACAATCATGCGGATCAGCAATTCAAAGACGATTTTGCTCATCCCTGCCAAAATGAAGGCTTCCGGCGGGACTTTCAGTTTCATGAAAATCGATTGGCCCGCCTGAAAGGATGCCAGCGGTTGACCGACTGCCGAGGTGAACACGCCCCAGATCATCGTTCCCAGCATCACATAGGCAGGATACGGGATGGGCGTTTCTGCAACCTGAATCACCTGTGTCGAGTTTAGAAACATCCAGACGACTGTAGTTGAAATCACAGGCACAAATAGCCAGATGTATCCAAAGTAACTTTGCCGGTACTGAGCTTTCAAATCTCGTGTAAATAGGATCCAGGTAAGTTCCCTACAACGCCACAAGTCGCTGAAGATTTCGCCGATCAGCTTGCCTGGATGAGCAAGCGGAGATGCGGGCGAATAAATAACGACAGGCAGTTCAGCACAGTCGGAATTGGAAGTTGTGAGTGGGAAGTTAGCAGTGGACATGAGGGCGGAGTCGTCAGTCGTCAGGGGAACGCGAAAGGCGTTTTTTTAAAGTGTGCTTGGTTCTTGGTGCAAAGGAATGTGTGCTTGGTGCGTCGTTCTTAGTTCTTGGTTGGCAGGAATCGCAGAGTTGAGGTTACTACTACTTCTATTCGCCCTTCCCGCTTCGTTGCTTTTTGATTTCAGCCACGATCTCGGCGACCGTTGGGTTCCCAATGATGGCATCTCGTTCCTGGGTATAGTCTCCCGACCCGACGGTACACTGGTTAATGAATCGAGCTGTATTCACTGGGCCCAGCTCTCTAGTGAGGATCGCAAATGCCGTCGTGGTGATTGTTGCCACGGATTCCGTTTTGGTTGTCATCAGAACAACTCCTTCACAAGTTCCAGCGGAGATCAGAGTCCATTGCGAGTATTGATTTGGGCGGAATCGTAGAAGGTCGAGTTCTTCGTGCTTCGTGCTTGGTGCTTGGTGCATCACGGCTTCCTCCGTGAACTCCGTGTTCTCCGTGGTGACGACTGCGATTGAATTTTTAAACCACCAATCACACGAATGAAAGCAAGCTGAACATCAAGATTCATTTCAGGTGCGTTTGTCTCTGTGCACTCCGTGTTCTCCGTGGTGCAATCTGCGATTCAATTCACAATGAGCTCAACAATTGCGAGATTTTAATGAGCGGCGGAAATTTCGGTTGCCGATTTGGGACAAATCGGCCTACGACGAACTCCGTGTTCTTCGTGGTGAAGACTGTGATTTGTTTTTTTACCACGGAGGGCACGGAGTTCACGGAGAAGGCAGAAACGCAGAGTCTTCAGTTTCCAGTTGCTGACGACTGATTACTGGCGACTGAATACTGCCTTGATTTCTACTCGTTGCTTCCAAAGAGCCGTTTTACATTTTCCAGAATCTCGGGCTCTTCTTTGAGTTCAGCCAGCGGTTGAAGTTCTTCTGGAATCAGCGGCCGATTGAGTCGTATCCCTTGCCGGATGATGACTTTCTCCACATCGATCCAGTCTTGTGGCCGGCTGAAGCCGAGAGTCCACTGCATGCTCTCTAAAGCGTCGTGTGCGCGGACTTCGTTCCTGTGGGTGACCAGCAGTTTGCTGACACTTTCTGGCGGGTTGCTAGCGGTCCCAAAACAATGGGTTGTTCTGGCCAGCCTCACGGCGGAGCGTAACGAGTACACTGCTGCGTGACATCTGTTTTTCGCCCGATGCTTAGCCAAATTGTCCGCTTTGGATCAAGCGATCGTTGCGAGGGAGCGTACTTCGCGAGGGAAGCGTTTGCTCAGACTATTTGGAGATTTGCCAGGAAACGAACGCATCTCTTCGCCAGCTAACCCAAAATGCCCCGGCAGTTCGAACGTTGAGAAAAATCAACAGTTGATTCAATGAATTGTGCCAAGTTCTGCTTGCACTGCATCAATCGTTACGAAGTCGCCACTGCTTCAGCCATTCAGTCCGAAACACGGATCGAGTCTCCAGGTGCAGATCGACGATCTGCTGCAGTTGCTGTTCACTGATTTTCTGCGTGTCTGTCGCAAATACCTGGCACTGACGCAGGTTGGCTACACTGCTGATTCGCCGCTGCTGGTCATTGAATCTGGAGGAAAACCTGTCAGTGAAGTCGAGTTTCATGGAGCGTTGTTGTTCATAGGCCGCGGCATCCACCGGGTCGCCATCATCAAAAAACAAAGAGAACACCAGGACTGCTTCGGTGTCCCTGTGTGAAAGTCGGGCAACAATGTAAGGCCAGTCCTGTCCGTCAGTCAGCGTGGAATCAGCATGCCGATCATATACTTTCCAGCCGATGCCCTCATAGCAGACCGTCAGGTCATGCCAGTGTTTGAAATCAGCCTGATCAAATGCCACCAATGCATTCAGATCTGTGTCCGTAAACCTCCAGGCGTGGGTCCACCAAAATTGGCCTTCCGGCAATTGCTCGGGACTCTTGGCGGGAGTGAACGCTGTCTTCTTCCAGCCTGAAATTTCATCCTTGAGCGTCTCATCGGTCAGAACAATATCACCGCGCGATGGGCCTGGAGTTCTTAGTGATTCAGGCTTTCGACTGAGCCATTGCACAACGCTCAATCCGACGACGGCTGCGACCAGCCAGACGGTTGTGTTGAATCGTCGCGGCAATGATTCCTGGTTCCTGGTTCTTTGTTCTTCGTTCTTGGTGCTTGGTTGGGACTACGGCGTGCTTGGAGCGAAGAGCGTGGAGCAAAGGGCCAGGGGGAGTGTTGAGTCGAGTGGCCTATCCGGGATAGCGAGCAATCTCGACAAGCATTTGTCTGATTTCTAAACGTTCGGTCAAATTGAGCTTCAGCAGTTTTTCAGTCACGCGACCAATCGCAGTCGTTCCATTGACGCTTCCCTGAATGTACTCAAAGTGTTCTCCCCAACGATTCAACCGCGGATTAAACAGAGGGGCGAGTGATCCCGTTAATGAATCTCTGGATGCACTGTCTGAGCCCTTGTATCGATTGCAATCGAAGCAGGCCCACGCGAGATTCTCAAACGTCGTCTCACCGCCGTGTTTTTCAGCGATGATATGATCCGGTTCATGAGAGAACCATGCATCATCTTCTGACAGTAAACATTATTCGCAGCACCCTTTTGCACGTGCCTGAACGCTGCGTCTTAATGCTGCTGAGATTCTGGTGGAACTCATGATGCGATGTTCGCGTAGTACCGGGCCCGCGCCTTGACCAGTTGCATGAGCGACTCGATTTGTCCCAGACGCTCCAGCTCAGCAGTCTCTTCCTCTGTTAACTCATCTGACTTTGACCGATCGAGAAGATACCGTGCCCTTTCCTGGGATTCTGGCGATGGTTTGAACCTGACGATCTCTAATGCGGTCGTCCCACGGGCAAACAAATCCACCACTTCACGGTACGCTTTCTCAGTCAGGTTCATGTTTATTGCTCCTGTCATTCTTCATCACGGAGGCGGCAGGGTTTGGAGACGCAATCGATCTTAATCGCGGTGGGCATGGAGCGAAGACCCGTGAGCGTGGAGCGACTCCTTGCTCCCTGCTCCTCGCTACTTCAGAGTTCGTGAAAAAGATACGATCATTTTGCAGACTGATGCGAGTTCCGAAACCAGTGTATCCGCTTTTGAATCGTTCAGATATTTTCGTTGTTTGAAGATCAGCAGCATGCTGGCGCATTCAAACGCTGACTTTCTTGCGATGTCTAGAAATTTGCGAAAGTCGGGTGTGGTATTGCTGCCGGATCCCTCAGCGATATTGTTTGAGATGGACAGTCCAGCAGCTCGGAGTTGTTCAGCAAAACGATACTTCTTGCGTTCATCCAATTCCACGGAAATTTCATCGAGCTTGATCGCCAAGTCCGCCGCTCGCTGCCAAATCACTAACTGTTGAAATCGAAAATCTGTTTCGTCGCCCATCACTTTGCTCCCTGCCTACTTTGCTCCCTGCTCCCCGCTCCCTGCGGCGGTACTTGGTGTTAATGGCTCGCTTGATAGACTTGATGCAATTCGTTCAGTTGGGATTGGAGGGCTTCCACGGTTTGGCTGATTAACTGTTCACGCGGTTGTTCTTGCTGCCCCGACAGCCGCTGATACAGTCGGATTTGGCCAACCAGCTCGCCTCTTTGAATTCCCTGTTCAATTCCCTGTTCAATTCCTTTTTCAATTCCTCGTTCCATTCCATGTCGTTCAATTGAAGTGACATAAGGCATGTGTTTCTCCCGTTCAAATGTTAAAAGCTCGTTTTCGAATTGTAGGGCGATGTCGGTGGGTAGGTCCATCATCCAATCAATCACGCGAAATAAATCGCGAATCGTGTCGCGAGGCATTCCGCGTCGGTACAAAGGTTTCAGCAATCGAAGTTTCCATTGACCGCGATCAACAGGATTGCCCGCTGTTTTCAGCGTCATCAAGTGAGCGAGAATCACTGTTGCGAACGGGTTTTCTGATTGTTCGAGTTCCTCGATCCGACTTTCAAACTGAACCAACTTGACGGTCGGGAATTCGAATCGAACGCGACAGCCAAAGTGCGATTGCTCAAATTGCTGCGGATTCCAATTAGGGTCGGCGTCTCCCAATACCGCCAGGCTGACGACCGGTTGGTGGAACTTGTCGGTGATCCGGTAATAGTAGACAAACATTCGCCGGGCAAAGGCGTTACTGGATTGACTTTGGATCTCCAGGTGGACTAACAACCATTCCAATTGCCCCGTGAGCAAGCGGACTTCGACCAGTTTATCGACCGTTCGTTGTCCCGTTTCACTTTCCTGGGCAATCTGCTGAAACTCTTTGTCCAGCATTTTGGGCGGCGTACGCCAATCAATCGCATCATAAAGTTCGGGAAAGCAAATCTGCATGAACTCTTTAAAATACTTATCAAGAATCTCTTTCCAAGGGCTATCGTATTCGGGCATGTGAAAAAATATTCTTGGTGCTTCGTGCTTGGTTGGAATCACGGCGTTCTTGGTGCGAAGTAAAATGTTCCTGGTGCTTGGTGCTGACGGATGGGACAGAAAAATGTTACTTGATTTTAAAAAGTAGCCGTCACTCTCCGAGTGACGCCTGGCATTCGTCACTCGGAGAGTGACTGCTACTTTAACGAACCGTGATTCGCATAATAATCTTCGTGTATTCTGTGCTCGCCGTGGAAAAGACTGCGTTTTCTTTTCAACCGCAGATGACCCGAATTAAGACAGGGACTGTTGGCGCGGACTTCGTTCCTGTGGGTGACCGGCGTGTGGTGTGATCGCCTCCCATGATTGATCTCGACGACTATCGGATCGGTGTGGCAAAGCTACGTTAACTTTGCCGGTGACGTCCAGAAAAATCCCAAAGTCGCGATGACGTTCACCAACATGGTGTGGCATATTCAGCCCATCCATGCCCTGTTTTGCAGAATGCGGTGCTGAATGAGGCATTACCGGTTGACGGGGGAAATATGCTGGTTCCTGGTTCATCGTGAATTTCTCAGTGAACTCCGTGTTCTGCGTGGTGACGACTGCGATTTGATTTTTAAACCACGGATCACACGAATGAAAACTAGAAAAGCATGAGTTTCATTTCAGGAGTTGCGGTGCGTTGGGAACACACGCTATGACGACCATTCGACTTTAATTTGTTACCCTTTTCGTGTCATTCGTGTGTTTCGTGGTGAATGCACTCGGCGAAGCGTCTTATAGATCCAACTCCGCAATTGTGCTGGCATCCATGATCGAAAGTAACAATTCATTCAGCGTCTGCATAGATTTGATTTGAAGAATGGCTTGCTGCTGTGCTTCTGAAAGTGGCCCGAACTTCTTGTTCAACAAAAGTAGCAGAGTCTCCTTCTTTCCTTGTTCGATTCCTTGTTCAATTCCTTGTTCAATTCCTTGTTCGATTCCTTTTTCGATCCCTTGTTCAATTCCTTGTTCGATTCCTTGTTCAATTCCTTGTTCGATTCCTTTTTCGATCCCTTGTTCAATCCCTTTTTCGATCCCCTTTTCAATCCCTTGTTCAATCCCCTTTTCGATCCCCTTTTCAATCCCTCGTTGTTCATAAACAGTGACCATTTTCTTAACCTCTTCGTATTGGAGATCGGAAGTAACGATCTGTTCGAATTCTACTCTCTCATCAGGATCAAGGGAAATATAGGTTTCCACAAATTCAACCAGCAGATTTTGACGTGCTGGATCGACGGTGCTTTTCAAAATCAATCGAAGAAAATCTGCTTTCAATCCCACCCGCTGACGACGGCTGTAATCCATCTTTGCCATCAAGGCATAAGCGAGCGGATTGTGTGATCCGAGAAACTCTCGGTA
>Ga0335398_10003414_pt1 | contig 23304 bp, 22 predicted proteins | sample BON03_FD_205742 | JGI IMG/M metagenome (GOLD analysis project Ga0335398, IMG submission 205742) | Freshwater microbial communities from Lake Bonney liftoff mats and glacier meltwater in Antarctica - BON-03 (spades assembly) (version 2) | ecosystem: Environmental > Aquatic > Freshwater > Ice >... | reverse complement strand
ACAGAATCAGAGTCTCATCTTTGTGCCAATCCTCAAAACAATATGTTTTTGTCTCATAATAGAGCCAGTCAAATTTTAGCTCTCAAATTTTTGAGAGTTTTATTTTCAAACGTGATAAAGACATTTCGTTTTCCCTCAACCATGTCAGTCTTTCCAACCTTTAAGCGCATTATAATTCCATCGAGGCCATTGCAGAAAATTTATATTGAATAATATGTATATCCGCAATTGCAGCAGTAGCCAAAAAACATTTCTTGCTTTTCGACTTCCTGCTTATTCTGGCAGGCAGAGGAGTTAGAATATAATTGACACTTACTCGACAATTGGTCATTTTTGCTTGCCTCACTGTGGAGGGTCTTTGCTGCCTAGATGCACGCAGGCGTCTTCTGCCTTTTGCCCAATAAGCGAAGAAAATAAGGTTACTGGCATCATTGCGAATATCCATATTGAATGATTATAGATTAATTCAAAATCTCATTTTGACGAGTTTCTATAGTTCGGTATGCACGTGTAAAAATAAATCAGACTTCAGCTTGCGTTTAAAGAAAAAGATAATTATTTCTTGACTAGTTTTGAATGTTTTCACCCTCCATTCTGACAGACCATTTGGAATCCCTAGCCAAATCCATTGACTTATTTGTTTTATTTCATCTTGATCCTCCCGCTTTTCCCGTACCGGCAATTTATTCGCCTATACACTGTGGTTATATGGGAGATCTGAATGACTATCCATATCTGACTGACCGTACTGATGGGGAGTTTTTGAGTACAAAAGCGGACTACTATTCCGAACTCTCAGGAATCTACTGGGCTTGGAAAAACAGTAAATCAAACATCTTAGGCTCCTGCCATTACCGCAGGGTATTCACGACGTATCCTTTTTCTCTGATTTATAGACTTAAGAGGCTTTTAAACAGCCGACTGAATGTCAAATTAAATCTGGCGCCAAGAAGAAATATTCCATCTAAGAAGATCGGAAAATTCCTGCCCTATCTACTTAATGAGCAAACAATCTTGGAAACTTTCAAAAACCATGATGCAATATTACCAGCGCCACTTATACTCAAAGTCACCGTACGGGAGCATTATCGTCAACATCATCAGATAGCTGATCTAGACCTTTTAGAGAAGATTATCCAGGAAAAATATGCGGAATATAGCGATGCCTTTTCCGAGATCATGGATAGCCATGAGCTATATCCTTACAACATGTTTGTGTTGAATCGGGAAGTTTTTGATCAGTTTATGCCGTGGTGGTTTGGAGTACTGGGCGACTTCGAAAACAGGATAGACCTTGCGCAGTTTAGCGGCTACCAAAAAAGAATCTTAGGCTATCTTTCCGAAAGATTGTTGACAGTTTGGTTCAAGAAGAATAACCAAATTAGAATCAAGGAGTTTCCCCTACTTTTCTTTAAAAAACTCAAAATCGATTAGCCCAACTCAAACTTCAACCCCTTGAAATAAAGCACCTGAAGCTCTTTCACCTTCGGCTGATGCTTGGCAAACCAAATAGTCAAGCATCGCTCTGCTATAAAGCCTAAAATCCGCTGTTGATATCCCCCATAGGAAGCCAAATTCACTCTTTTCTCAAATTCAAATAACAGACAAAACCACCAAGTCATAAATTCCCCATACAGCGGGCTTTTCATCACAAACATATTGTTGGCATAAAGTGAGTTGCCCTCCATCACTTGTTCAAAAGCATCCAAATATTCAGGACATTTTTCTTCCATTATTTCGCGAAGTATCTCCAAATCCCGAAGGTCATGATACTTCTCATAGTGTCGGTGGACGGAATATTTAAATTTTCGTGCAACTGGCAAAACCGCCTCATACTCCTCCAAGATGGTTTCGATCTGCGTTTGACTGATGATCGATTTCAGGCCTAGTTCCAGATTCTTGGTGTAGATCAACGGATTTTGTACTCGTATTGGAGATAGTGGAGCTTTGATAAAGCAATAGACTTTGTTCCAAAGCGGCTCAGGAGCCATTGTGAAGTATCTTCTATAATGACAGGTTCCGGTGATATGTTGCGAAGTATTTTTCCATACCCAATAGGTACCGGTGAGCTCGCTGAAGAATGCATTTTTATCCGCGATTGAATCTCCGGTATGATCTGAAATAAACTCCGAACCTGTCACCGAATCATCGCTTCCACAATACACCGGACGATAGAAACCATCCGATCGGAGTATCTTCCCGGGCTTATAGTAAAAAATGTACAGTTTGGACTCCAGTGGATTTTGATCTTTCATTTAATTATCAATTACGATCGAATGGATTCGATTTCCTGCAAAAGCTGTTTCCGATCCCATTTTTGATGAAGATGAGCACTAATTCTTTTTTCCCAATAGCTCTTACTCTGAAACAATTTCTTAAAAAACTTAGGCTTGGCTATTAAGCGCTTCTTGAGAAAAGGATAACCCTGTTTCAGAAGGAATTGATCTGCTTTAATGGTTAGATTGATCTTTTTGGAAAGCCCTATATCGGCTGAAAGTTCTGCTGTGGAAAATCGAGCCCCGAGCTTCAACTCTTGGGATAGAAAAAATTGTGAAAGGCCAATTTCCCACACATTAATCACTTTTCTACGTAGCTCTTTGAGGTCTTTTTCAGCGAAAATCCCCTCCACGTCTATACCCAGAAGATATTCTTGGAGCTTATCTATCGCCCGCTGCTCCAAAAGCAGGAAAAAACTCTGCAAATGATAAGCATCAGAATGGATGGAAAACCAAGGTTTTTCGAAGGAATCAATCATTCCCTTCACATCCAGTTCACTACCCTCTGACCATTGAAAGAAATCATCCAACGTACCCAATAGAAGATTGGAATCGTTGACCAATAGCAGGCGAGAATACAATTTGAGATTGACATTACTCAGGACTTTATAAAACTTCCCGAAGTCGTAGCCTTCATTTTCAACCTGAATCAATTGCGCCATTCCTGTGATTTGAAAGGAGTCAGGGGTTAGTTCCCGCTCGTTGATCACCAATATCACCTCACTACAATATGCAGACAGCTCTTCTATCAGCATCCTGACAGAGTAAGGAATTTCTCTTTGGTTAGAAAAATGTACTAGGATGGCGAGCGTCATAGGGTTCAAATCAAGTACAATAGTTGGATTTCTCTAATCCTGATCCTTAAATCAGGGGACATATACTGGGATTTCTATTATAGATCAGATCTTGTCCATCCTCTTCCAAAACTTCAAAAAGTAATATTTCAGAGGATTGGAATATTTAAGTTGCTTCCAAGGTCTGCTCGCATGTGGTCGGTGCCAGACAGGGGAATTCATCAATACATAATTATCGAAACCGAGCTCAATTGATTTCTTGGAAATAAAAGTATCATACCAGTCTTTTGCTTCATCCAATTGAGTAAAATCAAATTTCTCCAAAAACTGAGCAGAAAAAAGCGTACAGCAGAAGCTCAGACTTCGGTTTGTCTTAATGATGTTGTCCTTTACTCCTTTGAATTTCAAATAAGGGAAATTTACCACTCCTACTTCATCAACTGTTACCGAACCTACCAATCCAAACTTTGGGTTGGTTTGAGTGAAATTTAAAAGCTCCTTTATAGTGTCCACCTGAATCACCACATCAGATTCAATGACCAAAAGTGGGATTTTAGCTTCCAAAGCAATTTTTTGCACATGTTGCAAAACTAATTTGTAATTGGGCGAAGGATGATCCGTCAGATCCTCCAAGTGAATCAATTCATATCCGATTATCTTTTGATTTGATTCCAGTTGAATTTTGGTCTCCTCATTGCTGAAATCATTAAAAATAATATGACGATGAGAAATCGAGGAAGCAGCAATGGCCCGGGCGGTATCCAAAGTGGTTTCAATCGAATTTTTTACCGGAGTGATTACAAGAACTTGATCCATTTGAAAATTTTTGTCAAAAATAGGGCTTTCCATGGAAGGCAAAAAATAACCCCGAGCTAGTCGGGGTTAATTTATTTAGTTTAGTTCGCCAAGGGCTTTTTTGATTCGCTTCATGGCTTCTATCAGATCTTCATCAGAGGCTGCATAAGAAAGTCTCACACAATCAGGAGCTCCAAAAGCGCCACCAGTGACCAAAGAAACATTAGCCACGTCCAACAAATACAAACAAAGGTCGTCCGCATCTTTGACAGTATATCCACTTGCCGACTTACCGAAAAATGACGACACATCAGGAAAGAAATAAAATGCTCCCTCAGGTACGTGAGTCTTGATCCCAGGAATATCCTGAAGTAAGTCAAGTACCAATCCTCTTCTTCTATAGTAAGCGTCCGCCATTTCTTTGGAAGGAGTTTGGTCTCCGGCAATACCTGCCAAAGCTGCTCGCTGTGCGATTCCGGTGCCTCCCGAAGTAAATTGTCCTTGCATTTTCTCCACTGCTTTGGCAATAAATACCGGCGCACAGATGTATCCAACTCTCCAACCGGTCATTGCATAGCCTTTAGAAAATCCATTGACGGTGATCGTCTGTTCAAACATCCCCGGAAAAGATGCGATGCTGTGATTTTTTCCTACAAAATTAATTAGTTCATAGATCTCATCCGCGATCACCATGATATTCTTGTGCTTTTTCACCACTTCGGCTATCGCTTCCAATTCCTCTTTGTTGAAAACGGAGCCAGTCGGGTTACAGGGTGAAGAATAAATAACAGCTTTGGTTCGAGACGTAATAGCTGCTTCCAATTGTTCCGTATTTGCTTTGAAGTTATTTTCCAATGTGCCTTGAATCAAAACTGGAATTCCTCCAGCCAACTTGATTATCTCAGCGTAGCTCACCCAGTAAGGAGAGAAAATCACGACCTCATCGCCTTCATTGATCATACACATGAATACATTGGCGATCGAATGCTTGGCGCCAGTGGACACCACAATATTCTCAGCCTTAGCTTCCATGATTTGATTTTCTTCCCGAAGCTTGTTTGCGATAGCTTCTCTGAAATCCTGATATCCGGCTACCGGAGGGTAAGAAAAGTATTTTCCTTCATCAATAGCTGTCTTTGCAGCTTCCTGAATATGTTTGGGAGTCTTGAAGTCCGGTTCGCCAAGACTTAAGCTGATGATGTCGATTCCTTGGGCTTTCAATTCTCTGGCTTTCTTGGCCATTGCAAGAGTCGCTGACTCCTCCATGTTGATTATCCTTTCTGATAAAATAGAATTCATTTTTTGAGAGGTTTTTTTACAGATCCATCAAAAATAGAGAGAAGATTATAAAATCTAAACAATCTGTGCCTTTTGATCTCAAAATGTTATTTTTGAATAAAATACAACCCAGTAAATTGCGTTTTTATCATCGATGATTAGGTTTTATATTTTATTAGCATTTTTAAGTCTTTTGAGCCAAGTCACATTGGCACAAGATATAGATCTGAAACCCAAGACGGATCCGGACTCTTCAGGCATAGTCGACACCAGTTTGCTCCCTACCTCGATGCCGCTCTTGCTATTTGATGATTCGAAAGAAAAGGAAGAAAAAAAAGCTAAGAAGAAAAAAGCTAAGAAGAATATATGGTTTGGGCTTAAAACCAAAAAAGGCTATACCCGCCGGGAGATCCGCGACACTCAGATCTTTGAGTTTTTCAATTACACGGATGCCTCACGCACTCCAGATCCTTATATCCGAGACATTTATTGGTTTGATTCTTCCGAGCGTACCATCAAAAAGGAGAATTACCTAGTCGGCAAAGGCTATTTACTGCACGGTCCTTACGAACGGGTAATCAATGAGGAAGTAGTTGAAAAAGGGATGTACTACTACGGCACAAAGCATAAAACTTGGATGCTTTTTGATTCGGAAAATGTGCTACAGGACAAAAATCACTTTACCGAAGGATGGCCAAGAGAGTCGCGGATCAAATATCACAATCGCACCACCAACGTCATCGAGGAGATTATCCCTGTGCAATACAGCTTGGAGGAAGGAAACTATTACTACTTCTATGAGGACTCTCAAGTAGCAGTCACAGGAGAATATGAATTTGGAGAAAAAGTAGGATTATGGACCGAATACTGGGATAACAACAACACCAAAGCGATCCGCAAACGAGAGGTTCAATACCAAGAGCAAGCATACACAAAAAAATTCCGCCCTTATATCCGAGCTGAATGGGATAAGGACGGAAATCTTGTTTATCGCAAGGACAATTAATTATTTTTTGCGGAATTTGAATTGCTGCCCTCCTACCGAAGCTTCATACATCAATCCTCCTTTGGTCCGGGTGAAAACCGCCACACCATCAATATATTTTGCATTTAGAGAAGCTCCAGAAGCTGCCGCAACGGCGGAAACTTGAGCGGACATTTCGATTTTATTAGCTTTGAATCTATCAAAAGCGGCTTTGTTTTCAAAGAATACCACTTCGCTGTAGAGCTGCCCTCCGGCTTGGAATCCGATCGTAAGTTGGGTCATTCGAGCAAAGCCCACCATTTCTCCATTTTCGAAAGCAACACCATTTCCAGCTGCCCCACCTATTCCAAAACCACCTTTACCGACATTGGGAAGAATAATGTAACCATAGGATGAATCGAAGAAGTCCTGCATATCAGGATCATCGTCAAGAAATAATTCCTTGGCCTCTTCGCTATCCGCTATAATTTGATTGTCTTTCGCTTCACTTTGAGCAAAAAGGATAGTTGAAGCTAGGAAAAAAGATAAGGTAATTACGATTTTTTTCATGGTAACTGTTTGATTTTATTGGAATTAATAAAAGGCATCTTCAAAAGCACGAAAATTAAACTTTCCCGTACGGTCTTTATAAACGCCAACAATATCAAAACGGATGTCTTGATGCCAATCTATTTGATGAATATAATGATCCGCCGCTTTGACCAAAAGCTTCCGCTTGGTAGCATCGACGAATTCCTCGGCGAATCCAAATCCAGTTCCAGATCGAAACTTAACTTCCACGAAGATAAGAATTCCCTTATTCTTCATAATCAGATCGATTTCCGCATGCCCATTTCTAAAGTTTGAGACGAGATGCTCATACCCCTTGCCCTTAAGCCACTCGCAGGCCTGCTCTTCGGCAAGCCGTCCGGATTCATTATGCTCAGCCATATTGGATAATTGGTTAATTTTGAAAAATAAAAAGTTGCTCGCTCCATAGGATTGGATAAAAATCAACCGAAGAAAGCAGATGAATGAAATTATTAATAAAAAAACAGAATTCCGAGACCTCGGATTAATGGATTATCAAGAAGCTTGGGACTATCAGGAAAAGCTTTTTGCAGAAACAGTTTCACTAAAGATCGAAAATCGAAAAAGTGAACTATCTGAACAAAAATCAACCCCCAATTACCTCCTTTTTGTCGAGCATCCGCATGTATACACACTTGGCAAAAGTGGCAAGAAAGAAAATCTTCTGTTAGATCAAGAGGGCTTAAAAAAGTACCAAGCTCAATATTATAAAATCAATAGAGGTGGAGATATTACCTATCACGGACCGGGTCAACTAGTCGGATATCCAATTTTGGATTTGGATAATTTCTTCCCGGATATTCACAAATATCTCCGCCTTCTGGAAGAGTCAATAATACTTACTCTGAACGATTACGAAATCCTGGCCGGCAGAATTAAAGGACTAACCGGTGTATGGATCGATCATATTACGCAGGAGAATCCACGAAAAATCTGTGCGATGGGTGTAAAATCAAGCCGCTGGGTGACTATGCATGGCTTTGCATTCAATGTAAAATCTGATTTAAGCTATTTTGGACATATTATACCCTGTGGCATTGACGATAAAGCTGTCACTTCTCTGGAGGCCGAGCTTGGTCGAAAAATCGACATGAATGAGGTAAAAACAAAACTTAAAAAACATCTTGAAGCGCTCTTCGAGATGGAGATCATTTGAAAACTATGAAAAAGGACATTGATTTTCAGCAGGTGACAGGAGTCAAAATTGCGATTGCCAAAGAAGAGAAATCCAGCGGGGCAGAATGGGCTGTGTATCTCATCAATCTAAATTTGATAGAGCTCCATACCGTAATGATCACTTCAAGAGGCTACGGCGAGCTCCACGGAGAATCCAAAAAGACGTCAACCCTCAGACATATGATAGAGCAGCTCGGCCCTCAAGCAGTTGCAAAAGTCGAATCAATTGATCCGGCTTTATTCTCATTGACCAATGAATTCTGGGTTAGTTATTATATTCTTGACCAGATTTTTGACAAAAAGTTTATCTTTACTAAAGGCAGTTTTGATTCTGGATTAATGAAAATGATCCCGGATATTGGACTGGAAGGCGTACTACATTCTTAAGATATATATATATGGTGACTTTTCTGGATCAACTCGGCGACATTCTTTTTCTTGACATAGAGACGGCATCATTGACTGAAAAATTTGAAGAACTGCCCGAACGATTGCAGGAGGAATGGCTTAAAAAAGAACGCTTGATCCAAACCGAAAAAACGGATCGAATTCCAGGCGAGCTATATTTTGATCGTGCAGGAATCCATGCTGAATTTGGACAGGTAGTATGTGTCGGTGTGGGTTATTTCCAACATCTCAAAAAAGAAAAAAAGCTTACTCTCCGATCCAAATGTATTGCTCACCCAGATGAGCGGGAACTTCTTTTGGAGTTCAAAGCTTTATTAGACAAGAAAAAATGGGTGATGTGTGCTCACAACGGCAAAGAATTTGATTTCCCTTATCTATGTCGAAGAATGCTAATCAACGGAATCTCCTTACCTGAGCCATTGCAAATCGCCGGCAAAAAGCCTTGGGAACTGCGTCATTTGGATACGATGGAGCTTTGGAAGTTTGGCGACTACAAGTACTACACCCGTCTCGAACTTTTAGCCGCAGTATTCGGGGTTCCGAGTTCGAAAGATAATCTCGACGGTAGCCAGGTAAATTCGACTTTTTACTTAGAAAAAGACGTAGAGAAAATCAAGAAGTATTGCCTGAAAGATGTGGAAGTCACTGCCAGAATATTCTTGGCGATGAACCCTCAAGATAATCCGTACACTATAGAGGTACTTCAACTTGAAGATTCATCAAAAGATGACAAACAAAATATGGCTCAACCCGATTAAATTTTTACATTAAAAAACAAATACCCAAAAAATGGGAAGAAAATCAAACAATAAATCATCAAATAGTAAGTTCGGCGCAAATAAGCCCGACTCTGGGAGTTTATCCAGAAGAATTCTTCAATTTTTAGATTCAAACTACGGATCAGAATTCAATTCCAAACAAATCATAAAGGACCTGCAAATAAAGGATACCATATCAAAAGACGGTGTGGAGCCCATTCTTAGTCGGTTAGTGGCAGCCGCCTCTATCTCCAAGACTCCACGAAATTATTACTCATCTAACCAAGATCCGGAATACATTCTAGGCACAGTGGACTTTGTAAATCCTAGATTTGCTTATGTCGTGCGAGCTGAAGATCCAAATTCACTGGGAGACATCCTAGTGAAAGAGGCCGATCTTAAGCAAGCCTTAGACGGCGATAAAGTCCGAGTGATGGTCTCTCCGGTCAAAGGAAAGACGGGGAGAATCGAAGGAAAAGTATTGGAAGTACTGGAACGAGTCCGCGACGAATTTGTAGGGCGAGTGGAAATCTCCCCTCGGTTTGCATTTGTGGTACCGGATTTCAAAAAAATGCACAAAGACATCTTCGTACATCGAGGAGAGTTAAAAGGCGCGGAGCACAATGAAAAAGTAATCGTAAAACTCACCGAATGGCGAGATGGCGACAAGAATCCAACTGGTGAGGTCATTCGCGTATTGGGTAAGGCAGGACTTCACGAAGTGGAAATCCATTCCATTATGGCGGAATTTGGATTGCCATTCGAATACCCAGAAGCACCTGACCAAGATGCAAATGAAATCTCAGATAAGATCACAGCTAAAGATATCAAGGCACGAAAGGATTTCCGAGACGTGACTACTTTTACCATTGATCCGGCTGACGCCAAAGATTTTGACGATGCGATTTCCTATCGAGAACTCGACAATGGTAACTTGGAAATCGGAGTTCATATCGCCGATGTAACTCATTATGTAAAACCAAAAACTGAACTGGAAAAGGAAGCATATAACCGAGCCACCTCTGTATATCTGGTGGACCGAACCATCCCAATGCTACCTGAGCGGTTGAGCAACGGTCTTTGCTCTCTTCGCCCCAATGAGGATAAGTTGACATTTGCATGTGTCTTCGAAATGGATAGAGAAGCCAATGTCATCAAACACTGGATCGGTAAGACTGTGATTCATTCGGACCGAAGATACTCCTACGAAGAAGCACAGGGTAATATCGATTCGCAGTCCGGAGATTTCTTCGAGGAACTTACCTTGTTGAATACACTTGCAAAGAACGTTCGTCAAAAACGGTTCAATCATGGAGCTGTAAATTTTGAAACCGTAGAAGTGAAATTCAAACTCGCTGAGGATGGTAAGCCTTTGGGATTATTCATCAAAGAACGAAAAGACATCCACAAGCTGATCGAAGAATTTATGCTTTTGGCCAATCAATATGTAGCTGATTTTATTTTTAATAAAGCAAAAGGAAACGACACATTTGTTTACCGGACACACGCTTCGCCAGACCTGGAGCGACTAGAGACCTTTACTGGTTTTGCAAAGCGATTTGGTCATCAAGTAGATATTGGAGGAGAGGGGAAAATCTCCGGAGCGCTCAACAAATTGATGGAAGAGATACAGGGTAAACCAGAGCAGAATGTCTTGGAGCAACTGGCGATCAGAAGTATGGCCAAAGCTAAATATACTACCGAGCCAAAAGGGCACTTTGGTTTGGCTTTCGACCATTACTCTCACTTCACCTCACCCATCAGAAGGTATCCTGACATGATGGTTCACCGTCTGTTGGAGCATTACCTCGAAGGCGGAAAATCTCCGGATGCTGATCCTTGGGAGCAAAAATGTGTGCATTCTTCGGAGCGTGAGAAAAGAGCCGCTGATGCAGAGCGCGCCTCAATCAAATACAAACAGGTCGAATTCATGTCTTTGGCAGAGGTCAAAGATTACGAAGGAATTGTAAGTGGGATTACCGAATGGGGAGTATTTGTGGAGATCACCGAGACCAAGTGTGAAGGGATGATTCGTGTGCAAGATATGGATGATGATTTCTACGAATTTGACCAGAAAAACATGCGACTGGTAGGGTCAAAAAATAAAAAAATGATCACTTTGGGAGACAAAGTAATGGTCAGGGTAGTAAACACTGACATTGATCGAAGAACTATAGATTTGGAATTTGCAACTAATGACGAAAATAAGCCACGCAGACGCGCTGTTAGGTAAACTTGAAACTTTCATCCAACAACTTCCCGAGCATATCGGCACGGGAGGAGCACCCCAGGAACTCTACGAACCCATCACCTACATCCTCAACCTTGGAGGTAAAAGGATACGGCCTCTTTTGAGTTTGTTGGCTTATGGCCTGTATCGGAATGATCCTGAGAAGATCCTAAGTCAATCTGCTGCAGTAGAAGTTTTTCACAATTTCACCCTGATGCATGACGATATCATGGATGATGCTCCGCTTCGTCGTGGACAAGCCACCGTGCATGAAAAGTGGAATTCAAGTACTGCGATACTATCGGGAGACGTGATGCTGGTCAAAGCCTATGAATTGCTGCTTGAGACGGAACCTACTTTACTGAAGGAAATCATTCATCTATTCAACAAGACTGCGGCAGAAGTATGTGAAGGGCAGCAACTGGATATGAATTTTGAAGGATATAAGACGGTTTCAGAAGCAGATTATATCAATATGATCCGGCTGAAAACCGCTGTCCTACTGGGGCTTTCACTACAGATGGGAGCGCTACTGGCTGGAGCAAGCAAATCAGATGCGCAGAGACTTTATGATTTTGGGATGAATATTGGGGTCGGATTTCAATTGAAAGATGACTTACTGGATGTTTTTGCAGATCAAGCTAAGTTTGGAAAGCAAGTCGGTGGTGACATCATTTGCAATAAAAAAACATTTCTATTGATCAAGGCACTGGAACTGGCAAATGGTGAAACTGCAGAAAAGCTGAATTACTGGTTGAATCAAACCACGTTCGATAAAGCCGAAAAAGTGGAAGCCGTGAAACAAGTTTATGCTGAGTTGGGCATCAAATCTCTTACTGAGGAAAAAATGCAATTCTATTTCCAAGCTGGTTTTAACCAATATGATCAGATTCATTTCAAAAATGAGGACTACTTTCAAGAATTAAAGCAGATCACTCAAGACCTTATACATCGCGAAAAGTAATTCATGGATTTATCAATCACAGTCCTACTGATTATCCTCACGTCGGGAATCAGTATTTACGGGTTTAATAAACCTGAATTTCTTCATCGTTGGATGTTTATTCCATATCAGATGAAAAATCATGGCGAATGGGATCGGTTTGTGACCTCTGGATTTATCCACAAGGATTACATGCACCTGATTTTCAACATGTTCACCTTTTATTTCTTTGGAGGAGTAGTGGAGCAAGTGTTGAGCTATAAGTTTGGAGTGATCGTAGGTGGGGTGATTTTTGTAGTCTTCTATATTTTGGGAATCGTGATTTCTGATATTCCTACGTACCTCAAAAATCAAGACAACAGCTATTATCGAGCACTTGGTGCCTCAGGCGGTACATCGGCAACTGTATTTGCAAGTATTATCATCTTGCCGTTATCAGACATCTGCCTATTTGGTATCGTCTGTCTGCCTGGATTTATTTTAGGTGCATTATTTCTGATATATTCCTATTTCAAGGGGAAAAATCAAGACGATGCAATCAATCACGATGCGCATTTGTACGGCGCTATTTTCGGGATCATTTTTATCCTGATTATTTCCCCTTCGAGTGCCATTACTTTTTTGGAACAAATCAAGGATTATCGTCCATTCTAAGGGGGGTATTCCCGAATTGGGAGTTATTGTTGGGGATAGAAGATTTTAGTCTTGACATCAGCTACAGCGAATTAAAATCAGAAGCTGAATATGCTCTCGCAAAGAAATAGGCATGTTGATCTAAAAAGCCTGCCATAGTATTCTATACGTTTCGCATCGGGTTAGTTATCTAATCTTGGCTAGAAAACACATTTATAAAGATCTTGAAAGGCATTTGAATGATATGTAAGCCAAGCTTTGTAAAACCCAATATAAACCCGCATTCTCTTAGAAACTATAGCACTCTCCGCCGTTAGGTAGATCAAAAAAAATCCCTCTCAAGTCTGATTTGAGAGGGATTTGATAGTTACTTCTGTTTATCCAATTTGGTTTTCATCTCCTCAATATTGAGAATCTTCGAAATCTGTTCTTTTTCGAGTTTTTTGAATTGGCTGAGCTCGGCATCGATTTTCGTAACCAATTCTACTTTGACCTCTTCTGACTGATCTGTTGGTTTGTAGTCTCCATTTCCCACAACACTGCTCAGATGAGCCAGTTTGTTATTGAGACGAACCGGGAAATTCAATGGATCCTGACCACTTTTGTTTTGAGTTTGATACAGCGTCTTCTCGATTTGATCCATATCGCTCAAAATTGTTTCAAGGTTTGCTGGCTTAGTTTCCAGGCTATCCATTTCAGCACGATAGGTACGGATCAATTTGATCGTTTGATGAGTTTCGGTCAGCTTGTCCCTGACACCAAGTAAGAAATCATACTGCTCTACCAGCTCGGCCTGCGTGGATTCATAACGAGGATCAGCCAGCACTTTGAATGTTTGCTCCTGAGCTTTTCCATCCAATGTCATTCGGACTTTATACTCTCCCGGGGGAACTTTAGGGCCCTTAAGATTGGCAGCCCACATGATCAAACCATCAAATCCTTCCGCATCCTGAACTCTCAGATTCCAATTGAATTCGTTGCTACCAGCTTTGACTTTCAACGTATCGCCGTTGATTCCTTTGGTAGAGAACTCTTTAAGCTTCTGATTTTTGGAATCAAAAAACTCGATTTTCAACTCCTCTTTTGGTTCTTCCTGAAGATAAGAATACACCAAAACTCCACCGGGACGATTAGAACCTTCAGTTAGACTGCTTTTCTTAACCCCATCGATCCGGTAGGAATCCTGAGGTTTGAAAATATGAAGTGCTTTTGTACCTACACTTGGATCCGCTTGATGAAGCACCGTCAAGTCATCAATAATCCAAAAGGATCTTCCCTGAGTCGCAGCAATCAAGTTGTTTTCTTTGATCGCTAGGTCAGTAATAGAAACTATAGGAAGATTTAATTGCAGTGAATGCCAACTGGCGCCATCGTCTTTGGAATAATACATTGCGGTCTCAGTGCCTGCGTAGAGCATTCCCCGCTGCTCAGGATCGGCTCTCACCACCCGAGTAAAGTGCTCCTCAGCGATACCCGATGTAATCTTAGTCCAGGTCTTGCCGTAGTCCTTTGTCTTATACAGGTAAGGTTCGTAGTCACCAGTTTTATAACCAGTAGCAGCAAAATAAGCTTCTGCGGGATCGAAGGGACTCGCTTCGATGCTGTTGATTTGGAGCCATTCAGGAATTGAAGGTGGAGTGATATTCTCCCAGGAGACTCCATTGTCCTGAGTAACATGCACCAAGCCATCGTCAGATCCAGCCCAAATTACTCCTTTTTTCAATGGAGATTCAGCAGCTGTAAAGATCGTTGCATAGTATTCTACAGAAGTATTATCCTTAGTAATCGGTCCACCACTGGAGCCGAGTTTGCTGGCATCATTGCGCGTCAAATCAGGTGAAAAAACTTCCCAGCTTTGCCCTTCATTGGTAGATCGATGAAACTGATTACTGGTGGTATACAACATGTTTGGATCATGTGGAGAGAAAAATATGGGGAAATTCCACTGGAATCTGTACTTCATGTCCTCAGCTCCATGACCCATTGGGTTGTTTGGATATACATTGACGGAGCGAGAAGTACCGGTTCGATGATTTTCTCTTGTCAAATATCCTCCGTATGAACCACCATATACGATATCATTGTTTTTTGGATCTGGGGCAATCCAACCACTTTCCCCACCCGCAGTTGATTCCCAATCACTTTCAGTAATGGCATCGCCATCATTTCGATGTCGGATTCTAACCGTAGAATTATCCTGCTGCGCACCATAGATGCGATATGGAAAACTATTATCCGTAGTCACTCTGTAAAACTGAGCTGTTGGCTGATTCATATACGTAGACCAGTTTTTCCCACCATCCTCGGAAACCTGTGCTCCGCCATCGTCTGCGATAATCATTCGCTGATTATTCGCCGGATCGATCCATAAGTCGTGGTGATCTCCATGTGGAGCATTTGCTCCTTTGAAAGTCTTACCGCCATCAGTAGATTTATGGTAGCTCACATTTAATACATAGACTATTTCCTCATCTTGGGTATCCGCAAAAATCCGAGTATAGTACCAAGCTCTTTGGCGAAGGCTTCGATCTTCATTTACTTTTTCCCATGTGTCACCTGCATCTTTGGAGGTATAGACTCCCCCATTTTCATTCTCAATAATAGCATATAATCTTTCCGGATTTTTGGGAGATACGGTGATACCCATTATCCCCAGCATTCCTTCCGGAAAGCCTTCTTTAACCGTAAGGTCTATCCAGCTTTTACCTCCGTCTACAGATTTATACATTTTAGAACTTGGGCCACCACTTTCCAAGCTGTAAGGTGTTCGTTTTATATCCCAGGTAGTTGCATATAAGATTTCGGGATTCTTAGGATCCATTATGAGATCAACTGCACCTGCCACATCGCTTGCGAAGAGTACATTTTCCCAGTTTTTGCCTCCATCAATAGTCTTGTAGACTCCGCGGGTTCGATCAGGCTTAAATATATCACCTAATACAGCTGCATATACAATGTCTGGATTGGTGGGATGAATTCTCATTCTGGAGATAAAACGGCTTTTATCCAGACCTGCACGCTCCCAGGTTTTACCGGCATCAGTACTCTTCCAAACTCCATAGCCGAAAGAGACATTCCCTCTCACCGTTTTCTCACCACCCCCGGCATAGACCACACTGGTATCACTTTCAGCTACGGCTACAGCTCCCATTGACCCACCAAAGAATCCATCAGAAACAGCCTTCCAAGATTGGCCGGCATCATAGGTCTTCCAGATGCCACCACCTGCCGAGGCAAAATAATAGATCTTATCACTTCCCGCTACGCCAGTCACTCCATCAGATCGTCCTCCTCTAAAAGGTCCTAATTGACGCCATTCCAATGCATCATAGATTTTGGGATCTGGAATCTTCTGGGCATAAACCAGTGGAAAATTGGAACTCCACACCAGTAAAATAGATAGAGACCAAAAGAGTAGTTTTTTCTTCATAATGTAAGTTTGTGTTTCCGAAGGTAAAAATTAACAGATCTGATCGTAATCTGTATCTAAAAAATGATCAGTGGTCTTTAAATACAATAGATAGCAAAAAAAAAGCTCCTTCAAATAAATGAAGGAGCTTCGAATGATACTTTGACTGATTAAGCTTCTACCGGCAAAACACTGACATACGATCTACCATCGAACTTCTTTCTGAAAGAAACAACTCCGTTAATAAGTGCAAATAGTGTGTGGTCTTTACCCACACCTACATTGTTACCTGGATGATGCTTGGTACCTCTTTGTCTTACAATGATGTTACCAGCAATAACTTGCTCACTTCCAAATTTTTTCACACCAAGTCTTTTGGATTGTGAATCTCTGCCGTTTCGGGAACTACCAACACCTTTTTTGTGTGCCATGGTTATATAAGTTTAAAGTTTTCCTATGAAAAACTAAAGTGAAATACTTTCGATCAATACTTTGGTGAAATCCTGTCTGTGACCGTTCTTCTTTTTGTAGCCTTTCCTTCGCTTCTTTTTGAAGACAATCACCTTATCACCTTTGACGTGATCCAGGACTTTCCCAGATACCTTTGCTCCAACTAGTAGAGGAGCTCCTACAGACACAGTTCCGTCAGCTTCAGCTAACAAGACCTGGTCGAATTCCACGGAAGCGCCAGTTTCTGCCGCCAACTTTGGGGCGAACACAAACTGATCTTTTGTTACTTTGAACTGCTTTCCTGCGATGTTTACAATTGCGTACATTTCTTATGATTCTTATTATCGAATTCGGAGTGCAAATATAGGTAACATGGATAGAAGAAAAAAACCGAGTTGAGATATTTTATAAGAGTGATTATTTATGAGTAAGAAATTTCGTCGGCTCAGACCTTAAAACCCATCCAAAAGAGGCGAATGTGCACCCAAAAACCCACTCAAAATGTTTGGGCAGTAAGCGAAAATAATATCTGTTAAACTGATCATCAGTTTATTACGATAATAATAAAAGGCAATAAGCTTTTTGACTATAGTTCAAATTAACTCTTGGATTTTAACAGAAAAAGTTTTGTTAAAGTTTTCTAAAAAAGAATGGTAGCCTCTAATTCACTAAATAATTCATGTTTTACTTTAAATAATGATTCTTAATTCTTTTATAATCAATATTTAAAATAGTTTTGACTTAGGTTCAAAAAAGTATTCATGATATTACATTGCGAGTTTTTTTTATCATTTTTGGTTCACATATTTGTATAAGGTTGCTCTATAAAAGCAGCTATTTCCATACCCAGCCAAATGGAAAGCTGATTAGCTTTAAAACTTATCAAATCAAATAAACCAAAGAATGATGCAGAAGTACGAACCAATATTAGAAGAGAATAAGAAGCGCTTTGTCTTATTCCCCATACAGCACAACGACATTTGGCAATATTACAAAAAAGCTGAGGCTAGTTTTTGGACAGCTGAGGAGATTGATTTGGGTCAAGATTTAACAGACTGGAAGACGTTGAATGATGGAGAAAGACATTTTATTTCCCACGTGCTGGCTTTCTTCGCCGCCAGCGATGGAATTGTAAATGAAAACCTTGCCGAGCATTTTGTGGCAGAAGTACAATATACGGAAGCCAAATTTTTCTATGGATTTCAAATCGCCATGGAAAATATCCATTCCGAGACCTACAGTTTATTGATCGACACCTATATTAAGGATGCAGTAGAACGTGACAAACTTTTGAACGCAATAGAGCATATCGATTGCGTAAAGAAAAAGGCAGACTGGGCCTTACGCTGGATTGATAATGGGAGTTTTCAAGAAAGACTTATTGCATTTGCAGCGGTGGAAGGGATATTCTTCTCAGGTTCTTTTTGCTCAATCTTTTGGTTAAAGAAGCGCGGACTGATGCCTGGCCTCACATTTTCTAACGAGTTGATTTCAAGGGACGAAGGACTCCATTGTGATTTTGCCTGTCATCTTTATACTCAGCATGTAGAAAACCAATTGCCAAAACAAACGGTAATGGAAATTATCAAAGATGCTGTAGCAATTGAAAAAGAATTTGTTACGGACGCATTGCCAGTAAGATTAATTGGAATGAACTCAGTCTTAATGTGTCAATACATCGAATTCGTGGCAGACAGATTATTGATGGAACTTGGGTGTGAAAAAGTGTGGAACAGTACCAACCCATTTGATTTCATGGATATGATTTCATTACAAGGAAAAACCAATTTCTTTGAGAAAAGAGTAGGTGATTATCAAAAAGCTGGTGTCATGGGATCTGCAGATAGCAACGAAAGCTCTCGAGGATTTACCATTCAAGAAGAATTTTAATTTTTACTTTTTCCCTATAACCTAAATAACACCACTATGCTAGTAATTAAAAGAGATGGAAGGAGAGAGTCAGTACGATTCGATAAAATCACCGCAAGAATTGAAAACCTTTGTTATGAACTGGATCCAAAATTCATCCAGCCTATCGAGGTTGCTAAAAAGGTAATTGATGGATTGTATGATGGAGTTACTACCACCGAGCTCGACAATCTAGCGTCTGAAGTGTGTGCTTCTTTGACGGTAAGGCATCCAGACTATGCAACATTGGCGGCAAGGATAGCCATTTCAAATCTTCACAAAACAACAAGTCAGTCCTTCTCCAATACAATGAAGCGACTGTACACGTTTGTGAATCCCACCACCGGAGCAAATGCAGCACTACTTGATCCTGAGGTTTATGGGATAATCAAACAAAATGCGGCGAGACTTGACGAGGCGATAGACTACAAGCGAGATTTTGATTATGATTATTTTGGGTTTAAAACCTTAGAGAGAAGCTATTTAATACGACTCAGTGGCAAAGTTGTGGAGCGTCCTCAGCACATGCTAATGAGAGTTGCTGTTGGTATTCACAAAAACGACATGGAGGCGGTAATAGAAACCTATACTCTGCTTTCAGAAAAGTGGTTTACACATGCCACTCCTACGCTATTCAATGCAGGTACCCCGAAACCACAGCTCTCATCCTGCTTTCTATTGACAATGAAAGATGATAGCATTGATGGAATCTATGATACATTGAAGCAATGTGCTAAAATATCTCAATCAGCAGGTGGTATTGGGTTATCCATTCATCATGTGCGTGCAAAAGGCTCTTATATCAAGGGAACCAATGGTGTCTCAAATGGCATCGTACCTATGCTTAGAAATTTCGATATGACAGCTAGATACGTGGACCAAGGTGGAGGAAAGCGAAAAGGTAGTTTTGCGATCTACTTGGAGCCATGGCATGCTGATATAAAAGATTTCCTAGAGTTGAAAAGAAATCACGGGAAAGAAGAGATGCGTGCCCGTGATTTGTTTTACGCATTGTGGATACCCGACTTGTTTATGAAACGAGTTGAAGAAAATAAGGAATGGTCTTTATTCTGTCCGAATGAAGCACCTGGATTGTCAGATTGCTATGGAGACGAATTTGAGCGTTTATATGAAAAGTACGAAAGAGAGGGTAAGGCTAGAGAAACGATAAAGGCTCAAGAACTTTGGTTTGAGGTTTTAGAATCTCAAATCGAGACTGGAACCCCATATATGCTCTACAAAGATGCTGCAAATAGCAAATCAAATCAGAAGAATCTAGGAACTATCAAATCCTCGAACCTTTGCACAGAGATTATAGAATATACCGCTCCTGACGAGGTAGCCGTTTGCAATTTAGCTTCCCTAGCTCTTCCAAAATTTGTGAAAAAAGGTCAAGACGGGAAGTTATTCTTTGATCACCAGAAACTTTACGAAATCACCAAAGTGGCTACCAAAAACCTGAATAAGGTTATTGATGTCAACTACTATCCAGTGGAGGAAGCTAAAAGATCCAATTTCCGACATAGACCAATAGGTCTGGGAATTCAAGGCTTAGCAGATACTTTCATCATGTTGCGGATGCCTTTTGACTCGGTTGAGGCCAAAGGGTTGAATGAAGATATCTTTGAAACCATTTACTATGCAGCCGTTGAAACCTCTATGGAGCTGGCCAAAGTGCTGGGCACTTATGAGACCTATGGTGGATCTCCTGCTTCTAAGGGGATATTTCAATTTGACATGTGGGGAGTAACACCAAAATCGAATCGATGGGACTGGAGTCCACTTAGAGAGAAGGTGAAAAAATACGGAATGAGAAATTCACTTCTTGTTGCACCAATGCCTACGGCATCCACCTCTCAGATTCTGGGAAACAACGAGTGTTTTGAGCCATACACTTCGAATATCTACAGCCGTAGAACACTTTCGGGCGAATTCATTGTAGTCAACAAACATTTGATGAAAGACCTTATCGCCATTGGTCTTTGGAATGACAACATGAGAAATAAGCTAATCTCAACAAACGGATCAGTACAAAGCGTCCCTGAGATTCCCCAAAATATCAAAGACCTTTATAAAACAGTTTGGGAAATTTCGCAGAAAGTCATCATCGATATGTCCGCCGACAGAGGTGCATATATCTGCCAGTCGCAGAGCATGAATATATTTATGCAAGATCCTAACTTTGGTAAGCTTACATCAATGCACTTTTATGCGTGGAAAAAAGGTCTTAAAACAGGGATGTATTATTTGAGGTCTCAGGCAGCCTCTGCCGCAATCAAATTTACTGTAGATAAATCACAGCTTAGCCAACCGAATACAGCCCTAAGCCCTGCTGAACTAGCTAATAAAGAAAAACAGGATGCTATAGCCTGCTCATTGGACGATCCTGAGGATTGCGACATGTGCGGAAGTTAAATATTAGAGTTCGTTAAATGTGAAAAGGCGTTTGAATATTTCAAACGCTTTTTTTTATATCTTTTGCAAAAAACCAAAATATCATGACAGGGATAGAAATCGAAAATCATCTCGAAAAACTCAAAGAAGATAGCGAACGCCAATTTGGAATAATGACTCCTCAACATATGTTGGAGCATTTAATTCTCACATTTAAACTGTCCATAGGGAAAATAGAAATTCCTGAGTTTGAACCAAATGAAAAACAGCTCAGCTACAAAGAAATGCTGTTAAATACTGAAATGGTATTCCCAAAAGGAGTGAGAGCACCAGGTCTTCCAGAGGATTTATTGCCGCTTCGATTTGACTCATTACTTATTACCAAATCGAAGTTCAAAGATGCTCTAGAAGAATTTCATACCTACTTTCAAGCCAATCCATATAATCTAACCTTTCATCCAAGATTTGGGAAATTGAATTATGAAGAATGGCAAAAATTCCACGACAAACATTTAACCCATCATTTGAGCCAGTTTAAATAACATTGAGGTTAAACTTCCTCTGGTAATGGATAGCGATGCTAATCACTTGAGTTTATTTCAAAAGTCAATTCAGAATTCTTTGATTAGATAGATTAGAAATTAAGGATAATCGAAGTACTCATTTTTCATACAGACATACCAACAATCACCGCAGGCTTTTGATCTACCTGTAAAGCCTCATATCTGAGACATGGGTATTATCTAATAAACTATTATTATATGTATAGGCTTCGAAAAAGAAATTTTGACGATTATTTACTAATGACTAATTGTACTAAACTTTATAACAATAGCATTCTACGCCCCTAAATTCTGAAGAATTAAGCATAAGGAAAGGAAATTAAGCCTGTTTTAAATATAAACTTCAGCAGATGTTGACAGACCAAATTCAGGATTTTACCAAATACCAGGATAAATTGAATCCTTAAGATTTTGATGTTGGAATATCTTATCCTTTTGTTTTTTTTTTGGTTTGTATCAGTAGATCATCCCGTCCATAAGGCAGGAAATTAAATAATTCGAAAACAGTTGCTAGTTTCAGTATAAAACCTTTTTTGAAAAATTCAAATTGGGTAAAGTCTAAGGACTCGACGATTTAATCCTGAACATGCAGATCACCAGACATTTTTTTTAACAATATGGAACCGATACTAGTAACAGAGCTCCCAGATATAGCATTACCTACATAGGGTCAGCCTATGAACTCCAAAGTCGCATTATGGGATTCAAAGCCACTTTTTTCAATTTCAAATGACTGATGTTACTACAAGATTGACTTGTTCGGAAGCAAAAGTATTTAAGCTCCTTGGCCGATTTTAGAAAACAGATCCAATAAACCCAGATTATTGTGTCTTTATCCATCATAAGAAGCTACAACATTAATTCAATGATATTATTAAGGACAGATAGAAAAAGGAACCCACTTATATGCTCAATCGGTTTACCACGCTCAATTGGCACAGATTATTGGAGAATAGACTTATTGTGGCAAGGATTTTCGAAAGACTGGTTCGTTCTACCTACAAATTAGAACAAAAAGAAAGGCACATTACAATAGGTATTGCAGATATCAGTCGAATAGTATAATTCAATCAATCCATTTTCATATAGGTTATTCCCATTGGAACTGGCATCATAACGATCAAAGATTATCCAAACAGGAGAATGTTAAATGTAAAAAATCCTTTCTGCTTTCAGAAAGCCTTTAGAATCAGGAAGGCAGATCAAAAATCATTATCGTGAGCTGCTCTACCGGAATAAATCACCAAGATAGTCTTTTGAAAAAGTATTAGACGAAAAAAAATTTACATTTTAGATGATTTTAAAATGAATGGAGAGGATTCCGATCGGTATGGTGGGCTGCACGACCGGGAAAACAACGTAAGAAATGTTTGAGGAAAAAGTATTCAACGCAAAAAAGCCTTTCAGTTTCATGAAAGGCTTTGTAAGGAATAGGCGGCTCCCGATCACTATCGTGGGCTGCTCTACCGGGAGAAACTAATAAGAATGCATTGAAAACGAAGCCTTGAATGCAAAAAAGCTAGCTTTATAGATGACTTTAAAATGAATGACGAGGATTCCGATCGCTATGGTGGGCTGCACGATAGGGAAAACAACGTAAGGAATTTTTGAGGGAAAAGTATTGAACGCAAAAAAGCCTTTCAGTTTCATGAAAGGCTTTGTAAGGAATAAGGCGGCTCCCGATCGCTATCGTGGGCTGCTCTAGGGGGAGAAACTACCAAGAAAGTCTTGTGA
>Ga0335398_10003396_pt1 | contig 23444 bp, 22 predicted proteins | sample BON03_FD_205742 | JGI IMG/M metagenome (GOLD analysis project Ga0335398, IMG submission 205742) | Freshwater microbial communities from Lake Bonney liftoff mats and glacier meltwater in Antarctica - BON-03 (spades assembly) (version 2) | ecosystem: Environmental > Aquatic > Freshwater > Ice >... | reverse complement strand
CAAAGGACGTTGGGATGGGCCACAAGACCCCATCACCGGGGATCCTTCCCGGGATTCACGCAACTTCGCCCCCGCAGCAACACGCGCCGTAATGCGCGCACTGAAAAAAACAGATCCGATCACTTGGCGTGAACTGGGCGCCATGAACATCGCACCTAATGGTCAAGCCCTCACCGATTTCACGGTGCGCGTGCGCGACATGTTCACATCCACCTTCCCCCACATACCCATGACCCTTGACGGCATTGAAACGGCATTAACAACCGATGCCAGTACGGCAGATAACTACGGGTACGGCGACGCCATCGCCGGCGGGGCACTGATCACCGGGGACCCGATCCGCACGCAACAACTCGCGACGCGTATCGGTGGCCGAGCCTTCGGTGGGGTCGTGAGTAGCCAACCCACCAGCGCGAACCCCACGCTTGCCCTGGACGGGCTGTACCGGGAACTCTCAGCCCAAGACGGAATTGTCATCATCCTGACGGACACCACGCCGAGCGTGGATGTTGTTGAAGAAACACAGGACGCAACCCTGGCAACCGTCATGTGGGTCGCGCACAGCGGAACACCAGAACCCAGCATCGGCGTATACGTCGATGCGACCACAGACTTCACAACAATCCTGAACCAACTCGAAGGAATTGAAGGCGCCACCGCCCCAGGACTGGTGTGTGATGGAGTCCTCGGTGGTGAAGGAACAGGGCCACTGACCATTGACCCCAGCCTGATCATTGCCCCCGACCCCGCGGCACAAATCGCCATCGCAACCGCGCGCGAACAACTCGGTGAGCCCTACATCAGCGCAGGAGGAGCACGCCCACCCGTGAGCTGGGACTGCTCAAAGCTCACAACGTATGCGTGGGCGAACACCGGAATCAGTCTTGTGCCCTACACCTACACGCAGTGGGATCAAGTCCAGCGCATCCCCGAGGCGTACGCCGCACCCGGTGACCTGATTTTTTGGTTCCGTAACGGCGCCCACCACGTCGCCATCATCGACGAAATCACCCCGAGCCGGCAGATTTTCTTTGTGCACGCAGCGAACCCCGAACGCGGCGTGGTCCGCGATGAACTCTCCCCCGGCTGGTACCGCGACCACCTCTCCGGCTTCGGGCGAGTCCAACGCGAAAGTGGGAACTAAATGACCACCACGAGACCAGCACCTTCACAAAATACGCACCGACGTACATACGCAATCACGCACATATGCACACGCACATATGCACACACAAATAAAGGAGAAACACCATGTCACAGATAACCGCAGCAGTTAGCAGTCTCACCCAAGCAGCCGGTAGCCGCATCACCGCTGCCGAAACGTTCCCCATCGTCGACAAAATGGGTGACCTGGCGAAAAACACGGCAACAGCCCTCGGGGGAACCCTGGTCATCGCGATCGGGATCATCATCGCGATCGGCCTGATCTGGTCACACATTGGTGACCGGGAAACCGGCAAATGGTGGAAAGCCATGGGTGTGTGGGTCATCGGCGCAGCAGTCATCGCCGGAATCGCCGGCTTGTACACGTGGACAAGCTCCACATTCACGGTTTAACACCCGCAACGCCAGGCGCCGAACCCAAAGGCGCCCAGCCACGCACCGCACAAGCGCACGAACGACACGACACCTATATATAGGAGTAATAAGCCTCATGCCTATTTTCGGAGATTGGCTCAACAACGCCCTCGCTGGCGTGTTCGCATCCCTGAACCCCCTCACGGCGATAGAAGGAGGAGTGGACAGCCTGATCGGGTTATGGACACCGGATTTGAACACCACCGGGCCCGTATTCGCCCTCATGCTGGCCTTCACCGCAGCCCTGGGACTCGTCGTTGGATTGTGGTACCTGATCCCGGTAATTATCTCCGCAATAAGCACCGGGGACATTGCGGGGATCGCACGCGCCGTTGTTGGACTCGGTGCAACAGCCGCCGCAGGACCCACGGTGATGTGGGGGGCCAGCTATCTGCGTCAACCCATCATCGACACCGCGCAAACACTCTGGGGATCCATTGCCACCGGGTCAATCCTGCAGGCAGTACAACCAGCCCTAGATGCACCACAAACAACACTGCTCAATGCCCTTATGTTGATGCTCGCAGGGATCGTGTATGTCATCGCGGGCTTCATCGCCGCCTACGGATACCTGTTCATCATCCTGCTCGCACCCATTGCTTTCGCATCACTGATCATGAAAAGCGGTGTCGAATCATTCCTCAAATGGTTAACAGCCTTCCTGTCGCTGATGTTCGCCCCCATCTGGGCGGTACTGGGGCTAGGTGTCGCCGGTGTCATGGCTGACACCGCACCGGCAGGACTCGGAGTACTCGCAAGTTCCCTCGGGCTACTCCTCGCCGCATTCGCACCCATTACCGCAATTGCCCTGATCAACAAATACGTGCCCCACGGTGGCACATCATCGGATGCAACAAAAATCGGTGCCGGCCACGGCGCCATGGGCGCCGGACAAAGCGCAGCAATCAGAATAGGAAGTAAAGCCGCATGAGCACCCACACCAGCCAACACGACACCCAACGAACCCATGAACGCAGATATGACAACGGGTATGAACCCCGCGCGGTACTACTCGCCTCCACCCGATCCACCTACCTCGTCGGGCCCGTTTCCGGATTACAACTCGGCGCGGTTCTGGCAGCAATCGTGCTGCCCGTCTTCGTTGGCATCAGTCAAATACCCGGCTGGTTATTCGTGATCATCCTCATTTGGCAAATCGCGCTCATCAGCGCCATCCGCATCAAAGGCCGCAACGGGTGGGCGTTACTCGCCGGGTTATGGCGCAGCGTGGCCCGCGACACACCCCAAGCCGCGAACTACATTCCACCGAGTGAAGCCGCCCTGATCACACCAACACCACTAACGATTCCCGATAGTCACGGAAAGCGCTTGTGGTCGGGTGGAGCCCCCAGAGAGCTCAAGCCGTCCCCAAGCGCGGACAACAACCCACCAAATCACACTCATGGTGAGGCGACCAAGAAAGTGCGGGCGCTTTTTGCAGCAGCACCAGGACGCGTGGGAAAAGCAACCGTGCTCACAACACCACACGGTGACCTCTTCATCCTCCCCCGACCCGGCGGGCAAACAAAACCTGGGCGCGTCACCGCCGCCTGGTCCATCACCGGACCCGGATACGCGCTACTACCAGGACGCGATCAAGAAACAGCAATAGATGCGTGGGCAATAGCAATCAATCGGCTCGCGGCGCTCCCGGGAATCGTCGGGGTCAGTGTGCATGAACGCGCCGACACCACAACAGGGCTCACCCACGCGCACACCTGGCATGACGCGAACGCTGATGACACCAGTGTCCCCGTCGCCGCGCGCGAATACGCCGAACTACTAGCAACAGTTGATGCCCGCGACCCATCGTGCGTCATCGCCGTGACCTTTGATCCCAGGAAAACCCCCGGGAAACTCGACGGCATTCCAGCATTGGTCGAAGAAGTGCCACCCATCTTGGGTAATGCTGGATTGACCTTGCACGCACGGCTCGATGCCAACGATGTTCAACACAGCATCCTTGACCTGGCCAGAGGACTCACCGACCGCCCAGCGTTAATCACCACCCTTGCGGTAGCGCCCATATTCCCCGCATTCACCGACACCTCGGATATGACGAGTGTCATGAACGTGCACGGCACCTGGGTACACCACAGCGCCGTCGTGGCGCTGACGGCAACCAGTGTCGGAGTCACAGGGGATGTTTTAGCGCCGTTGTTCACCGCGCGCACCGGTGTCGAAACAACGGTCGCACTCACAATTCGGCCCCTCCCTACCGAGCAAACACAAGCACGAGCCCGCGCCAGGCACGTGAAACTACGCCGGCAACGCGCCGCCGCCGAAAACTCCTCCATGACCGGGCTACTGATCGACACACACAAACTCGATCAAGAAATGCAAACCCTGTATGCATTAGGCGCTGACGCGGCGCGCGGCAGTGTGGAAACAGAACTCGTCATCACCGTCACCATCACCGGTGATGACCCCCAACGAGTACGCACCGTGCGCGCTGCACTGGTGCGTGATGCCGCGCCACTGCACTTAACAACAGTTGCCTACCCCACACCCACGGTCATGTTCACCCGCGCACCACTCGGTGGGTTGCTATGACACGAACGTGGCCTGTTGTGAAAATACTCAAAAGTAACGATGTAAAAAAAACACGGGTCCGCGCACCGAAATACCCAGCCACGCGTGCTTACCGGCCCAACGCCGGGTGGGACCCGCGCACCGACAAACCCCTACGCACCTCAGCGATCCCATCAATAGCGGCAGCAACCGCGTGGCCCTGGCTCACACCCAACCCACCCACCAGTGGCGGTCACCTCATCGGGCTACTCGACGACGGTGCGGCCTTTTGTTACGACCCACACGCCTGGTATGAAGCAGGCTTCACCAACGCCATGAACATCGCGATCATCGGCGCAACCGGATCAGGGAAATCCACCACCGCCTGCGCCATCGCCCTGAGAGCTTTGGCACACACCAACCGGCACGTACTCGTTGTGGATGGCAAAAGCGACTGGGGACGCTACGCCGACGCCTACGGTGGCACCGTCGTGCGGTTCACGGGAACCAGCACCGCAATCAACATGCTCGACGTACCAATGGGAATGGATCCCGCTGCGGCATCCGACCATCGGATGCGCGCCACGCGCGTGCTATTGGAAATTGTTGCCGAACGCAAACTCACCGACACCGAGCTGCTCGCGCTCTCCCGCGCCACAACGCGCCTACCCGATGACGCGAGACTGAGTGACGTTCGTGAACGCGTAGCACGACCTGTTGGTGTTGATGATGTGGAAACTCAAGAACTCATCGAAGCTGGGCGCACGCTTCTCGCGCCCCTGTCCCGCATCACAACACCAGGATCCACCTACGCGCAACTCCTCGACCGCGCATCCACCGTGCGATTCGACCCCACAGCACCGCTATTCGTTGTATCCCTAGGTGATCTAGAAGTCACCAGTGACCTACGCGAATGCGTCATCGCCGCGGCGCAATCATGGATCCACGCCGCCACCACAGCACAGGACGGCAAACGCATCCTGATCCTGGATGAAGCATGGCAACTCCTCAAATACGAAGCAGCAGCTGTCGCCCACGCCGAACGCCTACGCCTGGCCCGGGCGTACGGGCTCTCCACCGTCATGATCCTGCACCGCCCAGCGGACATTTCCATGTTCGGTGAGCCAGGATCCACCCACCGGGCCAGTGTTGAAGCAGTATTCAACCTCTCCGACGTACACATCATTGGCAAACTCAACTACGACGACGCCCTCGACGCCCAAGGACTATTGCATCTCAACGAAGTAGAAACAACGGCCATCCGCACCGCGCGCACCGGCCAGTTGCTGTGGAGCGTGGAAACGGCGCACGGTGGACGCACGTCCTGGCTCGTCCACACCCAACGCACCCACGGCGAAGCAGTGTTGTGGAATACGAAAATATGACATGTACCTTCGACCACGCAGATTCACCAGTCGGACCTCACCACAACAGGCCGAGCGACGGGCGCAGTGGAATACGTACCGCACTGATGGACGCTGGTGGCTCAGGCGAGCGCGGTGGATTGCAACCGCAGCAAACACCCACTGTCCAGGGTGCGGGAAAAAAGTCACGGAACGTGACGACGTGCACCATTTGCATTACCCCGAGATTCCCGGAAGCGAGACGGATGAAGACCTGATTCTGTTATGCCGAACCTGTCACGACATCGTGCACAACTCCATCGACAACTCATACGCATGGCGCAAGGCTGACCGCCGGAGCGCGAGCTGGGCGATACTCACGGGCCTGCGTGGGTTGGTATGAGTCGCATGTGGTCATGCAAGTTCCACCCAGATGTTTTCAGGCAGGTGCACGAATCCCACCGAGAAGGTAGGCATCACAGTTCACAATAATTCCTAAGGATTGAAAGAATGAGATGAATCAAGCCATTTTAGATGCCCATGAAAATCTGCGTAGGCAAATCTGGCTTGCGGAATCCAGGGATTATCTCACGACTGAAAAGCGTCATTGACGACAATAGTTGATTAAGAGGCATTCCAGGAAAATTCATGCGACAGATGAGGTGGTCAAGCCCGTTGCCTGAATCAAGTTTGGCGATCTGTTCAATGACTTGATCAGGATTGCCCACGATCAGTGGGGACTGCTTCAAGGCCTTGAGATCATCGGGATCACCGTTCCACAAGCTGTAATTTGAATACCGTTTAAATAGGTAGGAAACCATGTCAGCAATTTCAGTCCACGGGTCTTCAGCAGCTGACACGTACACATCGCGAATTAGTATTTTCGGACGACGGGCATTCAACGGTGCCGTGGCGTTGTACTCGGACCACATAGTTTGTAAGGATTCTTTATTTGAAATACCACCCATCACCATGGGCAAGCCCATTTCCGCCGCAAGGGATCGTCCATATGACCAAAAGCCACCGATCAACAATGGTTGTTCAAACCGAGCCGGCTGAGGTTGGGGCATGACGGTCCTCGTAGGGATATCGGCATGTTTAGGGATACCTTCGGGGATCGTCCAATGTTTGCCATCGTGTCGAAATGGCTTTGGCGCCCTGGCTTTGAGCATCACTTCGATCGTCTCGCGGTATCGTTCTTGATACTCGTCTTCACCCAAACCGTAGGCGAGCCACTCATGCTCCACGGCATTGATCGGCGCCACGATTGCCCTGCCCCCTGAGAGATTATCGAGGATGGCAGCATCCTCGGCAAGATACAACGGATGAGTTAATCCAGCAATGGGCAACACGCCGATCTTGATGGACTCTGTCTTCGCGGCGATGTTAGCTGCTGCAATAAATGGTTGCGGGCAATAACCGTCGGAAGTAAGTTGACGCTCAGCAATCCAAACGGAATCAAAGCCCGTAGCGTCAGCCTGACACGCTGCTTCACCAACGATTTCGTACGCTTCCATCCACGAGACTGAACCCGCCTGCTCAGCAGCAAAAGGTCCTAATCCAAAGCGCATGTCAAACCCTCCCTGAAGTGTTTAGTGCCGGTGCAACCACGGTCGCCAACAATTCCATTGCCCTATGCCTATTCTCGGATGACTCCGAGGACATGTGAGTGTGCGCAATAACGAAGTTGACCCCCACCGATTCAAGATTCCTCAATCGTTTGATCACCGTGTCCGGTGTACCGATGGCTGCGTTGTTGCGGATCACTCCTTCCGCTGCTTTTCTCTGCACCCCTGGCCGTTCGAAGCCGTCCGGGTTTCCGTTTTCGTCCGAGAGGTACCACCATCCTCTGAGTTGCTCCAAGAGGAACGAACTCAGCCTCGGAATACCAGCGGCTTCTGCTCGAGCGGCCGACTCATCAACCCATACGTAACGCAGGATGCCAAATTTGACATTACTGCTGTCGAGGCCCGCGGATTGTGCGGTCCGGTGATACAACTCAATTAATTCTCCTGCCCGTCGATCGTCATGGGCATCAGAGAGTAAGAGATTCAAGCCCCGTCGCGCGGCTTTTTCGACCGAATTGTTGCCAAGTGCAGCAACCCAAATGGGGACAGGTTGTTGTACCGGTGGAGGAGAAATGAAGCGTGCTGGTTCTCCTCGGGCTGGGGAATAAATTGGGCAATCCCCGAAAGATGCTCCATTCGCAGACGCCGCCAATATATCGAGGGCATTTTCTATGCGGGACGCTCGTATTTTACGTGCAATCCCCGGACTATCGAACTCAATGTCGCCATAGTCCAAGGCCACACCGAAATCCAGGCGCCCCTGGGAGATTTGATCAAGCGTGTTCACGCCATGAGCGATGCGCATCGGATCATGATGTGGAAGCAACAAGCAACAGGTTCCAATTCGAAGCTTCTTAGTTGCACCTGCAACGTAGCCTCCAGCCGTGAGCAGCGAGGGGAGAAAACCTTCATGCCAAAAAAGGTGCTCAGTCATCCACAACGACTTAAAGCCGACGTGCTCGGCAAATTGCGCGTCTTCTTTAAGTCGCCGATACAAAGATTGGTGCGAAAAGGGCGCATTGAGAGTGCTCTGCATACCCCATAAACTAAGCCCGAACTCCATCGGAAACTCCTCAAAAAATCGCCGGCGTCTTGGAAGGACCCCGTTATTCGGACCGCGTTAAGTCAAAGTTCTTGAATTGTGTGTAAGCGCCAGCGTGAGCGGTCTTGATTGGAGTTGTATAACCACCACTAGTGGTAGGCACTGTCTGTTGTAGTTCTTCTCGCGATTATTGTTGATCACGGGCATCTCGGGGAAGTGGTTGACCGAATTTGGACCTGTTGTCGTAACGAAGCAATAGTGGCGCTACTTCTTGGGCAACGATTCGCAGGTATATTCTTCCACCATCGGATTTGAGATTTCACAGAGCGGGAGGTCCGTCAACGACAATTGTCTGACCGCTAATTCCACTGGCCGCAACCGAAGCCAGCCACACGCAAGTACGAGCGACCTCTTCGGTGGTAATCAGTCGACCGAAGGCACTTGACGCGGCCAAATCCGCCAACACGCCGCTCTCCCCTTTTCCAGTTCGGACCCCAATTTTTTGAGCTAATTCGGTAAGCATGTGACTCTCAACGTTACCGGGACATACGGTGTTTGCACGACCATCGAGTGCGGCTATTTCCGCGGCGAAGGACTCAACGAAACCTCTCATGCCAAATTTCGTAGCGCAGTAAATGGCTCCCTCTGCCTCTCCTTTGATACCTGCGGTTGATGAAATAAAGACGATTCCAATTTCCCTTTTGGTTTCTCGCATTCGGCGCTGGATGGCGGCCGCAATATGAAAGGCACCTTGGAGATTTACCGCCATTAGTCGGTCAAAGTCCATCCAATTAATAGAGTCAATCGGCCCAGTTGCGTTGAGCCCAGCAGCGTAAATCAAGGACTGTATCGGGGATTGTTTGTCAACAAGATCAATTACTGTATTAACTTGATCCCGATCGGTGACGTCAATTGCTAATCCGTGGACGCCTTCGAAAGATGGCGGGACCAGGTCAAGTGAGTACACGAAGTCATGGCTGGAGAGAAGTTCTTTCACGCAAGCTTGTCCAATACTGCCTGCTCCTCCAATGACGACCGCGCTCATTCCTTTTTTACCAACTCTCTAACTGCATTTATTATGGATTCCTTATTTGGAACAACCGCGCGCTCAAGTGTGATGGACCCAGGGATGGGGACATCCGCGAGAGCATGTCGCTTCACTTTTTTTGGTAACGAGTTCCTCTCCACCAGTCGGGCGATGATCTCTCCAGAGAGTCCGAATGAAAGGTAGTCCTCATCAACTATCAATAAGTGATCGGTCTTTTTCGTGGACAACTCAACTGTCTCAACATCAAGTGGAACGACACTTCGGAGATCAACTAGCTCAACACTGATTCCGGAGTCCTCTAGTGACTCGGCTGCGGCATACGCGGAGACGACTGTGCCGCTAAGTGTAACAATCGTGACATCGTTTCCAGATCGAACGACTGCAGCTTTGCCAATAGGAACCGTGAAACGTTCTTTTGGCACATCAGCGCCATAAGGGAAATCCTCCGCGCGAGTGAGCAACAGGCCTTTGTGTTCGATGAACACCACCGGATCATCAGATTCAATCGCACTCGCCATCAAACCTTTGGCATCATATGGATTAGAAGGAGTCACAATCTTGAGGCCTGGCAGGTGAGCGAAAGTACCCCAGAGAGTTTGGGAGTGTTGGGCTCCGGATCCGATACAGCCCCCAGCTGTTTTAATTACAATTGGCATCCGAATCTGCCCACCGGACATGTAATGGTTTTTTGCAATCGCGTTGTACACCTGATCGAGGCAGACGCCGATAAAATCGACGAACATAATCTCAAGGACTGGTCGATATCCATCCATTGCCAAACCAACACCCATTCCGACTATTGCCGTTTCTGAAATCGGCGTATCGAGGACTCTATCGGGACCATAGGATTTCTGAAGTCCACGAGTGGAACCGAACACCCCGCCATGACGCCCTACATCTTCACCGAGAATCACCACGGATGGATCGCGTTCCATCTCAATATGTAACGATTCGGCAACGCATTGGGATACGTTGAGATTTCGACTCATAGCTCATCTCCTACAAACACATGCTGCATGGCGTCAGCAGGATCTGGATAAGAATCGCTTCGGATTTGTGTAAGTAAGTCCTGAATGGCTGCGTGAATTGATTCCTCCAATTGGTCAAGTTCAGCGGGGGTTGAATCACCACGAGTTATAAGGCGATCACGGGTTAACCGAAGCGGATCCTCGGCACGTCTTTTTTCCTTTTCTTCGCTGGCACGATAGACATCTGAATCACCCTCAAAGTGGCCTCTGAAGCGGTAACACGTTGCTTCGATAATGCTGGGACCGCCTCCTTGACGTCCCCTGTCAACGGCATTTTTGAAGGACACGGCTACCGCCTCCACGTCATTTCCGTCGACCTTCTCACCAAATGCAGCCCAAGCAGTAGAGCGCTCGGCCACAGTTGGGGTTGCGCTGCTCGCCGAAAAAGGCACTGAGATCGCCCACTCGTTATTTTCCACAACTACGATTACGGGGAGCTGCATTACACCCGCAATATTCATCGCCTCGTGGAAAGCACCAGAATTAACTGCACCATCACCTATAACTGCGACAGCAACTGCGTCAGTTCCACGCAGGCGTGCGGCATGTGCATGCCCTACTGCAACGGGGATTCCGGCGCCAACGATTCCTGTCGCCGAGAACTTCACGCGTTTATCAAAAATGTGCATGTGTCCACCAAATCCGCCACAAATCCCAGTCGATTTTTCAAAAATCTCAGCAAGCATCGATCTCATATCTACTCCCTTTGCAATGGCGTGCATATGATTTCGGTGAGTACTCGTTAGGGCATCATCCGCTCGCAGGAATCCAGCAATACCCGCAGCAATTGCCTCCTGGCCTATCCCCAAATGAAGTTCGCCGTGGATTTCCTTTGTCGGTACCCCTTCCAGACACGCGAGTTCGAATTCGCGCATCCAGACCATGTATCCATATCTATCTTTTAGAGTAATCACGAGTGCTGTTCCCCAGTGGCCTCTTCTAATTCGACGACGGTTCCGCTTTCATCTGCGCAATAGGCTGCCTTGCCTTCCGCAAATTCCATTGTCTTCCCAAATTGAGTACCTCCCGCAGAGAGCAGAGCTTCAACAGCTATTTCAATATTGGGAACAAGGAAAGCTACATGTGCCCGCCCGGGAGTTATAGGTAATCGGGCGTTGAAATCTTTGGGAATATTTTTGAACTCTATGAATTCTAAGACTTGATCACTCATTGGAGACTTGCACTGAACAAGATCTGCACGAAGGCCGGGGACACCGGTTAAGCCGCTGATGAGGTCCGTCATTCCGCGTGCTTCAAAAACAACCTCAAAGCCAAGCGTTTTGCGATAGAAATTGACCGCTTTTTCAATACTTGTCACCGCCAGCCCTGAGTGGTGCCATGCCCATCCCAGTGTTGTCCCGCTCATTTGATTGCCTTTCGTACCATTTGAACTCCCGCAAACACGAGTAAGAATGCAAATCCGATCTCAAGTATGGAACCTTGCAGTACCAATGCAACGGATGCACCTGCTACCACCCCCAGTACGGCTGCAAAACCGATTCGTAGCCCTTGGGACCAATCTGTATAACCCGCTTTCGTCAAGCGTAGCGCACCAATAAGCGCTATCGGAATCATGACAAGTAGTGATGTACCAGCCGCTAATTGTTGAGTAAAGCCAAAGAATGTGATTAAGATTGGAATGATAATGACGCCACCCCCGACTCCCATAAAAGCCGAAAGCAACCCCATGGAGAGTCCTGCGACCAAGTAACCGGTGACAACTAGAAAGTCAAAATCCGGAAGCTGCATGTCATTGGGAGTCGTGCTTGCCCAGAGCATTCGCACTGCGGCGATTAGAAGCAATCCGGCAAAAGCAAATTGCAACCAACGATCAGAGGTCCGAGTGACCGCGACAGTTCCCAACCATGTGCCGACCAGCCCTCCGAGGATGAGTAAGCCCGCCGGTGCCCAAGCAACACTTTCACCTAGTGCGTAGGTGACCGCCCCAGCCGGTGCCGCTATTGCAACCATGACCAATGAAGTGGCCTGAGCGCGTTTTTGGGCTACATGCATACCGATCACGAGTATTGGTACAAGAATGATGCCCCCGCCAACTCCAAACAGCCCGGAGAAAACGCCGACAAGTAGTCCAAGGGCGAGATCTCTCAGCAATGAAGGCGCATAACTGGGCACATGAGCACGCTACGACCTAAATGTTTCCTAGGTAAGTGACAATCTGTACCGAAGTAGTCGTTTCACCTACCAGACTGGTAGTTGAGAAGCATCGCTTGAAGGTGCAATATTACGTTTAAACGTGCAAGATTAAGGTCGATTTTGGAGGATCTGTGACAATCGCGACTGACCACGGTGGCATGGGCGGCGGCTTAGTGCCCGGCATTTATCCACCACCTCGCGCAATGCGGCCTACTCTCGTAGGCGAACGCTGGGCTGTTGTCGCGGGTCACCCGCGCGTTTCACAGGTAGCGGCACAAATTTTTTGTCAAGGCGGTAACGCAGTGGACGCCGGGGTTGCCGCTGGTATCGCAAGCAACGTTGTGCAAGTTGACATGGCCAATTTCGGCGGCATAGCGCCTGTGATCATCCGCCCTGCGGGATCAAACGAGTGTTGGTCGGTGGCAGGCGTGGGCCGGTGGAGTCGAAGTGCCTCCATAGAGGCGATGGTGGAACGCCATCACGGCGCACTTCCTCTGGACGGAGCGCCAGCCATCATCCCCGGTGCCCCCGCTGGATGGCTCAAGAGTTTGGCGGAGTTTGGCACGATGTCACTGAGCGAAGTGGCGGCACCTGCTATTGCTCTGGCGCGCGAAGGATTCTTACTCGACGAAAAGACTGCACTGAGTCTTGCTCTTATGGGTCGAAAATTTTCTCGATGGAAAAACAGCAATACCATTTATCGCCCAAACGGAGTCGATCTTGTATACGGAGACAGGTTGAAACAACTTGAATTAGCAGATCTACTGGAAACGCTGGTGGCGGCGGAACAAGACCATCGAGGAGATCGTAAACAACGGATTAAAGCCGCACATGATTGCTTCTATCGAGGCCGAATCGCGCTAAGAATTACGGAATGGGTGACCGAGCAGGGTGGATTCATGACGACCGAAGACTTGGCAGAATTTGACGCTGAGGTTGAACTCTCTCCATCAGTTGACCTGGGAGAATGGAAATTTTTTTCCACTCCATCCTGGAGCCAGGGTCCGGTGGCATTAGCCATTTTAGGAATTCTTGAACGTGGGGGTGGAAGCCTCCACGAAATTGTGGAGGCCATTACCCTCGCTTTTAACGATCGTGAAGATTACTTGGCTGAGCCAGCTCGCATGAAAGTGCCCATCGAGGAACTACTCAGCGATCAACATCTTGCAGAGCTTGCATCGATGATTGGCAATAGTGCATTGGCTGGCCGCTCATCGAGTCAGACTGGTGGTGAAACTCGACTCAGTACTACTTCCATTGTTACGATGGAAGCTGATGGGTGTTGTTTCGCCAGCGCGCCGTCTGACACCCTAGACGGCGGTCCCATCATTGATGGCTTAGGAATCATGTGTTCACCACGCGGAGTACAAAGTCGATTATCTCCTCACCACGCAAATTCCCTTGCCCCGTGGGCTCGTCCGGTCGTTACGCCAGCGGCACTAATCGGTCTGACTGAAACTAACACTTGGGGCTTGTCTTGTCCTGGCGGTGACGTCATCGTCCAAGCTATGGCTCAAGTCGTTAATAACATTCTCAGATATGACATGGACGTCCAAGAGGCGGTTGAAGCCCCTCGATTGGCAGCGTTTAATGCACCGAGTGCCTTTCATCCACATCCGAGTGCCGATCGGCTGGTATTTGCTGAAGGTCGAATCCCTGCTGATGACTTAGACCAGTTGCGGTTGCTGGGGCACAACGTCGAAGTTTGGCCTAATTTCGAATTTGACGCAGGTTCGGTTCAGACGATTCTACAACGACACAACAATAACGGGGAGAAGTACTTATTAACGGGTGCTGACCCAAGAAGAAGCGCGTACGCGCTCGCCGAATGACAGGAGAACCACATGATCCACCTGCAGCAAACCATTGCTGACACCCAAGCACTTGTGCAAATTGATAGTCAAAACCCAGGAGTGCAGGAAGCCCGCTGTGCCGACTGGGTCTACACCCGACTGGCGAACATGGGGCTCGAGCCTGCGTGGCACGTGGTCCAAGAAAATCGGCGGAATATTGTTGCCAGCATCCCAGGAAAAAGTGCTGCCCCGCGGCTGGTCTTGCTCGCCCACTTGGACACCGTTCCAATTGGGAGCGGTTGGACGGTACCACCACTTGAGGGCTTAATACGCGATGGGCTTCTCTACGGCCGTGGTGCCTGCGACATGAAAGGCGGAATGGCAGTTGCCCTCGGGGCGATGGAACAATTGCACGCTCGTGGCACAGGGATGTCGGGAGACCTAGTTTTTATTGCAACGGTCGACGAAGAGGCCCCTGATATGGCTGGAGCGCAGGCCTTAGTTCAACAGGGCTTACTGCGACCCGACGATCAAATTCTAGCCCTTGAGCCCACAGGGATGCGACTTCGCTTGGCGCAAATGGGTCTTCGATGGATTGAGATCGAAGTCACTGGACGGATGGCTCACGCCGGGCGAGCACATTTAGGTATTGACTCCGCTCACGTGATGGCACGCATCATTGATAAATTAAAAAACCACGTTTCTCTGCTCGAACATGTAGACCCCATTTTGGGTAAAGCTCGATTCACCTGCGGTCGCGTAAACGCCGGTGTAGCCACGAATGTGGTACCTCCCACCTCCACTGCCTCTTTCGACATTCGAATTGTCCCACCTATGAAAATCGATCAAGTGGTCTCGATGGTTGACGAGATCGCCACCGAAGTGATCATTGATTTCCCAGGTGCGTCCTTCGAGATAATGCCACTCGGCGCACCCAGGCCGCCCGTACGTGCGGACGAGGGGAGTTTGATAGTGGTTGGGCTAAGAGCAGCCTATGAAACGGAAGTCGGCCACCCACTTCCCCAAGGCGGTGATGACGGCCATGAGGCGTACACCGATGCGTCCATGGTTGCGGCGTTGACAGGTAGCCAATCTTGCACGGTCTTTGGTCCCGGATCCACCGACCAAGCCCACACTTCCGACGAATTTGTTCCTATAGCCGACTTAGATCTCTGTGGCCGAGTTCTATGGAGACTCATAGAAAACTGGTAACAGGTGTCTGCAGATCCGCTAGCATGAATGAATGCTCCCCAGCATTGCGGATCTACTCGAAATCCCTGAGATCCGCCGTGGGAGTCCCGTTGTGCTAGCCGGAAAAGACTCGTTAGATCGTGAGGTCCGATGGGTTCATGTCAGCGAGTTGCCAGACATTGGTGCGATGCTCACCGGAGGTGAAGCAATACTCACCACGGGCGTGGCAATTCCTAAGTCTCCAACAGACCTACGTCGTTTTATCCATGATCTAGCTGACGCAGGAGTAGCAGGGTTATTTGTGGGCCTTGGTCGCGGAATTGATGAATGTCCCCCGGCTATGATCGAGGCCGCCGACTCCAGAAATCTTCCGCTGATTGAATTTCGTTCCAAAATCCCTTTCGTAAGTGTTACAGAGGCCGTTCACTCATTAATTGTTAACAGCCATGTTGTGGAGTTGCGCCGAATTGAGCGTGCCCATGAAGCGTTCACCACCATGGAATTGGAAGGTGCCTCTCTCGCCGTCATCCTGCAAGAAGCCGCAACGCTGGCGCAAGCACCCATTGTTCTCGAGGACCTGCACCACCGAGTATTGGCCTATAACACTCTTGGCAGATTTCACGCAGACGTACTTTTTGCTTGGGAAGAGCGCAGCCGCAACTGCCAAAATTCAGATCGCACAACCGTTTTTTGCGAGATGGGTTGGATAGCAACTCGAGTTGGTGCCCGGGGTGAAACATGGGGACGCTTGATCGCACTCGTTGAAAATCGCCCTGACCCACAGCACCGTTTCATAGTTGAACGTGCGGCGTCGGCAATTGCCGTTCATCGCTTGATCGAGCGCGACGATCAAGCCATTAAACAAGAAGCGAGAAGCACCTTGCTCACCGACATTCTCGGCAGTGTCTATACCTCTCAGGACGAATTTCAAACTCGTGCTGCTGCCGTCGGAGTGAAAGTAAAGAACAGGATTTTTGCACCCGTTTCCGTCCGAGTTGAGCGGGCACCCAACGAGCAAGGGGATTCCGCGAAGAAACTTTCTCGTGAGGCTATTCACGCTGTCGAGCACGCCATGGTGCAATTTTCTGACTCCGTCCTGGTCGCGGCTACAAGTCCGGACAGCATTGCTTTGCTTATTACTCGCGATCCACATGTGGGACGCGATGAAGCCTTAAGGCCCATCGCGGTGGCGATTCACGACGAGTTCAATCATTTCGAACCAGCACAAAAGGTAAACATTGGCGTTGCCGGCGACATCACCTCGCTGTCGGAGGTTGCGCGGGGATTGCTGGACGCGTGCGAAATCGCCGATGCAGGCCGGGATAACACCACCTTTTCGCTTTATTTGGAAATGCCCGATGTTCACGTACGCGGTTTACTCTTTTTACTTCGGGCAGACCATCGGGTTCAGGGATTTATTGAGCGCGAGATTGGCCCCTTGTTGGCATTGAACTCGACTCATCGTCGCGACCTGATGGAAACCCTAAGTACCTTTTTACAAGTAGGTAGGAACAAATCACTTGCCGCCGATGCCTTGCACATGAGCAGACCAGCCGTATATCACCGACTCCGAACGATCGAGGACCTGTTAGGCGTGGATCTATACGATGTCGAGGCTTGTTTGTCTCTCCACGTTGCAATTATAGCCCACGAGGAAAGATGATATGGACTGTAAACCTAGGCCTGCTTTGGTTTACAGCCTGCTCATTGTGATCGAGCACACATTAGGTGACGCTTTGATCGTGCCGTCAAACAGACGGAACATCAGCACGGGTGCTATCCCCCAAGGCAAGGAGTTTTCGCGTGAACCGAATCACTAAAATGCCCGGCAAGAGGGCCCGCAAGTCATTACTGGCGGTGGCCGCCGCCACTGTGTTAGCACTTTCCACTTCTGCTTGCGGAAGTAGCGAAAGTGCATCATCGAACAGTACCGAGTCGGACGTCACCGAATCTTCGGTCGAACTCACCGATGTCACTGCTCAATTGGGTTGGCTAAAACTGACACAATTTGGTGGATTTTTCATCGCTGACGCCAATGGATACTACGAAGAAGAAGGCATAAAGGCAACTTTTGATGCCGGAGGCCCCAACATCACTGCTTGGCAGTCAGTCGCCAGCGGTCGGGCGCTTGTGGGCGATGAGGACAACACCAATGTCCTCGTTGCAATCTCCAAAGGAGAGCCTCTGGTCATCATCGGTGCGATCTTCCAGACGTCACCTTTTGCAATTATCTCACTAGCTGACAATCCCATCTCAAAAATCGAAGATTTCACGGGGAAGACAATCGCTGTTTCTGAACAAGGCATGGCTCAAATTCAAGCATTGATTGAAGCAGCTGGTATCTCCTTAGATGAAGTCGAATTGGTACCGGCTGGACCGGATCCATCGGCACTTGCCTCGGGTCAGGTGGATGGCTACTTTGGGTACGCAACTTCACAGGCGGTGGCTTTACAGTCTCAAGGGATCGAGGTGGAAACCCTGTATCTAGAAGATCTTGGGGTTCCAAGTTATGGCAACGTCATCATCACGACCCAAGAAAACATTGACAACAACAGAGACCTCCTTGTGCGTTATATGAGGGGTTCGATTAAGGGATACGAATGGTTAAACGCCAATCCCGATGAGGGTGCGGGAATTGTGGTAAGCGACTACGGTCCCGCAGAACTGGTCTTAGAGAACGAGAAACTGACGGCTTCATTCCAAAAAGACCTTATTCAAACTGATGCCGGAGTCCTCATGGTTGATCCAGCCAAAATGCAGTTGGTCATTGATGCCCTCGCTAAGGTCGGGACAATCGCCGCGCCATTTGATGCCTCCAAGGCAGTCAACACGACGATTCTTGAGGAGGCATACGCCGGCGCAACCAAATTATTGAAATAGATACCAGCATTTAAAAATCCGTAACCAAGGAGACCCAAAGTGATCATTGACGCCTATAACAACGTATGGCAGGCGGGCGGAACTTCTGACTACCTCACATCTGAGTCATACACTCCAGCAGACATGTTGCTGGCAATGGACCAGGCGGGCGTTGATATCGCCGTAGGTTGTTCCTTGGGCCAAATGGTGGACAATGCATTCATTGCCAAGACGGTCGCCGACTCGAAGGGCCGGATGATTGGCTTTGGTCAAGTTAACCCAAGGTCCGCCGACGCTGTAGCAACTATTGCTACCTGCGCGGCGGATCTTGGACTCAAGGGTTTGAAATTACACCCAACAATGCACGGATACCACTTCGCTGATCATGGGCTTCTAGATCCCATCTTTGAAGCTGCCGATCAAAATCATCTCGTGATTTTAGTCAATGCCCTTGACGATCCCTTTTGTGCGCCACTCGCCATTGAGGAGATCTCGCGTGGTTTTCCAGGGACCCCCGTCCTGATTGCACATATGGGAACCGTGTGGAATCTCAATGAAGCTATCTTGGTTGCCCAGCGCAACCCACATATCTACTTGGAGACCTCTGGCGCTCAATTACTGGACGTGAAACTAGCGTATCGCTCCGTTGGTCCCGATCAAATTGTTATGGGCACGGATTGGCCTGGGAATGATTTTGATTTAGAACGAGCCAAGATTGAGCGAGCGATCCCTAATAAATTTGATCGAGCAAAAGTAGAGGGAGGAAATCTCGGGAGGCTGCTGGGAATAGCAACGTGATCAATCGCATTGAAGTCCGAGACGTGGAGGTCAGCTACCCAAGTGATTCCGGTGGTTTTACCGCGCTATCCGGTGTCTCCTTAACTATCGAGCAAGGTGAATTCGCTACATTGATTGGCCCCTCGGGCTGTGGGAAATCCACTCTCTTGCGGGTTATTGCTGACCTGCTCATTCCAACACATGGCACTGTCACAGTATTTGGTGAATCATCACAACAAGCACGCAAAGCTCGAAGATTCGGTTTTGTCTTTCAAGACCCCGTACTTTTGCCTTGGAGATCCGCCCTTTCCAATGTGTGTCTTCCGTTACGGGTAGCAGGACAATCTAAAGCGCAAGCCCGGAAGAGAGCTTCAGAACTTCTAAATCTGGTTGGACTGAAAGGATTCGAACAAAATCTGCCGGCCACATTATCCGGTGGCATGGCTCGACGAGTAGCCATTGCCAGAGCCCTCACTCTTAACCCGTCAGTTTTGATGCTTGATGAGCCTTTTAATGGCCTCGATGAAATTCGCCGGCAAAATCTCAATGAGGAACTGCAGCGACTCTGGATGGAATTTCAATCCACCGCCGTGCTAGTGACTCACAACGTTAGTGAAGCGGTTTTTTTGTCGGACCGTGTCTACGTTATGGGCAAAGATCCAGGTCGGATAATTGCCGAGGTTCATGTCAATCTACCGCGCCCTAGAACTTCAGACATGTTGCATGAGCCAGCATTCCTTGAAATTGTCAAGAATCTTTCGGTGACGCTACTAAGCGCATATGCTTTGGAGGATCTGTGAGTCGCACGTTGCGATTCTTTACCTTGTTCCTAGTTTATGCATTTCTGCTGATCGGTTGGCAATTATTTGCGTCAACAAATTCTGGACCTCAGTCATTATTCGCAGGCCCAATCGAGATTGTCCAAGCCATCTATGATCGGCGAAACAGCCTCTGGGAAGCATCTCTAGTGACTTTATCTGAAGCAATCGCAGGACTCCTCCTGGCCATTGTCTTGGGCCTTGTTGTGGCAATTATGGTTGACTCAGTCCGATTAGTCGGTCCTACTGCATATCGACTTTCTGTCATTTTGTACAGCGTTCCACTGATAGCTCTTGCTCCAATACTTGTTCTTTGGTTTGGTCCTACGTTCACTGCTCGTGCCATTACCGCGATGGTGGCTTCGTTTTTACCCATCGTCATAAATGTTGTTCAAGGGCTGCGAGGTGCGCCCCTTGCCGTTTCCGAACTTGGGGAATCACTAGCAATGTCTAGGTTCGCAATTCTCCTTTCGATGCGGTTCAGATTTGCACTGCCAGCTTTCTTTGCCTCATTAAAAATTGCTGGACCTAGCGCCTTTATCGCGGCGATGATCTCAGAGTGGATCAATGCCGAAGTGGGGCTCGGGATCAATTTGTTGTACTCCATGTTTAGCTTTAATGTTGAAGCGTTATGGGCTAATCTTGTCGTTGCAACATTTTGGTCAGGAGTTATTTACATCGCGTTCGACTTTATTGCCAAACGGGCGACACCCTGGCATGCAAGTTCCGGGGTGGGCAGTTGAACGCCTTCACGAGCAGTCGGAAGTCAATAGCGAGTAATTGGAAAAGTGCCACCATCGGGACCATCACGGTAATCCTGATATGGGAGTTAACTGTTGTTTGGCTGGATTTACCTAAATATATTCTGCCCTCACCAACGGATATTGTCACTGAGGCGCAGTGGAGAGACGTTGTTTCCGCTTCAGCTAGCTCACTTTTTTCCATTATTATCGGATTTATCGTTGGGAACGTCGCCGGATTCTTGCTCGCAGTATTTGCGGCATCCTCAATTATTGCCTCAGGAGTCATTCAGCCACTATCCGTCACGTTGCGCTCTATCCCAATTATCGCGATTGCACCCATGCTCACACTTATTTTCGGTCGAGGTTTAACGATCACAATCGTCGTTGGCGCACTCGTCGTATTTTTCCCAACGTTGATCAACATGTTGATCGGACTGCGATCAACAGAGCGCGAACTTCTGGAACTGATGCGTGTTCTGGACTGTTCCAGAGTGCAAACATTTTGGCTTGTTCGACTTCCCGCCAGCATGCCATATCTAGTTTCTTCGCTCCGCATAGCGGCGCCAGCGGCTGTGCTCGGCGTCATGGTTGCAGAATGGATAGTAGGGGGCAGCGGCCTGGGACAATTAGTTCTCCGGAGTTCAATTCAAATTGAATACCCAACTATGTGGGCAGCATTGCTGGCGTCAGCCGCACTTGCCGGACTCATGTTTGTTCTGGTGTCGGTCTTAGAGCGATTTTTAATCCCATGGCAATCACGCCAACGATAGTCCGCACCTCAGGATTTGTTGATGCGCACTCTCACCTGAGGTCAGTTGGATTGGATTCACAAGATATTGGCGGGACGTGTCTGGAGAATGCCCTCTTGCAAATGTCAGCGATGACGAGTATCGATCCGACCGAAGATGCCTTCGTCGCCTCTTGCCAACTCCTTGCGGCAGGTGTCACCGGTGTCCAGGTGGTTTTCCACTCCTTCGATTCCGCTGATATATACTTGGAAAAACTTGATTCCATGATCAGGGGAGCACAGAGCAGCGGGATCCGATTATTGGTGATTCTTGCTCTCACCGACCAGGCTGAATTTTTACCTCAGGGATTGCTAAAACCCAACTGGTTGCCCGCCTTTATCGAACCTCAGAGAGGCATTTCACCGCTCGAATTCCCCGACATTGCCCGCCTTGCGGTCAACCAATACCCCAATGTCTCCTTCGGAATCGGTCCAGTTGCCCCTCAGTGGGCTTCTGATGAATTGCTCGGTTTCATGGGCGAGTTGTCTCAGGAAGGATTTCGGTTCCACACTCACTTGCTCGAGAGTCAACGGCAGCGAAATTGGATGCAACCTGATCCAGTCAGTCGGCTCATGAAGTTCGGGCTTCTTCATGAAAATTCTTCGCTGGCGCATGGGGTTTGGTGTCAGGCGCAGGACCTGCAACGGATCCGCGATTCCGGTGCTCACATGGTGGCCTGCCCCCAATCGAATATCCTTCTCAACAAAGTTACGGCCCCCGTCCAAAATTGGCTGGATCAAGGAATTCCGGTTGCTGTGGGAATGGATAGCGCAACTAGCCCGCCAAGCCCCTGGGCGAACGCCCGAGAAGTTCTAGATTCCAACCAAGCTTTGCGGGCATTGACCACCGGTGGTGTCGAGGCCACCGGACTAAGCTGCCATCAAGATGATGTTACCTGGAGTGATTTTGAGTCAGGCATTGTCGAGACGGTAAAAATCAATAATCATCCCGTCATTGCACATGGGAAACTACTAAATGAGAACGAGTTCCAAGCCTCAGCGCAGAGAGTTTTCGCCAGTACGCTCGCCGATGCACCGCATCGTGCCGAGCGCCTCCGCGCACTGAAACCAGTATTTCCCAAATATCTGGACTACATAGATACGCCTTTTCATGAAAGCTGAACTCGTGGCCGCGGTTGGCGCCGAACTCGGTGAGGGGGCAACTCTGTTTCCTGACGGGTCTATCTGGTGGGTGGACTTAATCGCCGGCAAGACATACCGCTGGTTTTCTGGAGAAAACCACGTGGGACCCACATACCCCCACGAGGTTGCTAAATTACTTCCCGCCAGCGATTCAATGATCATTGTCGGGCAAGACCAAGTTTTTTGTGCAAATGGAACAAAACTCGCTGATATTGGCAACCGTGAATCAAACCTACGCGGCTCTGACGCAGTTGTTTTACCCGACGGATCAGTCGCCTTCGGCGTGCTCGATCGTGATCTTGCTGTCGGCAAAGGTTCCTTAATTTGGCTCTCTCAAAGTGGGAATCTAAACCACGTTGCGCTGGGCGCAACTATCCCCAATGGAATTGCGGTCATGCCCGATGCCACCACCATCGTGTGGTGTGACAGCCCGACGGGACGAATTGACCTATTTGATTTTGATCCAACCAACGGTTTCACAAATCGACGTCCCTTCATCCAAGTCCCAGCAGACTTGGGTGTTCCTGATGGTCTGTGCGTGGATTCAGACGGCGGAGTTTGGGTCGCCATGTGGGGCGGAGGTTGCGTTGCAAAATTCTCCCCCACAGGAAAACTGGATCAAACAATAAGTCTTGACGCTCCGCATGTGACCTCGTGTGCCTTCGATTCTGACGACAACCTACTCATCACAACTGCATGCGTGATCCTCAGCGAACGAGAGCGACTCCGATACCCTGGCGCTGGGGGTTTATGGTCCGTCCCATCGAATGTCCATGGTGTTCAGCGAGCGCCGACATTTCTTGCATCTGCATGTTCAGGTTCCCCAAAAAACTCGAACAACTAACTTGATCCCAGTCCCAACTTTGTAATACTAGTGGCATCGTCTTCACGCAGAGAAAAAATCTTTCGGGGAAAAGGTTTCAAAAGAAAAAGGGGCGGGTGACACCCGCGGGTGAGGAAAAATTAATAAACTTCCCGTAATCGTAGTAGTTCAAACTCACTATTCCTTTTCCGGTGCTGCCCACGCGGCACACCCGGATCATCCACCTGCCAGGAGTTCC
>Ga0335398_10003393_pt1 | contig 23463 bp, 17 predicted proteins | sample BON03_FD_205742 | JGI IMG/M metagenome (GOLD analysis project Ga0335398, IMG submission 205742) | Freshwater microbial communities from Lake Bonney liftoff mats and glacier meltwater in Antarctica - BON-03 (spades assembly) (version 2) | ecosystem: Environmental > Aquatic > Freshwater > Ice >... | reverse complement strand
CAGTTCGAGGTTCGCCGTGGCAGCAGCAGACTTGATGTGGCCGAGCCAGTGGACCACCCGGCCAGGGATCGACTCGCCCGAGATCGGGAAGTTGTCGATGGCCTTCTCTGTCTCGGCACCCCACAGCAAACGTTGCTCGGTCATGTCGATGAGCTTCCCACCACCGCCAGAGGCAAACGTCGCGACCGAAACGATCGTGGAACGCTCAGTCCTTGCGCACCACCCACACCCAGACGCTGGCCAGCCCGGTCAGCGCGGCCTTCGCTGCGTCAGGAAACACGAGTTCCGCTGGAGAGCTCGCGATCTGTTGATCGCTGAACGGTTCCTCGATGCACTCCTCCACGCTCAGCCCAGCCGAGCGGAACGACCGCAGCCATGTCGATGCCTGATGGCAGTTGTTGCGGACCCACGTCATCGGTCGGGTCGGCGATATCCCTCCATAGAACGCCTGACCGCCGACCATCGCTCCGAACGGATGCGGGTCGGTGATCACCAGCACACCGCCGGGCCGCAACACGCGCGCGAGTTCGGCTACCGCATCGCCAGGGTCGACGAGGTGACAGAGAGCCAGCGACACGATCGCCAGATCGAACTCGTCGTCGACGAACGGCAGGTGTTCGACGTCGCCCACCTCGAACCGAACCTCGGGCAACTTCTCGCGAGCGATCGAGAGCATCGCCTCGGACTGGTCGAGCCCGACTGTCGAGCATCCCAACTCGTGCAGGAGTGCAGCTTGGCGGCCGGTTCCGCAGGCGGCGTCGAGCGCCGTCATGCCGGGCCGGGCGAGGTCGCGCAGGATTGGATGCACCACCCGCTCCTCGGTCTCGATCATCGGGTTCGGACCGTCGTAGATCCCCGACCATTCCTCGTACCCGACGTGGAGGTCACGTTCTGCCGGATCGAGCACCAGCGAGTACGGGAACTCGTCGACGCGGGCCAACGTCTCGGCCAGCTCGGCCAACCGTTGCGCGTTGGTGTCGGCGTCGACGTACCAGTTGCGCAACAGTCCGAGCCCGACGATGCCGGCGAGATAGTGATCAGCAGTGACAGTCCCCATCGAATGAACTTACCGAACGGGGCTGTGCCGATCCGGCACGGTTTCGATGCCAGTGCGGTCGGCCGTCGCCGTTGCGAGCCCGGGCTACGTTCGGCGCGTGACATCACTCGATTCGAGTTCAATCGTGCGTCGCCTCGCGATCGGCGGCATCGTCGGGCCGAGTGCGTTCATCACCGCCTGGGCGGTCGGCGCGTTCACGAACGATCGGCAGCTCTCTGCGATCGACGATGCGATCAGCCAGCTCGCGCATGTCGACTCGAACACGCGGTGGTTGATGACCACTGGCTTCATCACCTTCGGGGTCGGCGTCGGGCTCTTTGCTGTCAGCGCACGCTCAACGCTCGGCGCACCGACGGCAGCGTTCCTGGGAGCCACCGCAGCTTCGACGTTGGCTATCGCGTTACTGCCGATCGGCGCGTCCGACACGATCGATCAGCTCCACGGCATCGCCGCCGCGGCCGGCTACCTCACACTTATCGGAGCGCCGCTCGCGGCTCGCGGATCGCTGCGACGACTCGGCGCTCACCGACTCGCGTCCGCGGGCGTAGCTGCAGCAGCGGTCGCAGCGGTGTCGCTCGGCGCATCACTCGCGCTGCCCACAACCGGCGCGTTCCAACGGCTCGGGCTCACCGTCGTCGACGCCTGGATCATCACCACTGCCACCCTCCTCGCGACCGGACGGCTGGACGTGCAGGGCGGGTCAGGCACCCAGCCATCCGAGCTTGCTCGATGAGCACCGATTCGCCCCCGCTTCCCGATCACAGCGAGTGGGCCCGGTTCGAGATCTCCCATGCGGTCGAACTCCACGCTGGCAAGCAGTCGCGTGTGTTCCGGGCAGAACTCGACGGTATCGACGTGGCGGTCAAGCTGACCGATGGTCGACTCACCGACCGAGCCCTCCTCCAGACCCGGACGGCGCTCGCGGAAGCCCTGGCGGTCGACGTCGCAGCAGTCGTTCGTCCTCAACGCATCGCCGGAGCACTGGTCCAGCCAATCGGTGACTGGTTGATGACGGCCACGCCGTTCATGACCGGCGACGCCGTCGATCTGGCCCGGCCCGGCACGAGCGAGTTGCTGGGCCGAACGCTCGCGCAGGTCCACGGTTCGATGGCGCTCATGCCAGCGCAATCCCTTCCGCCGGTCGCCGCGCTCGGCGACAGCGCGTTCGACTTCGATCGATCCGATTGGCAGTTGCTCCACGGCGACTTCAACGAGCAGAACATGATCGTCACGACGGATGGGCTTCGCGTCTTCGACTTCGACGACTGCGGGTACGGACCGATCGAGTTCGACGTGGCCAACACCCTCTACATGGTCCTCTTCGATGCCGACGTGCACGGCCGTCCCGATCGCTACGACGCCTTCCGTCCCGCATTCCTCACCGGCTACGCCGTGGGGTCCGGCGAGCAACTCGACAACGAGATCGTCGACGATCTGGTCGCGGTTCGAGTGAGCGCGCTCGGGCACTGGCTCGACAATCTGACGACAGCACCGATCGGTATCCGTACCGCCTCCGGCGAGTGGCACCAGGTGCTGCGAACCTTCGTGCGTTCACGCCAGCGCCTGCGCGACTGACGACATTCGCGGAGGACGGGGCCGGTCCAGCCCTGACGACCATGCCCTGGATCTGAGGTCGGGTGCGTGGATGTCAGTGCTCAACACGCCCGGATCCTTGCGTCGCTGATCGAGAAGGCGGAGACCACCCCCGACCACTACCCGTTGACCACCAAGGCGCTCCAGGCGGCATGCAACCAGGCGACCAACCGCGACCCGGTGGTCGACTTCAGTGAGCGGGAGGTCGATGCCCTCATGCACGAATTACGCCAGGGTGGGCTCGCCCGCACGGTGAGCGGCACGCGCCACCGGGTCGGCAAGCAGAAACACATCGTCGATGATGCGCTCGGCCTCGACGGGGAGGAACTCGCCGTGCTGTTGCTGCGGGGCGCCCAGACGCTCAATCAGATCACGACCCGCACCGAGCGATGCGCGCGGGGACCAGCGGGCGACAACAATGCCGTCAACGCCGCCATCGACCGCCTCGAGGCCCGCACCGAGCCGCTGGTCGTGCGGCTCGCCCGGCAGCCGGGCGAGCGCGAACCCCGCGTCGCACAGTGCTGGGCCGAGACCGCCGGGAGCCACGAGAGTGGCGGGAGCCACGAGACCGCCGGGAGCCACGAGAGTGGCGGGACCCATCAGACCGTCGGGAACCAGGTGGCCGGCGATGCGTCGATCGCCCGCGAGTTCTGGAAGCGGATCGAGACGCTGCACGCCGTGACGTACTTCGATCACGAGTCGGCCGACGCTGCCACCAACGCTGGACTGCGCGGGTTCTGGATGGGCTACTTCGGCTTCCGAGCTGCTCCGCTCGGTGCCGTCAACCCCGGCCCGGTCGAGGCAGCGTTCGCCAACTTCGCGCCGTCGATGGTGCGCAGATCACTCCCCGACGCTTGGGAGTTCGCTCGGCCCGATCCGCTTGTTGCTACCCGCGCCGCAGCCGCTGCGGCGACGTTGCGTCGCCTGTGCCCGGACATCGAGTCCGTCGCGTCGCTCGCGAACGAAGCACTGTCCGACGTGATCGATGTGCTCACCCCTGCGGCCCGAGCGGTCGCAGCTTCAGGGGTGCTGCGGTTCCCCAATCCGATGGGCCTGCCACGGCTCGATGGGTGAGGCTGCGATGACGACGTGCCGTGGGCGGCGGTCACGGCCGAGATCTACCCCATGCGAGCGTCAGCCCTGCGGTTCGTCGTCGACGACGATGTCGAACACCGCCTCGTCGTTCTCCACGCCCGTGACGGTCAGAGTCAGTCCGAACGTGGTGTCACCCGACGTCAGTGTGCAGCGAACTTCGGCATCCACCTCGGCCGGCAGTGCGTCCGGGCAGTCAACGCTGTCGGGTGCCTGGCCGACCTCTGCTTCGAGCTGCGTGGAAACCTCCGCCTCGAGATCGGTCGTGGAGACCGATTCGGAACCGCATGCGGTTGCACCGAGCATCAGAGTGACCGAGACGATGGCAAGTGAGCGACGTGTGAACATGGTTCCTCGTTGCAGGCATTGAAGGGACGGTCTAGCTACCGCCGGCTCGTACAGCGTCGCCGAATCGGCGAGCAACGACGACACCTACCCATGGTGTGGTGTCGACGGTCGGTTCCCACAGCGATGTCAATGATCGGGAGGGCCCGATGGCCGAGAGCCGCCCGGTTTCGGCAATCGCCTGGCGCGGTAAGGTCCGATCGTGCAAGAACAGGGACGCGACACTCGCCGCGCCTGGGTCGGCAATCCATATCCACTCGGGGCCGACTACGACGGTTCGGGCACCAATTTCTCGCTGTTCTCCAGCGTCGCTGACGGAGTCGAACTCTGTCTCTTGGGCGACGACGACGCCCACAGCGGCCACGGCAACGTCAGAGATCACAGCCCGATCGACGAACACCGCATCTCGCTCACCGAGGTCGACGGCCACTGCTGGCACGTCTACCTCCCCGACGTGCGACCGGGCCAGCGCTACGGCTACCGCGTCCACGGACCGTGGGAGCCAGCCAAGGGATTGTGGTGCAACCCGTCGAAGCTGCTGCTCGACCCGTACGCGAAAGCAATCGCTGGCGACATCGACTGGTCGGTGGCGTGCTTCGGTTACGACTTCGACGATCCCGACAAACCGAACACCGACGACTCGGCCCCGCACGTGCCCAAGGCGGTCGTCGGCGACCGCTACTTCCAGTGGGGCAACGACCGACCGCCCGACGTGCCGCTGCACGACACGATCATCTACGAGACGCATGTCCGCGGTCTCACCATGCAACACCCCGCCGTGCCGCCGCCACTGCGTGGCACGTACTCGGGCCTCGCGCATCCCGCCATCATCGAGCACCTCCAGCAACTCGGCGTGACCGCCGTGGAGCTGATGCCGGTGCACCAGTTCGTGCACGATCACCACCTCGTCGAACGGGGTCTGCGCAACTACTGGGGCTACAACTCGATCGCCTACCTCGCGCCGCACAACGGCTACACGTCGTCGATCGCGCTCGGCCAGGTGCAGGAGTTCAAGACGATGGTCAAATCGCTCCACGCAGCGGGCATCGAGGTGATCCTCGACGTGGTCTACAACCACACCGCCGAGGGCAACCATCTGGGCCCGATGCTGTCGATGCGCGGCATCGACAACCACGCCTACTACCGCACGATGAAAGACGACCCGCGGTACTACCTCGACTTCACGGGCACCGGCAACAGCTTGAACATGCGCCACCCGCACGTGCTGCAGCCGATCATGGACAGTCTGCGCTACTGGGTGACGGAGATGCACGTCGACGGCTTCCGCTTCGACCTCGCGTCCACACTCGCCCGCGAGCTGTACGACGTCGATCGGCTGTCGGCGTTCTTCGACCTCGTGCAGCAGGACCCCGTGGTGTCGCAGGTGAAGCTGATCGCCGAGCCGTGGGACATCGGCGAGGGCGGTTACCAGGTCGGCAACTTCCCACCGCAGTGGTCCGAATGGAACGGCCGCTACCGCGACACGATCCGCGACTTCTGGCGTGGCGAACCGTCGACGCTCGCCGAGTTCGGCTACCGCTTCACCGGCAGCTCCGATCTGTACGAAGCCGACACCCGCCGCCCGACCGCCTCGATCAACTTCGTCACCGCACACGACGGTTTCACGCTGAGCGACATCGTGTCCTACAACGACAAGCACAACGACGCCAACGGCGAAGGCGGCAACGACGGCGAGTCGCACAACCGCTCGTGGAACCACGGCGCCGAAGGCCCCACCGACGACCTGGCGATCACCGTGTCCCGCGCCCGCCAGCGGCGCAACCTGGTGACCACGCTGCTGCTCTCGCAGGGCGTGCCGATGCTGCTCGGCGGCGACGAACTCGGCCGCACCCAGGGCGGCAACAACAACGCCTACTGCCAGGACAACGAGATCTCGTGGTACGACTGGAGCGACGTCGACACCGACTTCGCCAGGTGGTGTCAGCGCATCATCGCGTTCCGTCGCGCTCACCCGATCTTCAGGCGCCGCCGGTGGTTCCAAGGTCGCAAGATCCGCGGCATCGAAGACCTCGCCTGGCTGCGGCCCGACGGTGAGGAGATGACCGACGACGACTGGGACGCCGGGTTCGCTCGCGCCGTGGCGGTGTTCATCAACGGCGCCACGATCCCCACCACCGACGCCTATGGCGAACGCATCGTCGACGACTCGTTCCTCGTGATCTTCAACGCGTCAGCCGACCCGATCGAGTGGCGCATCCCCGGCCCCGAATGGAGCCGGCGGTGGACCATCGACCTCGACACCGCCGACCCCAAGCGCGGCGTCTCGCGCACCGTCAACAAGCGGCCCGGCGACCTGCTCGACGTGCCCGACCGCTCGATGGTGGTGCTGCGATCGATCGCTCCACCCAGTCGCCAGCGCGGCTCCCAACGCACGCCCCCAGCCACGATCGACCCGATCACCGACGAACCGACCACCGACGACCTGGGAGACGATCAGCCCTGATGCCCCCACACACGCCGAACCTGCCCACCGACCGCCCATCGCGAGTGGTCGTCGAATCAGTTCGACCACTGGTCGATGGCGGCGACTATCCGGCCAAGTCCGCCGTCGGCGAGCCGATGACCGTCGTCGCCGATGTGTTCGCCGACGGACACGACGTGGTCTCGGCTGCGCTTCGATGGCGCCTCGCGACGGCCGACGGTGGTCGGGGTGAGTGGCAGGAGATCGCGATGGTGTCGGCCGGCAACGACCGATACACGGCCACGATCACGCCGAGCGAACTCGGGCGGATGGAGTACGACGTGTTCGGCTGGATCGACCACCTCGAAACATGGCGGCGAGACACCGTGAAGAAGCTCGATGCCGGTCTCGACGTGGCGTCGGAACTGCTCACCGGCAGCCGCCTGATCGATGCCGCCGCCGACTGCGCCACCACCAGCCAGGAGAACCGCGACCACCTCGCGCACCTGCACCGCACGCTGCGCGACGGCGACACGATGGTGCTGAGCGATGCGCGGTGGACCGACATCTTCTGGCGCTGCACCCCACGCGAACCCGAAGCCCACCTCGCTCGTCCCTTGCCAGTCGACATCGACTCGCTGCACGGCACGTTCGGGGCCTGGTACGAGTTCTTCCCGCGATCCGCGGTGGGCAGCGCGGTGGGCGCCGGGGTCGACCACGGCGACCACGGCGACCACGGCGACCACGACCTGCAGCCGCGCACCCTGCTCGAATCGATCGACCGCCTCGACCACATCGCAGCGATGGGCTTCGACATCGTCTATCTCCCACCGATCCACCCGATCGGCACCACCAACCGCAAGGGCAGCAACAACGCCACGACTGCGGCCCCCGACGATGTCGGGAGCCCGTGGGGGATCGGCTCGCCCGAGGGCGGCCACACCGCCGTCGCCCCCGACCTGGGCACCGTCGACGACGTCACCACGTTCGCCGCAGCCTGCAGCAAGCGCAACATGCACTTGGCCCTCGACATCGCGTTCCAGTGCTCGCCGGACCACCCCTGGGTGCATGCACATCCCGAGTGGTTCGCCAAGCGGCCCGACGGAAGCATCCAGTACGCCGAGAACCCGCCGAAGAAGTACCAGGACATCTATCCACTCGACTTCGAGTCCGACGACTGGTCGGGCCTCTGGAACGCGCTCGCCGACGTCTTCCGGTTCTGGATCGAGCGAGGCGTCACCGTCTTCCGTGTCGACAACCCCCACACCAAGTCGTTCGCGTTCTGGGAGTGGGCGATCGCCACGCTGCGGTCTGAGCACCCCGAGACGGTGTTCCTCGCCGAGAGCTTCACGCGCCCACGGGTGATGGAGCGCCTGGCGAAGATCGGCTTCAACCAGAACTACACCTACTTCGCGTGGCGCCAGTCGCAGACCGAGCTGCGCGAGTACTTCGAGGATCTGGCCACACGCACCGTCGACTACTTCCGCCCGAACGCCTGGCCGAACACACCCGACATACTCACCGAGCAGCTCCAACACGGTGGGCGCGCCGTGTTCGTGAGCCGGGCGATCCTCGCTGCCACGCTGTCGCCGAGTTGGGGGGTGTACGGACCGGCGTTCGAACTGCTCGAGGCCACCGCCGTGCGTGAGGGCTCCGAGGAGTACCTCGACTCCGAGAAGTACCAATTGCGCACGTGGGACCTCTCCAGCGACGACTCGCTGGCGCCGCTTCTGACCCGGTTGAACCAGATCCGCCACGACCAGCGGTCGTTGCGCAACCTGCACACGCTGCACGTCCACGCGTGCGACGATCCGACGATCCTGTGTTTCAGCAAGACCGACCCGGCCGGGGTCGGACGTCCGGTGTTGGTCGTGGTCAACCTCGACCCGTTCGAACGTCACCAGGCCTTCGTCGACATCGACCTCCACGCACTCGGGCTGCCCTACGGCGCCGACTTCGACGTGGTCGACGAACTCGGCGGGGTCACCTACCGCTGGAGCGGCAACATGAACTTCGTCGACCTCGCCCCCTGGTCGGCGTCGGCCCACGTGTTCAGCGTGCACCGCGTCGACGAGGCGGCCACGGACGGCATCGGCGACATCGGCACGGCCAGCGCGACCGGAACGGCGGTGGCGGCATGAGTTGGTTCCACGACGCTGTCATCTACGAACTCCACGTGCGCGCGTTCGCTGACTCGAACGGCGACGGCACCGGCGACTTCGACGGACTCACGTCGCGTCTCGACTACCTCGGCGACCTCGGAGTCACTGCGCTGTGGCTGTTGCCTTTCTACCCGTCGCCGCTGCGAGACGACGGCTACGACATCGCCGACTACCGCACCGTCAATCCGGACTACGGGACGTTGCGCGCGTTCAAGCGATTCCTCGCCGCAGCGCACGCCCGCAACCTGCGCGTGATCACCGAACTGGTGATCAACCACACCTCCGACCAGCATCCCTGGTTCGAGCGGGCCCGAAACGCTCCACCCGGATCGGTCGAACGCAACTTCTACGTGTGGACCGACGACCCCACCACCTACTCCGACGCCCGCATCATCTTCCAGGACTTCGAGACGTCGAACTGGACCTGGGATCCAGTGGCCGGTCAGTACTACTGGCACCGCTTCTACTCGCATCAGCCCGATCTCAACTTCGACAACCCGGCCGTGGAAGCTGCCGTGCTCGAGGTGCTCGACTACTGGCTCGACATGGGCGTCGACGGGCTCCGCCTCGACGCCGTGCCGTACCTGATCGAACGCGAAGGCACCAACTGCGAGAACCTGCCCGAGACCCACGAGGTCCTCAAGCGCATCCGAGCCCACATGGACTCGAAGTACGAAGGCAAGATGCTGTTGGCCGAAGCCAACCAGTGGCCCGAAGACGCCGCTGCCTACTTCGGCGACGGCGACGAGTGCCACATGAACTTCCACTTCCCGGTGATGCCACGGCTGTTCATGTCGTTGCAGACCGAGAACCGGATGCCGATCATCGACATCCTCGACCAGACACCCGAGCCGCCCGAGAACTGTCAATGGGCCACCTTCCTGCGTAACCACGACGAACTCACCCTCGAGATGGTCACCGAGGAAGAGCGCCACATGATGCTGCGCGCCTACGCCCGCGACGACGAGATGCGCATCAACCTCGGCATCCGTCGACGCCTCGCGCCGCTGCTCGGCAACGACCGCCGCAAGGTCGAGTTGCTCAACGCCGTGCTGTTCTCGCTCCCCGGCACGCCGGTCGTCTACTACGGCGACGAACTCGGTATGGGCGACAACGTGTACCTCGGCGACCGCGACGGCGTGCGCACCCCGATGCAGTGGTCGTCGGACCGCAACGGTGGCTTCTCCACCGCCAACCCGCATCGGCTCTTCCTGCCGTTGATCACCGAGCAGGAGTACCACTTCGAAAGCATCAACGTCGAGACCCAGCAGGCCAACCCGGCCTCCTTGCTGTCGTGGATGCGCCAGCTCATCTCGCTGCGCACCCGCCACCGCGTGCTCGGGCGCGGCGACATCCGCTTCCTCGACCCCGACAACCCGCACGTGCTCGCCTTCGTACGCCACCTCGACGGCGAACCGCCGATGCTGTGCGTTGCCAACCTGTCGCGGCTCGCGCAGCACGTCGAGCTCGACCTGCGCGAGTTCCAGGGCGCCACCCCGGTCGAGGTGTTCGGCTACAACCGTTTCGGCCCGATCCGCGAACACGATTACCAGGTCACCCTCGCTCCCTACGGCTTCTTCTGGTTCTCTCTCGTCGGACTCGACAGCGATGCGAACGCGTCGACGATGCCCACCCTGCCGGGCTCGATGACCGAGGTGCTGCGCCGCCGCGCCGCACTGGCACGGGCCCTCGAACGCTGGCTGCCGCAACGACGTTGGTACGCGGGCAAGGGCCGGGTGATCCGCCAAGTGACGATCGATGATGCGATCGCCCTCGACAGCGACGCCAACGTGGCGCTCGTGGTGGCGAACGTGTCGTTCGCCGACGGCGACGACCAGCGCTACGCGGTGCCGGTGATGCGGATCGGGCGCGACCTCGCCGAAACCGGCGACCGTTCGACGTCGCCGGCCACGATCGCCCATCTCGACGATGGTGGCCTGCTGATCGACGCGATCAGCGATGCCCGCGGTGCTGCGGCGGTCTTCAGCGCCGCGCTGCAGAAGCGCAGCCGAACGTCTCGCCACGGCGAACTGCGCGGCCATCCACGTCGCGGACGCATCGCCAAACTCGCCGACGACCCCCGCCGCATCCACATCCTCGGCGTCGAGCAATCGAACTCGTCGGCGATCATCGACGGGCGCCTGATCGCCAAGCTGGTGCGCCGGCTGGAACCCGGCACCAACCCCGACGTCGACCTCCCCACCCACCTCCTCGCCAACGGCTTCGACCGCGTGCCGGGTGTGGCCGCCACGCTCGACATCGATCTCCTGGGTGAGCCGGCACCGGCGAACATCGTCGTCATCCACGATGCCGTACCGCACGAGAGCGACCTGTGGGTCAAGATGCTCGACGAACTCGGCCTGGCCATCGACGGGGTGCTGTCGTCCGACATCCGTCGCGAACACAACGGCGCGACCGGCATCGCCGAACTGGTCGGGCGACGCACCGCCGAACTCCATCGTGCGCTCGCGGACGACTCGACCTCCCCTCTCACGGGCAAGGGCCCCCGTCGAGCGTCGCCGATGGCACCAGAGGGCTTCACGCTGTTGTGGCAACGCTCGATCCTGCAGACGCTGCGTACCTCGATCCGCTCGACCGAGCGAGATCTCCGCCGAGCGCGCCGAAGTGGCGTACTCGGCGAGGAGGCCGCCGAGCAAGCGAGCGTGCTCGACGACCGTCTCGACCAACTGATGGGCCGCTTCGATCGGCTCCGGCACGACAAGTTCGACGCCAAGCGCATCCGGGTGCACGGCGACCTCCACCTCGGACAGATCCTGTGGACCGGCCACGACATCGTGTTCATCGACTTCGAGGGCGAACCCGGTGCGCCGATGGCTCAGCGCAACATCAAACGGTCGCCGCTCGCCGACGTCGCCGGGTTGCTTCGGTCGTTCGACTACGCCGGGCGTATGGCCGTGCACACCGCCATCGAGCGCGGTCGGGTCACCGACCGCGGCGATCTCGACACGTGGCGCCAACAGTGGACACGGCGGAACCACGACGCCGTGCTCGATGCCTACTTCGAGGCCATCGACGGCGCCGGTCTCGTGCCGGTCAACCATGGCGATCGACATCTCCTCGTCGACATCTATTCCGTCACCAAGGCGCTGTACGAGATCCGCTACGAACTGGCCAACCGGCCCGATTGGGCCATCTGGCCGATGACGTCGGTCATCGAGATGTTGCCCGGGGCCGCCGTCGGGCGATGACGGCGACATGACCACGGACGCACTGCGCGCACGCGCCGAGCAACTCGGGATCCAGACCAGCTATCACGACGTGAACGGCCTCCTCCACCACGCCGACGACACCACTGTCGAACACGTCGTCGCCGTGCTCGAGGCCGATCGTGCTTCGGTGGCGTCGATCACCCGTCACGCGCCGCCCCTGCACATCGCGGGGTCCGGCCCGCTGCTCGTCGCGGCCCGCGTCGTCGAGGCAAGCCTGACCGTGGCCGGCACTCCCGTCGACGTTCTTGCGCTCCACGGTGACGACCACGACACCATCGAGGTGCCAGCGGATCTCCCGGTGGGGTGCCATCTCCTCCAGTTCGACACCGATCGAGGACCGGGCGAAACCGTCGTCGTGGTGGCGCCTGCGACCATGCCGCGCAGCGTCCGCTTCGATGGCATCGGCGGGCTGTTCGCCCCCACGTATGCGCTGTGGGAGCACACACGGCCACTGCCGTCGTTCGCCCACCTGCACGACCTCGCCCGAGCCGCCAAGGCGAACGGTCTCGACGTGGTGTCGACGCTGCCGCTGTACGCGACCTACCTCGACGAACCCTTCGACCCCAGCCCCTATGCGCCGGTGAGCCGGCTGCACTGGAACGAGGTGTACCTCGACGACACCGGCCTGCCCCCTGCGCCCGTGCCCGTTGTCGGCGACATCATCGATTGGCGCATGTTGGCCGCTCGGCGACGGACACAGCTCGTCGATGCGGCCAGGGCCCTGAGTCCAGCGATGCACGACGAACTCATCGCGTTCACCGCGGCCTACCCCGACGTCGGCGCCTACGCACGGTTCCGTGCCGGGCGAGACGCAGACGGCGACGTGATCGTCGAACAGTCGCACCTGCTCGCCCAATACCTCGCCGACCAGCAACTCGGCGCGATCCGCCACGATCCCGACGCAGCGGCGCTCGCCCTCGACCTTCCCATCGGGTCGCATCCCGAGGGGTACGAGGTGTGGGCCGACCCGTCGATGTTCGCGCCACAGATGACCGTCGGCGCTCCACCGGATTCGTTCTTCGCCAACGGACAGAACTGGGGTTTCCCGCCGCCGATGCCGGCAGCGATGCACGCCAGCGGACACCGACTGTGGCGTCACCTGATCGAACGGGTCGGCCGCCACGCCGACATCTTGCGCATCGACCACGCGATGGCGGTGCACCGCCTGTGGTGGGTGCCCGAGGGATTCTCGTCCACGCAAGGCGTCTACGTGACGTACCCGCGCGACGAGGTCCTCGCGGTGATCGCAGCGTCGGCAGCTGCCGCTGGCGTCACCATCGTCGGCGAAGATCTCGGCACCGTGCCCCACGAGGTATCGGAGGCGTTCGATCGGTGGGACGTGCTCGGCATGTACGAAGAGCAGTTCCACATGGACGACGAGCCGCTCGCCCACATCCCCGCCCGCACGGTCGCCGGGATCCGCACCCACGACATGGAACCGATCGCCGAACTCGTCGCCACCGACGACACGAGCGAGTACCGACGCCGACTCGGCGCCGCCCACGGGTGCGAGATCGCCGACCGGTGGAACGACGTGGTCGACCAGATGTTGGTGCGCCTGGCGTACAGCGACTCGTACCTGGTGATCGCCGACCTCGACGACCTGATCGGCGAACGACGCCCGCACAACCTGCCAGGACGCGTCAGCCCCGAGTTGTGGTCGCGCCGACTCGACCGCCCCACCTCCGAAACGCTCGACGATCCCGACGTCCGACAACGGCTCGCCACCCTGGCACGCCAACGAGACGCACCCGACGACACCGACGACACCGACGACACCGACGACACCGACGACACAGCGAGGAGGAGCAGCACATGAGCGCCGACCAACTCCACGGCCACGCCGACGAACTCGACCGGTATCTCTTCAACGAAGGCACCCACCGGTACCTCCACCGTCGATTCGGCGCGCAACCGGCCGACGGGGGCTGCCACTTCGCCGTGTGGGCACCCAACGCCGAGGCGGTCGCAGTGGTCGGCTCATTCGACGAGTGGGAGCACGAGCACCGCCTCGACCCGAGCGAGTCCGGTGTGTGGAGCGGCTGGGTCGCCGGTGCGGCCATCGGTCACTCGTACGTGTACCGGGTGACCACGCCGAGCGGGGCAGTCGTCGAGAAGTCCGATCCGGTCGGAGCGCAGACCGAGGAGCCGCCGTCGATCGCCTCGGTGATCGCCGACCTCTCGTACGAGTGGGGTGACGACGAGTGGATGGCCTCGCGTCGCGACAAGATCGCACTCGACGCGCCGGTGTCGATCTACGAACTGCATCTCGGCTCGTGGGGCCGTCACGTCACCGACGGAAAGCGCTTCCCCCGCTACGACGAGTTGGCCGACCCGATCGCCGACCACGTGCTCGCGCACGGCTTCACCCATGTCGAGTTGCTGCCGATCATGGAGCACCCGTTCTACGGCTCGTGGGGATATCAGACCACCGGATTCTTCGCGCCGAGCGCCCGGTACGGCACGCCGCAGGATCTGATGCTGATGATCGACCGGCTGCACCAGCGCGGTGTCGGCGTGGTCCTCGACTGGGTGCCGTCGCACTTCCCCAACGACACCCACGGCCTGTACGAGTTCGACGGCACGCACCTGTTCGAGCACGCCGACCCGCGTCAGGGATACCACCCCGACTGGAACTCGGCAATCTTCAACTACAGCCGCAACGAGGTGCGCTCGTTCCTGGTGTCGAGCGCGATGTGCTGGCTCGACCGCTATCACGTCGACGGGATCCGCGTCGATGCCGTTGCCTCGATGCTGTACCTGGACTACTCGCGCAAGGAAGGCGAGTGGATCCCCAACGAGTTCGGTGGCCGCGAGAACCTCGACGCGATCGTGTTCCTGCGCCAGCTCAACGAGGCCGTCTACGGCGAGTTCCCCGACGTGGCCACCATGGCCGAAGAATCAACGTCATGGCCGATGGTGAGCCGCCCGACCTACATCGGCGGTTTGGGTTTCGGCAACAAGTGGGACATGGGTTGGATGCACGACACGCTGGCCTACTTCGAGCTCGATCCGATCCATCGGCGCTGGCACCACGGCGAGATCACGTTCCGGTCGGTGTACGCGTCGAGCGAGCACTTCGTGTTGCCGCTGAGCCACGACGAGGTGGTGCACGGAAAGGGGTCGCTGCTGAACAAGATGCCCGGCGACCCCTGGCAGCAGTTCGCGAATCTGCGGCTGCTGTACGCGATGCAGTGGGCGCAGCCCGGCAAGAAGCTGCTGTTCATGGGGTGCGAACTGGCGACCCGTACCGAATGGAATCACGAAGGCACGCTCGACTGGTCGCTGCACGACGCCGACGGTCACCGCGGCGTGCGTGAGTGGCTCGCCGACATCAACCGGTTGTACTCGCACGAGCCGGCATTGCACCGAGGCGACAGCGACCCCGGCGGTATGCAGTGGGTCGAGAGCGCCGATGCCGACCAGAGCGTGTACGCCTGGTTGCGCAAGGACCCCACCGGCGAGGCCCGACCGGTGCTGGCGGTGTTCAACGCCACGCCGACACCTCGGTACAACTACCGCCTCGGCGTTCCCACAGCGGGGCGCTGGGCGGAACTCGCGAACTCCGACGCCGAGGCCTTCGGCGGCAGCGGCGTCGGCAACTACGGCGGCGTCGCCACCGTGCCGGTCGACTCGCACGGCTTCCACCAATCGGTCGTGCTGACCCTGGCACCGTTGGGCGCCGTCTTCCTCGCCCCCGAGTCGTAGCGGCCAATCATCGTGTCTGACATCCGCGCAACACGCCTCGGCGCAACCGTCCTCGGCGACGGCCGCACCCGATTCGTCGTCTGGGCTCCACACGCCACCACCGTCTCGGTTGGGGTCAGACCCCAATCGAGATCCGTGGCGCTCGATCGCGATGGCGAGTACTGGACCACGGTGGTCGACGGTCTCGAACACGGCGACCGGTACGTCTTCCTCGTCGACGGCGAGGAGCTGGCTGACCCGGCGTCGCGATGGCAGCCAGAGGGCATCCACGGGCCATCGGCGGTGGTCGACGAGTCGGTGTTCCGCTGGCACGACGACGACTGGACCGGTGTGGAGTTGGCCGACACCGTGCTCTACGAACTGCACGTCGGCACGTTCACCGCCGAAGGGACGTTCGACGCTGCGATCCGTCACCTCCCACGGCTACAGAAATTGGGCATCACCACCATCGAGGTGATGCCCGTGGCCGAGTTCCCGGGCACACGTAACTGGGGCTACGACGGAGTGTTCCCGTACGCGACGCAGCACAGCTACGGGGGCCCCGTCGGTCTCGCCCGGTTCGTCGACGCCGCCCATCGGTTCGGGCTCGCCGTGGTACTCGACGTGGTCTACAACCACCTGGGCCCGGAGGGGAACGTGCTCGGCCGGTACGGCCCGTACTTCACCGACACCTACCGCACGCCGTGGGGTGAGGCGGTGAACGTCGCCGAGGCAGGCAGCGATCACGTCCGGCGCTACTTCACCGAGAACGCCGTCGGCTGGATCCACGACTTCCATCTCGACGGGCTGCGCCTCGACGCGGTGCACGCCATCTTCGATCCGACGCCGATCCCGTTCCTGCAGGAGCTGACGGCGGCGGTACATGGCGCCGCTGACGCTGCGGGCCGGACGGTATTGGTGACCATCGAGAGCTCGGCGAACGACCCGGGCATCGTCCGGCCGACCGACGAGCACGGCTGGGGATGCGACGCCGTGTGGAACGACGACCTCCACCATGCGCTCCGGGTCGCGCTCACCGGCGACCGCCACGAGTACTACGCCAACTACACCGGCGCCGCCGACGTCGCCAGGGCGTGGGAGCGCCGGTGGGTGTACTCGGGGCAGTACTCGCCGGGCTTCGACCGCCGCCACGGGGCCCCAGCCGACGACATCGACCACAGACGATTCATCGTGTTCGACACCAATCACGACCACGTCGGCAACACCCCAGCGGGTACACGGATGCTCGCTGACGCACCGCTCGACGATCGCCGCTACTCCCTCGCAGCCGCGGCGATCCTGCTGTCGCCGTTCACCCCGATGCTGTTCATGGGTGAGGAGTACGGCGAGACCGCACCGTTTCCCTACTTCGTCGCCCACGGCGACCCCGATCTGGTCGAAGCCGTGCGGGCCGGTCGCGAGCGCGAGTTCGCGGGTGCCGACTGGGCAGGCGACGTCGCTGACCCGGCTGATCCGGCGACGTTCGATGCCGCCGTGCTCGACCCGACGCTCGCCGAACGCGAGCCCCACCGGTCGCGCCTGGCGATGTACACCGAACTGCTGCGGATACGCCGAGAGTTTCCCGTGCTCACCGACCCGGCCGCGCAGCAGCACGTGTCGTTCGTCGGCGATACCGTCTGCGTGGTGCGATCGACCTCAACCGCCACCGCGTCGCTGATCTTCAACTTCTCCGACGAGCAGCTCGATCATCCCGCACCCGATTCAGCCGACACGATCGTGTTCGACTGCGACGACGAACGCTGGGGTGGCCGCGGGTGCGACGCTGCCACGATCGGCCCCTGGTCGGCGCGTCTGGGTGTCCGTCGTGACAACTGACGTGTCGGCTCGCGATCGCCCGCATGTCGTGATCATCGGTGGCGGCTTCGGCGGAATCGCTGTCGCGAGAGGGCTGGCGAATGCCGATGTCCGAGTGACGGTGATCGACCGCCGCAACCACCATCTGTTCCAGCCATTGCTGTACCAGGTGGCCACTGCCGGCCTCACCCCTGCCGACATCGCCCAGCCGATCCGATCGATTCTGGCCAAGCAGGCGAACGTCGACGTCGTGCTCGGCGAGGTCATCGACATCGACCGCGACGAGCAGGTCGTACGGCTCGACGACGCTGGTGAGGTGGCCTTCGACTACCTCGTGCTCGCGGCCGGCACGTCGCACTCGTACTTCGGCAACCCCGAGTGGGAACAGTTCGCGCCAGGCCTCAAAACCATCGAGGACGCCCTCGAGATCCGACGGCGGGTGCTGACCGCGTTCGAGCGAGCAGAACGTACCGACGATGCCGACGAGCAGCGGGCGAACCTCACCTTCGTGGTGGTCGGCGGCGGACCGACCGGTGTCGAGATGGCGGGCGCAATCGCCGAGATCGCCTTCCGCACGCTCACCGACGAGTTCCGCAGGATCGACACCTGCAGCGCGCAGGTGATCCTGCTCGAAGGACTCGAGCGGGTGCTGTCGACCTATCCCGAGTCATTGTCCGCCAAGGCAGCGGACCAGCTCCGTGGACTCGGTGTCGACGTGCGTCTCGGGGCGAAGGTCACCGGCCTCGACGCGCATGAGGTGCACACCACCGGCGGCTCGATCGCGACGCGCACCGTCATCTGGGGAGCCGGCAACGCGGCCTCGCCGCTGGCGTCGCTGCTCGGCGCACCGACCGACCGGGCCGGGCGCGTGGAGGTGGCCGACGACCTGTCGATTCCTGGATCTCCACACCTCTTCGCCATCGGCGACATCGCGCACGCCACGTCGAAGGGCGCCACGGTGCCCGGCGTGGCCCAAGGCGCCATGCAGGGCGGCGCGCACGTCGCGGCGATGATCGAGGCCGACCTCGCCGGGCGACCTCGCACCGCATTCCGCTATCGCAACAAGGGTGAGCTCGCCACGATCGGACGATCGGCGGCCGTCGGGGTGATCGGGCGTCTGAAGATGTCCGGATGGATTGCCTGGATGGCCTGGTGGTCGGTGCACATCGTGTTCCTGATCGACTTCCGCAGCCGTACCTCGGTGATGCTGAACTGGGCCTGGAACTATTTCACGTTCCAACGAAGCTCACGCCTCATCACCGGCCCCTGGGACCCCGGCGCCACCCGCGCCGACACGGCCCCCGACTGAGCCCGCCACCGCACCATCACCACGTTTGCGTTGCACTTCGGGTGGACCGGGTCACCCGAAATGCAACACGAACGTGGTCGAACGGCCAGACGCCTCCTGACCGACCCCACGGCGTCGTGCGACCCTCGACACCATGTTCGGCGGCTCCATGGGCAATCCCAACCCGCTCAAGCAGGCATAGACGTGTTACACCTGCGGCAAGCCCCGCCCGTCGTACCAGTTCTACTGTGATCGTCACCTCGACGACGGCGAGAAGAACGACAAGCCGCTCCTCATCGACCGCCTCATGCGGCGCATGTTGGGCCGGAAATAGCTCTTCCCCGCCGACGAGCCTCCGAAGCGACCCGCACGCCTCCCCACGTTTGCGTTGCACCTCGGACGGGCTGGGCCACCCAGAGTGTCACACGAACGTGGTCGAACGGGTCGAAGTAGGGTCCCGGACCGCATGGACGACGTCAACGCCTATCTCGACGGCGACGAGGTCGCGCGAGCGCATCTGATCGCGTTGGGCGGTGGCGTGCACTCGTTCGCGTTCGACCTCGCTCCGCTCGACGACGGCCACCCCGATGCCGCCGTGTACGACCTCGGGTCCGGTGACTGGGCCAGCGCCGACGGCGCGTCTGACATGTTCACCGCCGTCGAGCACGAACGCGTCGTCGAGTTGGCGAGCGAGTGGTTGCGACGCCACGCCCGGCAAGGTGGCGGGTGAGTGGTGGTGTCATCGAGCGTCTCGACTCGCCGGTCCGGATCAAGGCGTCGTCGTCGAAACAGCTGGACGTCACGCCGAGCGGTTCACCAGACGTCGGGAACGACTCGGCCGATCTCGCCGTGTTCTGCGCGACGATTGCGGCGAGCATCGGCATCAAGGCGAACGTGGCCGCGCTGGGCGACATCATCCGCTCCGGCACTGTTGTGGCGGATGGCTCGATCGAACCGCAGCTCGACGCTGCCCGCTGGGCGCGTCCGCCACCTCCTGGTGCCGAGCAACACCCGGTATCTGTCGGGTGAGCGAGAGGTGCAGTTGGTGTACGACGGCCACCGGTTGCACGGCCTGAACGTGTGAACAGCCGAGACCATCGATGACGCGGCGCTCTTGCTGCTCGACGCTGCGGCGGGTGAGGAACAGCAACGCACCTACCCGAACCGTCACGGCCAACGTCGCCGGGTCCAGCGGCTGATCCTGCTCGTCGCCGCGATCGCGGCGGTCAGCATGTTCGTCGCTCCGTCGGACGTGCTCCACCTGCTCGCCGGTGTGTCGCTCTTCGTGCTGGTGGTGCTGGCGATCAGCACTGCGCCGAACCGCTTCAAATAGCTCACCGACGTGGCCGAGGGGACCGTGTACCCGGCATTGGCCCGCCTCGAACGAGGCAGCTTCCTCGCCACCTCCCTCGTGCCGTCCGATCGCGGCCCAGCACGCAAGTACTACCAACTGAGCACCTCCGGGCGAGACGAACTCGGTGTTCGTCGTGCGTCGTGGAACACGCTCACCAACGTCGATGTACCTCACCCGCTACGCGACAGCACTCGAGTACTACGGGTTGCGTCGCAAGGAGATCCGGGTGGAGGTCGATGCGGTGCGTGCCGATCTCGCTGGCGCCGACCCGAATGACGTCGATGCGATGCTCGGAGGTTTTGGCCCACTGCGCACGCTGGCGGCTGCGATGACCAGCGAGCTGCTCCGCCCATCATTCTTGCGGGGGACGATCTGGTCCGGCGGCGCGTTGGTGCTGTCGATGACTGTGACCATCATCGGCGCTGATGCGTTCCTCCGTGGCTTCGAAGCCGTCGCCGAGCCAGGCGACCAGGCGAGCTGGTCGTTCGCAGGCTTCATGGCCGACGCGACCATGGGGTCCAATGGTCGATCCTCCACCATGACCTTCGGCGGGCTCGCACTGCTCGTGCTGCCCCTGGTCGCCTTCGTGGCTGGTTCGCGCCTGTGGCGCCTGGCTCGTTCTCGGGGCCGGCACGCTCGCGATCAGGCCGGCGCCTACATGGCGACGGAGAGCACGCTGCCGCCATCGACCCGATAGGTCGAGCCGACCACGAAGCTGGCGAGGTCAGAGCACAGGAACGCGATCACGGCAGCGACCTCGTCGGGCTTGCCGCGACGTCCGAGCACCAGGTGCGGTCGTTCCTCGGCGAGGAACGATTCGACTGCTTCGTCGATGTCGGTTCCGTTCTCCTCGGCCCGCTTCTCCATCATCCCGTCGGTCATGCCGGTCTCGATGAACGCCGGCGACACGGCGTTGATCAGCACACCTTTCGGCGCGTAGATCTGGGCGGTGCCCTTCGTGAAGTTCAGCAGCGCCGCCTTGGCCACGTTGTAGGGCATCTCGTCGGCGTACGGCTGCGCTGCGTTCTCCGAGCCGACGAACACCACACGACCCCACCCTTTGTCGACCATGGGTGGCACCACGGCACGCGCGACGCGTACCGCTGACATGAAGTCGATCGCCCACGCCTGTTCCCAGTCGTCGTCGGCGAGTTCGAGCGGATCCCCCTTGGCGCCGGTGACACCTGCGGCGTGCACGCAGATGTCGATCCCGCCGAAACCATCAGCCATCGACATCAACTCGCTGATGCTGTCGGCGTCGGTGAGATCCGCCGTCTCCGTTTCCGCGGTGAGGCCTGTTGCGTCGCGGATCTCCTTCACGCTCTCGTCGAGATCACCATCATCGAGGTCGGTGAGGAGGAGCCGAGCACCTTCGCCGGCCAGCGCCATTGCCGAGGCGCGGCCGATGTCGCCACCAGCGCCGGTGACGAGCGCCAACTTGTCGTCGATGCCGAGGTTCACGAGAGGTCTCCGAGTCCGGGCTTCACTTCGCGTTCGAAGAAATCGAGGGTGCCTTCGATGTCATCGCCGACCGGTACCACGGCGATGTTGCGGAAACCGGCGTCGTGGAACCCACGGATCGCCTTCACATAGGGTTCCGGGTCGGGGCCGTGAGGGATCTGTTCGCCGATCTGCTCGTCGGTCATGAACCGGGTGGCATCCGCGAAGTGGGCGGGATTCATCAGCTCCGAGGCGATGTTCCAACCCTGGGTGCCGAAGCGGAACCGGCGTGCAGTCTCGAGTGCCTTTTCTTCGGTGGGCTCCCACGCGAGCGGCACCTCGGCCCACGTGGCGTTGGCAGCACCGCCACGGCCGATCCAGCCGTCGACGACATCGGCCACCGGCTCGGTGTTCATGATGCCGGCACAATCGTACTCGCTCGCCAGGTCGAGACTGGCCGGGCCGCTCACGGCGAGCACGATCGGGATCGACTGGCCGAGGTGTTCGTAGATCTTCACGTGGTCGGCATCGAAGTACTTGCCGCGGATGGTCACGAACTCACCGGTCCACAACTCGTTCATCATCTCGATCGCTTCGCCGAGCATCTCGTGGCGGATGTCGACACCGGGGAAGTCGAGGCCGGTGACGTGCTCGTTGAGGCGTTCGCCGGCACCGAGGCCGAGCGTGAGGCGACCACCCGACATCGCCGCGATCGTCGCAGCAGCGTGGGCGATGATCACCGGGTGATAGCGCACGATCGGGCAGGTCACGCCGGTGACCAACTCGATACGTTCGGTGCGGCTGGCGATGGCACCGAGCACGCTCCACGCGAACGGGGAATGGTCGTGCTCGGGGAGCCACGGGTGGATGTGGTCGGAGATCGACACGAAGTCGAAGCCTCGCTCCTCGGCCATGAGCGCATGGTCGACGAGTTCCGAGCCTGACCGCATCTCGCTCATCAGTTTCAGTCCAAATGTCGTCATGCGATCGGTGGTACCCGCCCTCCCCCGGAACGAACATCCCATTCAGTTTGCGATGCAGAACCGGTGGGGCGGCTCACCCAGAATGCAGCGCAAACGTGGTTGGTTGGGCGGCGGCTGGGAGGGTCAGGGGCTGGCGCAGTCGAGGACGGCAACGGGAAAGGCGTCGAGCCACTTGGCGACTGGAACTGCGGTCGCGCCGATGAGTGCCGAGGCGTCGTCGGAAAGCACGTTTCGCCAGCTGCCGGCGGGGAGTTCGACTGCGGTGTCGCCCCACGATCGAACCGAGCGCATGGCGACCACCGTGACCACGAGCGGCTGCTCGGCCACCTCATCTGACACTCCGGGCGCAGTGCGCGCGAACGCCAGCACCCGGTCGGCGTGGACGCCGACGACCACCAGCGGCAGGTATCCCGCCACCGATCCGAAGGCGTCGGCGCGTCGGCGGCGCAGTGCGAGCGTGCGGGTGATCACCACCGCCTTGGATGCCTCGGCGTCGTCTCCGAGCCACGCGCTCGGACCGTCCGACGTCGATGCCGCTTCGACCAGTGCGCGGCACTCGTCCCAGTCGGGCTCGACGCGGTTGTCGGGGTCGACCAAGGAGTACGTGAACGACACCGTTCCTTGATAGAGGTCCGGTACACCTGGTGCCGTCAGGCGCACGGCGAGCAGCGCGAGCGAGTTGGCCCAGCCCGGGCGCAGTGTGCGGGTGACGATGTCGCCGAGCCCGTGGTCGGCCGGCTCGTGGAGCAACTCGTCCTCGAGATCCTCGGCCAGCGCCAGCAACGCCGCTTCGTAGTCGCTGTCGGGGTCGGTCCACGACGTGTGGAGGTCGGCTTCACGGGCCGACTTCACGAGGTACTCGTGCATTCGGTCGGCGTCGATCGGCCATGCGGCGACCGCCGTGTGCAGCGCCAGCAGCACTGTCGCTGCGTCGAGGCCATGATCGTCGTGATCGGCGAACCACGTGCGCACGACAGCGCTCCAGTCGTCGGCGA
>Ga0335398_10003387_pt1 | contig 23489 bp, 20 predicted proteins | sample BON03_FD_205742 | JGI IMG/M metagenome (GOLD analysis project Ga0335398, IMG submission 205742) | Freshwater microbial communities from Lake Bonney liftoff mats and glacier meltwater in Antarctica - BON-03 (spades assembly) (version 2) | ecosystem: Environmental > Aquatic > Freshwater > Ice >... | reverse complement strand
TATATACAATTCAATCGTATGAGGGACAAGTTTATACCCGTCTGAGAGGCCGTCAAATGGCGTTGCGTTTAGAATCTACCGACTTAGGTGTTGCGTGGCAGTCTGGTGACATAAGAGTCGATATTAAGCCTGACGGTCGGAGATAGCATGGCACGAGTAAATACCACCGTTGCGCCTAGTTTGCCGCTTATGCGGCGGGACTATGACCCTAATCAGCTAGAGCAGGTGCATAACTCGCTGCGTCTGTACTTTAACCAGATAGATAACTTTAGCCAGACGATTAACGGTCCTTTAGGGGCGGCGTTTCTAAACTCCCCTCACATATCAACAAGTAGTTCGTTAGACCAGTACGCGCTAGGGGACAACACGCCGACGCTTGTGTCGTGGACTACTACTGACTCCAATGCGGGGTTTGTACTTAATTTAGATAATAGTGCAACAGTGCCGCTGTCTGGGGTGTATAAGATGGATTACAGCATACAGTTAGTAAATACCGATAGCCAATCACATGATGTGCATGTGTGGTTTCAAGAAAATGGGGGGATCTTGGCAAATTCCTCAAGAAGATTTACTGTACCCGCAAGAAAAAGTGGTACTCAGTTTGCCTATAAAATAGGATCTTCGTCAATTATGTTCCCTTCTGTTGGGGGCGACGAGATAAGACTTTGGTGGGCAACAGAGAAAGCGGCAACGGCAGGTGGAGTGGTCGGGGTGTATTTAGAGCACGAAGACCCACAAGTTACTCCTTACGTACGCCCAGCAAACCCGTCAGCAGTTGGTAGCATATACTTTGTGTCTAGGCTACCAGCATGATAATATTAACTAATTTCTTAAGCAGGTAATAATATGATACCTATCGTAGCTGGTTTACTTATGGGCGCTGCAATGGGCGGCGGTATCGCTGCTCTACAGAAAAAAGATATCCTACAAGGCGCTCTACTGGGTGGCATCGGCGGTGCGGTAGGCGGTGCGTTTATGCCTGCTGTTGCTGGGGCAGCGCCGGGTGTTGCCGCTGGGAGCGCTCCCGGTTTAGCTGCTGGGGCGGGTACAGGAATTACAACTGGTGCAACTGGGGCGGCAGGAATTACAACTGGCGCATCAGGCTCAGGGCTGGCTCTCCCTTCTTTGGCAACGACTACTGGCGCAGGTGGTGCGGGTACAGGGATAGGCGGTATCGGTAACTTTCTTTCAGCTAACAAATACGCCTTAGCAGGCGGTGTAGCTGGTGGGATGATGGCGCCGGGTGAAGCACCCCCGAGCCCAGAACAGGGCAACATCCGTGACTACACATTTTCGCAAACACAGAATCCAAACTTCGGCGCCCCCGGGGAAAATTACTACAGCCAACAAAGCTACGCTCCCGGCGCGGTAACACCTGTTGAAGACTACAACATGGCTAATGGGGGCATTATTGCCCTTGCTGATGGCGGGGAAATCCAACGTTATACACAGCCACAACGCACTATGGATCCTGCTGTCGCTGCGTACAACACACAAATGATGGAGCGCGCTAATCAACAGTACAACGTCAATGCGCGCCCCGGGCCAAACCAAGTGCCCGGCTCAGTGGGCTATGTAGCACCTCGTATGTCTGCCCCAGCACCCGCTGCTGGGACTCCTAATGACAGCATTAGCGGGTTAAGTTTTAACCCCGTGACACAGCAGTACGAGGGCGAGTTTGCTGCGCCGGGCGCGAAAAAAAACAAAAACGATTTTGACTACGAAGATCTTGATGCGCGTTACGCCTCGCGTGAGCAATATGAGGAGCAAGGCGCTGCAAATGGCGGTCTGATGAGTTCTTACGCCGAAGGTGGCATCTCTAATCTTGGTGGCTACTCTGATGGCGGTCAGCTGTTAAAAGGTCCCGGAGACGGTGTTAGTGATTCAATCCCAGCCCGGATCGGTGCTAAGCAACCTGCTCGTCTTTCTGGTGGTGAGTTTGTGGTACCAGCGCGCATGGTAGGTGAGCTTGGTCAAGGTTCAACTGATGCTGGTGCTAAACAGCTATATGCCATGATGGACCGCATACAAAATGCTCGGCGCAAAACCACAGGTAAAGGCAAGGTCGCAGTAGACACTAACCCACGTAGACTACTGCCAGCATGAAAATACAGCACGTCCCATTACAGCACGCAGCGCAAACTTGGCCTTTGGTCGAAGCGTATATGGGAGAGTCGCAAAAACAATCTAAGGGGGACTACACCCTTGAGCAAATTAAATTACTTGTGTTAACTGGCGGGTGGTTGTTGTTAGTTGCTACAGACGAAGATAACAAGGTTCATGGTGCGATGACAGTAGAGTTTAGTAATCGTCCGAATCACCGAGTAGCTTTTATTACTGGTACAGGCGGCAAATCAATTATCAACGAAGAAACGTTTAAACAGCTTGAGGACATTTGCCGTGCGAATGGCGCTACTTCTATAGAGTGTGCGGCGCGGGATTCAATGACTAAGTTGCTAGGTCGTTTTGGGTTTAAAGACAAATACAGAATTGTTGAGGTGATCTTATGATCTATGACTTAGATGGTATGTTACCCGCTCGGGCTTTTCAACGCGACGCGAGCGGTCGGATTCAACCTCAAGCTGGTGGGGGTTCCGGCGCGGCACCGGCGCAACAAAACATAACCACTACGTCAATCCCTGAATACGCACGTCCCTACGTAGAAAAGTCTTTGGGGCAAGCTGCTGCGGTAACCGACATCTCTCGGAACCCGTTTCAGGCTTACTCTGGACAGCAGACTGCGGCGTTTACCCCTCTACAAGCCCAAGCTATGCAGAACATCTCTGGTATGCAGTCTGCACCGCAGTTAACAGACGCGTCTAACTTAGCCTACGCAGGTGCTCAACAAGGTCTCGGTGCTCAGCAAAACGCGATGGGTTTGCAAGGTGCTGCGGCGGGTTACGGTCAAGCGGGTGCTGGGTACGGCGGTGCGGCTTCTACACTAGGGCTTGCTGGTGCTCAACAGGCTATGATGGACGCTAATCGCGCTCAACGCGGGGCGCAGATGTACGGCGGTATGGGTGCTGGTTTTGGTTCTCAAGGAGCGATGACTGCCGCGCAATCTCAAAGAGCCGCAGAAGGTCAAGCGGATATGTATGGGCAGATGGGTGCGGGTTTTGGCGCAGCGGGTGCGGGGATGGCTCCTCAAGCTCAACAGTATGGCGGCGCGGCTGCTAATCTAGGTATGGCTGGGCTGGGTTTTGGTGCTCAAGGCGCAGGTATTGGTAGCCGAGGTGTTAGCGCAGCGGAACAAGGATTTGGTGCAGGGCAACAATATGCACAACAAGCGACATCCCCAGAGGCAACGCAAGCCTACATGTCCCCGTATATGCAGAATGTGGTTGACCAGCAACAGCGTGAGGCCGTTAGACAATCACAAATACAGCAGCAAGCTACTCAATCTCAAGCAGCCCAACAAGGCGCGTTTGGTGGGTCACGTTCAGCTATTTTAGAGGCAGAGCGCCAACGCAATTTGGGCACACAACTCAGTGATATTCAAGGTGCTGGCCTACAAAACGCGTTCCAACAGGCGCAACAGGCTCAACAGTTCGGTGCGGGTTTAGGCGTTCAAGGATTACAGGCGGGCTACCAAGGGCTTCAGGCAGGTATGGCAGGCACGGCTCAAGGTATGCAAGGTGCTCAAACCGGTATTCAGGGTCAACAGGCTGGTCTACAAGGTCTTGGTCAGGCTGGGCAATTGTATGGGTTTGGTATGCAAGGTGCTGGATTGGGGTTACAAGGTACCGGTCAACGGTTAGCGGCTGGTCAATTAGGTCTGCAAGGCACAGCGCAAGGCATTCAAGGTGCTCAAGCTGGGCTTCAAGGTGTGGGTCAACAAATTGCTGGAGCCGGTCTAGGCTTAGAAGGCACAAGAACTGGTATCGCTGGGCAACAGGCAGGAATGCAAGGTGCACAAACAGGGCTACAAGGTGTAGGCCAAGCAACAACTGCTGGGCAGTATGGTCTTTCTGGTGCTGAGCTTGGTGTTCGTGGTGCCAGTACATTAGGTCAACTGGGTCAGACTCAGTTTGCACAAGAGCAATCCATTAACGACGCTCAGATGCGCGCTGGTGCACTGCAACAATCTCAAGAACAAAGAGGTCTGGACTTGCAATACCAGCAGTATCAAGATGAAATGAACTACCCATACAAACAGCTTGGGTTTATGAGCGACATGTATCGGGGCTTGCCTTTGACCCAAGGCGCTCAGTCTATGTATCAAAACCCTAGCACTGTTTCTCAGGCTGCGGGCTTGGGCACTGCTGCATATGGTCTATATCAGATGGGTAAGAAAAATGGGGGCGAAATTAAGGCGATGGCAGATGGCGGCTTGGCTACGCTTGGGATGTACAATGCGATGAAAGGGGGCAGATAATGTCTGTAATGAGCATGAATTCCCGCATGGCGATGGCTGAAAAACTGTCAATCCCACAACTACAACAGGCTATTCAGTCCGGCTCCCTCCCCGCTTATATTGGCGTGCCTCTCATTGAGCAAAAGACTCGGGAACAGTCACAAATGGCTGCGGCTAGCCAAGGACAAGAACGTCCTCCTTCAGTCACACAACAGATCCTCCAGCAGGCAGCTCAACAGCAACAGCGGCAAACTGATCCCGGTATTGACCAACTACCTAGCAACCTCCCTGTAGCTGAAGAACAGGCAATGGGTATGGCAGGGGGCGGTATCATTGCGTTTGCTGGGGAAGGCCCAAGTCTAGTTCCAGATCCTTTAGACCCAAGACAAGAGCAACCATCGGAAGCGCCAGAAGAATCTTTAAGTACACAAGCGGAAGTGGATCGGGCGTATTTAAAGGATATGTATAATAAGTTTGGTGCGGGTATTGCAGACGTAGCCACTATTCCATTTCGTGCATTAGGTAGTACAGGTAACTTAATCAATCGGGGGCTTCGCGCAACGGGTTTAGATGTACCTAATATACCCGGTAAATATACGTTAGATTCTGGGCAAAGCATGACTCCTTTTTATGATGATATTCGTAAAACAGCTGGGGAAACTGCTCTCCCACAACCAAAAGCGCCTAGTACAGAACAGCCTGTTGCACCACCAGACGGTATCCAGACCCTCCCCGCTGCGCCTAGTACAGAACAGCCTGTTGCACCACCAGATGGTATCCAGACTCTACCGCTGTTTTCGTCTAGCTTAGCTGGTGATGACACTGCCTCAGTAAGTACTCAAACCGTACCACCAGATGGTATCCAGACTCTACCGCTGTTTTCGTCTAGCTTAGCTGGTGATGACACTGCCTCAGTAAGTACTCAAACCGAACCACAACCTAAGCCACAGACTAAGCCACAGCCTAAAAAAGATACTTTGTCAGGTCAGACACGTCCTAGCGCTAGGAATGTACAGCCCAGTGTAAGCGAGATGCAAGCACAGATGGCGGGCGAATCAGCCGCTTCTCCTGCCACGTCTTTGATCGACAAGTACACAAAGATGTTGGAAGCGCAAGGTGAAGACTCCGCTCAAGCGCGTAAAGATGCTAAAGGCATGGCTATCTTTCAAGCTGGTCTGGGCATTATGGGTGGCACATCACCCAATGCGTTTGCGAATATTTCACAAGGTGCGTTACCTGCTATTCAGAGTTATCAGCAAGCACTCCAAGGACTGCGTAAGGAAGATCGTGACCGTGTCACTAAACTCTTAGAGGCTGGGCTTTCCGAAGAGAAGTTAGCTATCGAACTCCAGAAGCTTGGTATTGAACAACAGAAAGCTGATGATATTGGCGCGTACTACAGAGGCAGGGTTGCTGCTGGGCTTTCCGAAGAGAAGTTAGCTATCGAACTCCGGAAGCTTGGTATTGAACAACAGAAAGCTGATGATATTGGCGCGTACTACAGAGGCAAGGTTGCTGCTGAGGCTAGTGGCGACTCGAATGGTATTCGTACAGCAAATGCTATACGTGCACTAGATTCCTCGCTATCCACTAACTTGTCTCGGGTAGATACAGCTATAAAAAATTTAGCGACTGGCAACAGTATGGCGGCTATGTACGTGCAAACGCCGGATGAAAAAATACCTACAGGGCAAAAGAAGGCGGTCGATGCGTACCGTGCAAAGCTAGCTGATCTAGAAGGTCAAAAAACCAAGTGGGTAAACCTTCACGCTGCCCGTGTACGCAGTCTAGGAGGTGAAACTCTAGGTGATATCGAAGCTGGTGCGGGTGATGGGGGTAGTACACTACCTCCGGGGCTACCTCCCGGATCAGTGGCATTTGGTAAGTCAGGCGGTAAAACCGTATATAAAACACCTGACGGTAGACAACTCATAGCGGAATAAGGCAACATCATGGCTTTTAAAGAGTTTACTGGTCAGCTCGACGAAGAGTTTGAAGCTCCTAAATTTGTAGAGTTTACCGGCAAATTAGACGGTGAAGTCGAGTCCGAACCACCAGAAGCTACAGTCAGTGGTGAGATTGCCAAAGGCTTTGGGCGTTATGTATCTTCTTACGAAACTGGTTTTGATACGTTAACCGGTGATACGGAAGCCGCCGTCCGTGCGGGTATGCAGCGCCAAGAAGATCTAGTCAAAGAGTACGGGCAGGCTCGCGGGTTAGAAGAGTTTAAGCAGGCGTACGGTGAAGGTAACTACTTAGCCGCTGGTAAAGAACTTCTTTCTCAAGTGCCTACAGCGTTGGGTGGTCAGGCTGCGACGCTCGCGTCTATAGCGGCTATGGGCAAAGCCGGTTCTATGATTGGCACTGCTGTTTTACCCGGTGTTGGTACAGTCGCAGGTGGCACTATCGGCGCTGGACTTGGCGCGGTCCTATCGCAGATTATGCCTTTCTACGAAGAAAACTTGGCGGCACAGCTACGCGCACAAGAAGAACGTGGTGAGCCTGTTGACTTAGACCGCGCTAAGGCAGGCGCAACGGCAGTGTTGCAGGCTAGTACTGAGGTTGGTGGTGCGGTGCTTGCGTTTGGTAAAAAGATTATCGGTGGGATCATTGGGGCAAAAGTGGGCGACGAGGCTAAAGAAGCTCTGGTCGCTGCTGCTAACCGTTCATTACTTGCTGCGTCTGCCAGAGGTGCTGGGCGCGCTGTAGCTACAGAATTGCCTGTTGAATTAGCCCAAGGGATTTTGACTCGCGCCCAAGCGGGTGAAGACTTGACTTCAGATGAAGCGTTTGAAGACTATAAAAATACTATATACGAGACGATTAAAGTTGCTGGTCCACTTGGCGCTGGTGCAGGTCCGCTTAACCGTATGTCGGCAAGAGGTAAATTAGATCGACAGGCGCAGTTAGAGCAGTTAAAGACACAATCAGAAGATACAGACACAACACAAGCCCCTGCTGGCGCTACACTCACACCGGAAGAACAAGCGGCGCTAGATGCTGAGTTAACACCGGCTACTGTTAGAACAGTAGTACCAGAAGATGAGATTGACGGGACCGATCAGATACCCAGCGTGACCTCTACGGCGGTAGATCCAGAATTAACTGCGATGGAGGCTGAGTACGCCAAACGTGAACAAGATATTGCTACAGGACCGAAAGGGGCTGTGCCTGCGCGGATAAAGAAAAACTCTGAACTAAAACAAAAGATAGACGCTAAGAAAGTTGAATTAGCGGCTAAAGTTACTCCGACCGCTATAACACAAGGAGAACAAGATGGTGCTAGTGCGTCTATCGTTGCAGGAACTGGAGTTAGCCCTACAGTTTCTGGACAGCCCGGGGGAGTACCCGCCACAGGAGTTGGAGGAGTTGACGGAACTGGAGTGGCTATCGCTGGGGATACTAGCGGGCAGGTTAAAGTTGGAACAGGAGCTGAGCCCGGAGCAGTAACGCCGAGTGTTATTAAACCCCCTGCGCCTGTTCTTAACCCAGAAGACCAAGGGCGCTTAGAGATGGCTCAGCGTGAGGCCGCAGAAGCGCAAGAGGAACTAGACGCCTTAGCTAGGCTAGGCTTTACCACGTCAGAGCAACACTACGGGGTTCAGGCTGCGCAAAAAAAACTTACGGCATCACAGGAAATCATAAATGAGCTAGCCCCCGCGCCAGTAACGACGAAGGTTATTGAACCTCCTGCGCCTGCATCAACTACCGCTACAGAGGCCTTACCTAAAAGTAAAATTGGTAGGCCCATTAAGTACGTATCTGGGTATACTCCGACGCCTGAACCGTCAGCTAGCAATTTTCTAAATCAAAACGGTTTGTATGCGCAAAAAGCCCCGCTCACTGAGGAAAAAGGTGTATACGCCGCCGCTGCTGACCAAGCGTTTGATATGCTTGACTCAGTTGATACTACAAAAGTAAACAACATATTAAGAAGATTGGCTGCGGCTGAAAACAAAGCTAGGGGTACAAAGACGTTCACACCTGAACGCCCGCTTGAGTTTATGTCGTTCGATAACCTATTAGATTTATACCGTGAAAATATTGGTTCACGTAAAAATTTTGTATCTGGGGGCGATGCTAGATTACAAGCCGCTGCTAACCGTGCGGCGTTTACTGAGTCCCTTACTCCCGAACAGCGTGCTATATACGACGCCGAATTAAACCGTATGTTTGCACTTACCTTAAAAGGCGAAGAGACTGGGCGTCGTGAGACCACGGAGAGTGACTTACGTAAACAGAGAGTAAAGCAAGAGAAACAGACCAAAAAACAGAAAACAAAAGCCGTTGCTGACGTTGAGCAGCAGGTAGCTGAGGCCGCTAAGACAGACGAACAGGTTGAAACTGAAGAACGCGCTGAGGCTGCACAATTTATTACAGAACAAGAAGCTGAAACAGAAACGGGGGCTGTAAAAGAAGCTACGAAAGAGGCGAAAGAAAAACCTTTGTCGCTTGTGGAGAAGCGTACCTTATCCGCTATCAACGAGTCTGGAGATATCAAAAGCGTACTGGAAGAAATCTCTAAAAATAATGAGACTAACGTTGGTACTGTTGCGCGTAGCCTGATAAAAATACTTAAGTATTTAGGTATTACCGATCCGGCAGCTAGACGTATTTCATTTGGTAAAGTACCAGATGGCAACGACGGTATGTTCGTCCCAACTAAAAACCGTATAATTCTTTCTGGGGTAGATGGTAAATACACAGGTAAACGAGACTTAGCCGAAGTTATCCTGCATGAAATTTTGCATTACTACACCGATCATGTAGTAGATAACCGCACATTGTATATAAACAGCCTAGATCCAGAAGATCGTCCGGAAGCAAAGGCCGCAATCAATAGATTAAATTTAAACTTCCAACGCAGCAAAACTGCACTAGGTAAAGAATTTAATATACCGACTATAAAAGAATTTATAGCTGAGGCTTTTTCTAATCCTAAATTTCAAACGGCGTTAAAACGTTTAGACACAGAAGGTAAACAGTACAAAGCTGCCACTAAAAATAGCATGTTCAAGCAGTTTGTAAAGAACGTGACGTCTGCGCTTGGCTTATCGCCTACGGATAGGAACGTCACGCTGAAAGAGACACTAGAAGATGTGATGCAGATAATATCTGCGCCGTCACTATCAGAAGGCATGATCGGTAAAAGCGTTTCATACTCCGCAGCACAGAAAACGCCTACAGTTAAGAAAGCCCCGACCGGCGCCTATGCAGCAACGCTATCTCTTGACAACATACCATCGGAATATGCGATTGAAAAGACCGCTGGGGTGGGGCGCAAAAAAGGATTTTTTGGGGGGGGTCTACAGGGCGTGATCCGTAGATATCAAAACGTTAAGCAGCCCATTAATAAAGTAGAAGACGCTTTAGTAAACGCGGGTCTAGCAGTGTATGAAGGCAATAACATAAACACATTAAACACAGCTTACACTACAGCCTCTGGTAAATCTGTGTTGCTCGCTAAGGAGCAGGTAACACCCTTTGTCGAAAGAATACGCATGGGTGTCGCGGGTCTTGTTGACAAGACTAAGTGGACAGCTAATGAAACGTTAGAAAAGCTGCACATGATTATGGTAGCGCTGCATGAGCCTGAGCGTCGTATGGTTAAGTATCTGCTCAACGTGCCGCTTAATAACGACAGGCGTTACATGCTCACGCAAGGTGGTAAAGATATTACCCCCGCTGATCGACGCGATCAGATCGTTAAGATTTTAGAAACACGTAGCCTAACCAAAGCGCAAGCTCAACAGTTACGTGCAGAGCTAGAAGACATCGTTAATAAGTACAAAGATTCGCTTGGGTATAGCCCGTTACGTGAGAAGTCTGAGTCTAGCAAGCCTATAGTTGGACCAATCTCTACCGATATGGACAACGAGCAGTATGTCGTTACCGGCATGAACCCACAAAGCACGGCAGCAATTACTCAAGAGTATGGAGCGTTTGCCCCAGAAGTTAAACAGCTCATCGACTCTATTCTGGATAGCACTCGTGCGCTCAACAAAGCTACACGCAATCTGAATAAAGAGTCTGGGTTTTGGTCTAAGCCTGTTGACAACTTTGCTAACTTCTACGGTTGGGATAACTACGTACCGCTTAAGACAAGTCTTACTCAAGAAGAGCGTTTAAATTTTGACAGTAAGCGTTTAGGTGGGGACTTGCAGGATAGTACGCAAGGCTTTGATGGTAGCTTCGATGTGTCGGACAACCCGCTCCTACGTACCATGTCTGATTCGTTTCGAGCCGCTGCACGAGCTGGGCGTAAAGACTACACGCTCGCGGTAAAGAATAACGTCTTACAAAAACATATTGATGGTAAAGTAGAAAATATTAAGTTTGAGGATCGAAACACAGACCTACCGCTGGCTAAAAAGCAGAACACTGTTTTCCATTACAACGACGACGGTTCAGTAGATGTAATCACAATCAAAGATCCAGTGATGCTAAACGCTATTCGGCGTATGTATAAGGATAGACAACCTCTGGTCGAGATGATGAACCACGTTACAAGCTTTCTCGGTCAAGTGCACACTCGATACAACTACGCCTTTGCGCCGATGAACTTCGTGCGAGACATATTAACTAACGCATTTGTAATCGGTGCGGACATGAGCCCTGCTGAAGCGGCTAAGTTTATTGGTGCAGTAAGCGCCAAGGTTTCGCAAAATGGGTTAATGAAAGCCGCACGGATAGCCTATCTGTTTGAGCAGAACAACGTTGGTGAAATTAAGCGGTTGCTCAACGACAAGAACGCTGATCCGTTCGTGCGCCAGATCGCTGAGTACTTGTCTAACGGCGGCATGATCTCCTATACAGAGAGCCTGTCGCTCAAAAGCCGCTTTGAACAGTTAAACAAAGATGTCGGTCAGCCGGGTGTGAAGGATAAGTTAATTACAACAAAGGAACAGTTGGACAAGTTCGCAGACATCTGGAACAACATGTTTGAATTGACTAGCCGTGCTGCTGCTTACGGTGTGGTCAAACAACGCTTCATTAATAAAGATGGCATGGCTAGTACTGCTGCACAGAAACGCGCCGCTGCATACGTGAAGAACCTTGCAAACTTTGAGCTTTCAGGTGAGTACGGGCGTGTAATGGGGGCGTTGTTCATGTTCTTTAGGCCCGCTGCTACGGGTGCTGTGCGCGCAATCGAGGCAGTCGCCCCTGCGTTCCAATCATTAAATAGCGCTGTCGCTGCATTGCCCCCTTCTATTAGAAATAATCCAGCAGCGTTAGCTAAATTTACAGCGAGCTTTAACAAGCGTAAGACTAACGCACGTATTATGGTGACCACATTGATGTCTGCTGGTTATGGCATGTATATGATGTCGGCGCTGATGGCACCGGAAGACGACCTCGACCGTAACTCTGTCTTGAATGACAACATGAATCAATGGTCGAGATACGCTAGGTTCCACATTCCTAATTACATTTCTGAAAAGTACCTCGGCGGGGCTAAGGATGTTGTGTTCCAGATTCCTTGGGGCTTTGGACTTGGCGCGTTTGCTGCTGCTGGGGCGCAGGTGGCTGGTGCTATCCACGGTCAGTCTACAACTAAAGAGATGTTGAAAAACGTCTTCACCAACATTGCGTTGGATTCGTTTGTGCCGATACCAGTTTCTCGTATGGACTTCGAGGAAAGCCCGCTTAATTTTGTTATCGACTCAATGGTGCCTAGCTTTGCGCGTCCTGTGGTGCAGTTTGCGTTGAACAAAGACGGTATTGGGCGGGGTATTTACAACGAGTCGTACCGTAGGCAGGTAGATGCCTATACCGGCGGGGATAGAATCCCTGAGATTTGGAAAGACGCATCGCGGTACATTATCGAGGCGACCAACGGTGCGATGGACATCAGCCCCAACTCGCTATACTTTCTGACAAACAGCTACGTTGACGGGTTCTCACGTATCTTAGAAACAGGCTATGGGTTTAAGTCATTGAACGACGGGGAAAAAGGTTTTAACCCCAAAACAGACAGTGTGTTGTTTAGTTCTTTCTTCGGCGCTAAAGGCAACATCGACAGCAGAGAGTTTGCTAGACTACAGCAAGATATGCTGAAAAAACAAAATATTCTAAATGGGTTTAAAGAATCTAACCCAGAGCAATACATGAAGTACATAGAAAAGAACCCGATGGATCAACCTTTGGTTAATGCATTTAACAAACTCGTAAACGGTGATCTACGTAAACTGCAAACTCAAGCTAAGATGATCCGTTCAGCACCGACTGATATGATGACCCCGAAAGACCGCAAGGATATGCTTGAACCAAACCTCCTCATGCAAAGATTAATTAAGCGAAACATCCTCGACATGTACGAGGCATATAACGGAAAGGGCTAAGAAACGCGCCAAGCTCGTACGCCGATGCAGTTATCCTTGTGAGTAACAAAACACTTTACTCGGATGCCCGCACGTTTTGCCCCACTGTCAATAGCGTAAATCATTTCAGCAGGACGCAGAGTTGGGATAAAAAAACTGTCCTTAACCTGCATCCCGCTGAAAGGAAATAACCACTCGGGCTCGATGAGTTTATCGGGCGTCATCGTTTGGTTCTATGAACAACTCGTCGGGTATCTTAGTCTTAAACCAATATAGATAAGCCGGGTCACTTGTGATCGTGCTCTTCCACCCAGACGTTAGACGACCTTTCTTCACATCAATAAGCACTCCTTGGGCACGTAGCTCTGATTCAAAGTCTCTAACACTAACTTGCCTATCATTTAGATATTTCTTAAGCTCTGTCTTAGATACTTGGGTTGTGTCCTTGTCTGACTCAATACGTATAACCAGAGACCCGCGTGGCTCCATCGTGACTTTACCTGAGTTAATAACGAGTGTGTTCGGCAGGTGCTTGTTCATAAAATCACCAAGTATTGAGCGATAATCAAGATCATTAACCTTAACCACCTTGTCACGGATGTCGATCATTTCTTTGACGACCCGTCTGTAAATACGCTCAAGATCATAAGCGGTAATACCTGCTTCGTTAGTGAGATCACCGGCTGCGAATACAACACCGACTAGATTTTTGTAGAACCGGTATGCAGAGTTGTCACCGAAATCATCTTCGAACCGTACCTGCCATTTGTCAATCAAATCTCTAATGACGATATCGCCCACCTCAAACAACTTCTTGATATACATAGGCCCTGCGTGACCGTGGTTCTCGTTGAACGGGTCGAATATAGCCCGCCCTGCTCTACCACCACCCACGCCTTTAAGTAGGTCTGGCTGCTTGATAAAGAACTCGATCAGTCGTGCTACCTCACCATCTGGACTTGCCTTGATTGACTCGAACTTAGAATACAACGCTTGATTAGTAGTAAGAATTGCAATCAACGACGCAGATAACTCATATTCACGTTCAGCATTAACCGATGCTTGCATCCTGATTTTGGCTTTACCGTGTGAGATACTGTGAGTCAACTGCGACATTACTTTAGGGTCTGCGTTTGAAGTTTCATCGACACCTAGTGTTATGTTATGTAAGCTAAGATACCTACCAACCATACCGTTGGGGGTCGCATCAAACACGCTCAGTTCTTTGGGTGCGCCGAATATACTTAGCGCGCCGTATAGTGCGCCGGTCTTCGCAGCGCCTGACTCACCGAACAAGCTTATTGTCACACCTGATGTAGAGCTATACCGCATGAGCGGCGAACCGAACCCGCAGAGTAACGCAAACGCATGAAGCTCGAACTGAGGTTGGTTTAGCGCATCTGCTGACTCTCTCCACTTCTCAAACGTGCCAGAACGCTTAAGGTATTTAGCTATGTTCTTCACATACGGTGACGCTGGTGATTCAATTTCTTGCCCATCTTTTGTAATCTCTAATGACCCAATCACAAACGCGTCGTGGTTTTCTGTCCACCCCATCTGCATTCGCATCAAATCTGCCTTGTAAGTGTTAATCATATATTGCCCCCACTTCGTTACGTAACTGGATAGCTTAGGCGCTAATGCTGCTTCGCACAAAACGCCTTGCTGACTGACTAGCTTCTTCACCTCCTCTGGTGCGTTGGCTACCTTGATTGGTAGTATGAATTCACGTACTGGGTCGTGTGGCAACACTAAACGCATTAACATGCACTCACCGTCAATCGGGCTGTATAGCCTACGCACAGGGTAAAAATCGTGTGGCAATAACATGACTGCATCTTCCTGATGCTTGACGCCCTTCTTGTCCACGGTTGGTGCTGGTTGAAAAAAGATACCCCCATTCTCGCCACGTACAAAAGGTCTTAGCGAGGTGGGGAATTGCGAAACTTTTTGGGTATCCGGTTCTTGCCAAACTGCGTCCTCTTCATCTGGCGCGGCGGCGATTCGCAACTCTTTTCCGAGCTGTATGGGGCTGCTAATTTTCCCTCTAAAGGAACATCCTCTACAGAGGTCTGCGTCGTCGGAGTTATTCTCGAACCAGTCGCAACGCCTGCATCCACCAAAAGAATGGGCAACTTTGTACGTCTCTTCGGGGTCATAATTGTCGTAATCCTCTGAGATCTTATGTATCGCTACGTCACCGTCATCGCAACGTACCGCTATAGTAAGCACACCAGCCCACAAATTCCGGCTGATCTGATTTGGGTTAATGATCGAGTGTGCAATCTGTGGGCAGCCGTCACCCTCTACGCTACGTATAGCAATCTTTTCAAAGTTGTATTTAAAGTTGTCCATACCGAGCATCTTGCGGTCTTCGTCACTAAGACCTTTGGACACCCGCGCTAGTATGTCGTTGCTAGACTCTAACTCTGGCTCACCAAGAAACTCCTTGAACTCTAAGAACGAGTACTCATCAAAGTCTGTAGTAATAAACTCACAGACAGCCGGAGGATCTGGACGATAGTTAGTAGAACCCACAACACGCATGAATCGCGCCAAGTCAGCAGGAGTTGCCTCCTCATCAAAAATCGGCAATAAGTCCTTACAGAGCGACTTAAACTTCTTTGCGTATGGTAAGAACTCAGCGGCAGGAACCGCTTCATCGAACAGCCAGTATGCATGCAGCCCGATACCTGAATTAATTCTTACAGGTGGGGGTAATCCACTATCGTCTACAAATTTATCAAGAGCTTCTACCGCTTGCTCTTTGGTAGCGTAGGCTTTACCCTCTTCAGCTTTTTCAGCGTTAACATCAAAATCAATAAAGAATGACTTATGCCACACGCACTCTGACGCAGCGCGTTTGTATTTCTGGAAAGACCCCGGCGTTACGTAGCAATCATGTTTCCTGCTTTTTACTCCTTCAACTTTTTCAAAAAATTCATCGATTGTTTCTGCGTAGTGGTGCCGCATTTGTTTGCCCTTGGGCTGCGACCTGTCTAACTCACCTACACAGTAAACCCCCTGCCTCGGCAGTAACTTCTCATAAAATTGTTTTATCATTTCTTGAGCGGAGTTTAAAAAAGCGTGATCGCTCACGCTTTGTTGTAAGGGTGGGGGGCCGTGTCCCCCGTCTACTACAACGGCTTATCAATAACATACTCGATGTATTTTTTCGCCTCGTCTAGGTTCTTCGCGGGTAACTTACCCCTGATTAAATCTCCTTCGACAAGACAAGTAAACATCTCGACTGCTTGTTGATTTTTATCGCGAATAGGTTTGCCACGGAACCAACTGTATATGCTCATGCGCGTTACGTTTAAAACTACTGCCACATACTTAGCGGGTAGGTTTGCACTAACACAAGCTTTAGCCAAAGCCACGCCTGCCCTATGTGGGTCAGCTTGATACATCTCTTGCAAAAACTTATCGCTGTAGCTCCGTGCCATTTTAATTACGCCTTTTTAGACCACTTCTTAACAATGTCTGAAACATCAGACGGCTGTACGCCTTCGCGCTGCTTAGTAGACTCACGCTTAACAGGTTCGTCCGTAGGTTCGCCCGCAGGTTCGCCTACTAATTCGACCGCTACTGTCTCGAACCTGCTATCACTTTCGCTAGCGTTATCAGCTTGGAACACACTAAGCTTGACCGCGTTCTCCGCTCCTGCGCTTTTAGATTGACTCGCAATAATAGCCAAGTCTTCTTCAGGTACTGCACCGGCGGGGGAGAACATCACTTTAGGTACAGGCGACTTGGTGTCAAACGCCATGCGGGTAATAACGCGCCCAGCAGATACGTTGTGCGATGCCAAGTGCTGTACATAAGGTCGGAAAGGCCAACGACCATTATCCTCTTTACCGAAAGTAGACATCGCTGGAAGTACCAACTGCATAACGTCACCACTAGGATCATTAGGCAGTACAACTGCGGTGCGCCATGACAATTTGCACTTGGTACCTTGACCGCCATCACCAGAACCTTTGGTGCTGTACTGACACTCGGCGCAGGTCTTTGCGGGTGGGTTCTTAACTTCTGGTTCAGGTGCGTCTGAATTACTAGACCAACAAGCGGGGCTAATCTTCTCGCCCTCTTTGTATCCTTGGAGGTACAACATGCGCGACGCTTTGTGGGCCATCTTGACAAAAATAACATTCATAAAACGGTCTTCAATAGCACCGATTTCTTTACCACCGGCGTACTTACGAAACACACCGCCTTTAATCGAGATACGCTTTACACCGCCTTGCCCCGCACCGCCTGCTACGGCAAGAGTATCTTCATCAAGACCGGTGCTAACGAGGGCTGGGTTATTGGACAACAGGGTTGCAAGATCATTGCTCATAATATTTCCTTTGACTGAATTTAACTGTTTATGCTGCTGGTTTACGTACGGTGATACCAAACTCTTTCATTACATTCACACCGGGCGGGAGCCCATCTTCTGGACGCTCGGCTATGAATTCTTTAAAGTTGCCCTGATGGATACGTCTCTCCAACAGTTCAACCGCTTGGTGCTCTAGGACAAACTTCCTAAAATTGTCCCAGTCATTGCAATAAAAACGCTCGGTCAACTTGCGTGTAACTGTGCCCGAATCTGTCTTGAAACCGTTGGTATTAGTCTCATTGCAGACAGCTAAAAGCTGCTGTTCTACCTCTTGTAAATCCTTTTTTAACTCTCTATCTTCTGCTTCGTACTCACGTAGGATAGTCTCACGATGATTTCTTATTGTCAAGTATGTCTGTACTAATTCTTCGATATTTGTGCTCATGGTTAACCCTCGATTTCTTGTTTATATAAATCTACCAATTTCTCATGCATGTCTACCTTGCCTTGCAGCATCGCATACATTTTGCGCTCGACCTCCGACCCCTGTAGGTGTACCACGGTCATCTTGTTAACCTGTCCTACTCGGTCAATACGCGCTATGCACTGAAGATACGTTTCAACACTCATAACGGGCGACCAAAAAACCACGGTGTTTGCGGCGGTTAAGGTCACGCCATGCGAGGCGGCTTGCGGTTGGATGACTAATACTCTAGGTGACTCCATAGTCTGGAACCGATTGATAATATTAGATCGTTCTCTTGCTGCGACGTCTCCGTTTATTATTTCATTGCTCACTCCTTCTTTAATTAAATGGGCCGCAACAACATTAATTGTGTGGCGGTACGGTACAAATATAATTACTTTATGTTCTGTCTCATCTAGAACCTCCATGAGCGCATTCAGGCGTGGACTAACATCGAACTCAATCACATCACGTTTATCTGTGTAGACCGCGCCGCCTGAAATCTGTAACAACTTACTCAAGCTAGCCGCTGCATTCACGGCGCTTATCTGTTCCCCCGCTGCCTCAATGAGCATCTGGTGTTTAAGTTCTTTGTAATACTTGTTGACCTGTGGCGTCAGTGGTATCTCGCGTGTCTGGTACATAACTTCTGGTAAGTCTAAGCATTCAGCTTTGGTAAATCTAATAGCAGGTTGCAACGCTTTGAATACATCCTGCCGTGCGTTAGCTTTCGCTGTCCACTTAAACCTTGTTATCTGCATCATCACCTTATCGCGCCATACTGTAAAAGCGCGTGGCACTTTCTCCGGTGCGACTAACTTAGCTATCCCAAACGCATCCAAAGGAGATTGTGACGCGGGTGTGCCTGTAAGCATCCATAGCTTAGTACTAGGCGCGAGTATTTTATTCAGGGTCTTCCAACGCTTGGTGGTAGCGGTCTTGTATGCGTTTGCCTCGTCAACGACGATTAGATCAAACCTGTTCCTAATAATGTCTTCCTGTACGATGTTTACGCCGTCGAAGTTAATGATGACGAACTCGTAGTCACTGTTAATAATCTTCTTACGTTTGTTCGCATCCCCGTACGCCACACCTACGGTACGATGCATAGCGGTTTTGAATACATCCGCTTGCCAAGCCGAGTACATGATAGACAGGGGGCATATTACAAGCACCCGTTTAACAATTTTCTGTATCATCAAGTAGTCTGCTGCCCATATCACAGACGATGTTTTGCCTGTACCTGCTTCATTGAAACAGAACGCACGGTCACGTATAGATAGGAATTGGGCGGTTGTTTTTTGGTGTTTAAATGGGGTGTACAAACCAGGCCATTTGTAATCTCTTACTATTGGTGAAGGTATATTTAATTCACCATGTATTTTAGCTAAGAGTTGCATCTCTCGGATGCCCCAGTAGACTAGCATTTCTGCTGTTACCCCATCATCGTTAAGAATTTCACACTTCTCAAGACGCTCTGTAACTATCGGCACTAAGTCAGACCTCATTTTAAATCTGACTGCGCTCTGTTCAACTATATGCATGACTGATCCTTGACTGGTTTTTTAACTGCTGCCCCTTACGGAGGCAAATCGGTTGAGCCTGACACGCCGGAGAATGAGGGTGAGCAGCGCCGTTCAACTGACATGGTTAAAAGGGTAACAAAGCCTATATTCCCCATGTAGCCCACTCATGCCTAACGGCTACATTATTATTTCTTACGTTCTTTCTTACTTGTCTCTGATACCAAAGCACCATTAGAGTTACGCTTAAACGACCGGTTCTTAGCCGCTGACTCTACTTTGACACCATGCTTGTTCGCACCACCCTTGGACAGAGCCTTGACATGGGCGATATCTTTACCCTCTCTAGCATCCGCCTTACCATTACCATTTGCGTCTTTACCTTTTTTGTCCATTTCGCGTCGGGCACGTTGCCGCTCCATGCGATTCTCGTGTTCGCCTCTGGATACCTGCTTTTGGTACTCCTCCTTGTAGGGGCGAGGGGATTTTGTGTAGGGCATTATCTTTCCTTATGATAGTCGCACGTAGTAACGGGACACCACCCACACAACGGCGTAGGGTTAGGCATCCAAGCATTCGTTTCGTATGACAATTTTAGTCTTTCTAGGTCACCGTGGAAACTTCCCCACAGCTTGTCAATCTCAGTTCTTTTATAAGACTCATTAATGAAGCTGTTGTGCATAACGAACAACAACCCTGCTCTAATATTCTGTACGTCAGGGAAATGCTGGAATGTCATCAGCGCCATCAGTTTTAATTGCTTTACATCAGGGTACTTGTTGCTGCCTGTTTTATAGTCAACGATAAACGCGGTGTCACCATCTACTATTAATAAATCTACAATCCCTCGCACCCACCGGTTCTCGTCGTTGAAATCACAAGGCTGTTTGTCTTTGCCAAGCGCCATCTCATACTCAACATATCGGGTGCCAGATATTTCCATCAGTGAATCAAGTACAGGTTTAAACCTTTCGTAATTTTTAGCTAGGGGTATACCCTCACCTACATAATCTTCACATGCTTTATGTACCTCAGTACCGTAAGTCATTTGCTGCGTAGGCTGCTTGGCAAACTTCTTAAGAATTTTTACTTCGTGGTACTGTCGGGGGCAGTTAACGTAGTCCTTGAGGGACGAAAATGACCATGTAAAATTCATGCTGTTCCTTTAAAGTTTACCTATACATATTACCGATTAGTCCTTCGACGGGCAACCGTTTTTTACAATTGATCCGTCTGGGTAAAACAAGGTATTACTGATACGGCTTGGGTGTTTAAGAACCTCTAAAGAACCTTCCCTAGTAGCGAGTTGGCTGATAAGTAGCCCCTTGTACGCGGGGCGGTTGAGCCGGTTTATATCACTAGGTTTTACTTTATTGTTTTCCATTTTGCTGCTCCTTTATATAAATTAACATTCACCATAACTCGCACCGTGTCCGGCTTCACAAGCTACAGGCAAATCATTCGCCCAGTTAGGTGGGACGGACATCACCCCAGTAATATATTCTAGCGCGGCTTCTAGCTCTTGCTTCTTCACTACTACCACTGCTGCATCGTGTACCGTCAACACAACGCGGTATTTTTCGTTGACCTTTAGCATCTGCTCCCCAACAATGATACGCGCCAAGGCTTGGACTACGTTTTCAACTAGCGAGCCACCCCACATAGACACGGGTCCTTTGCGCGACTTGTACATGTACTGACTTCTGCTTTCTTCAGTGTTGTAGTGAAGCTCGGGGTACCGGATATACAAACCATTCGGCAACAACACACCTTCTGAGTTAATCTGTAGGCATCTGTTCTTGCCGTAGTAGTATGGTTTAGTCTTACCCCAGTCAGACAAGTCCTCAATAACTTTATCGCCATCGCCCCATAGTTCGATAATCTTATCGTTCGTTTCACGGTACAGTGAAACGATATCTTTGCATTCCTTTTCAGTTAAGTCCGCGCCCGGTGGGGATGTCTTGAGCGTGTGCTGAAGTTTTAATGCACCAGTGCCGTAACCCAGCCCGAGGATGCAGGTCTTACCCACAAAGCGTTCCACAGGATTAGCCTTGGTAATTTCTCGTTCATATATCTTCGATGCGAATATCGAATACACATCTTTACCTTGAGCAAACGCCTCAATGAGATCATCCTGTCCCGCAAGCCAAGCCAAAACACGCGCCTCAATCTGAGACGAGTCACAGTTAATCACTTCATAGCCATCAGGCGCAACGACTGCGTTCTTCAGCGCTTTCTTTTTCTTGTCCCTACTCGGCAAGTTCTGAAAGTTCACCTTATCCGACCCCGCCCAGCGACCAGTATGTGCGCCGTAGTACTTCAACGGGATGGGTAGCATACCTTTGTTCCTCGCACCGATGTCTATAAATCTCTCTATACGAGATCCTTCAATAGTTGATTTAGTACCCAGTCGTACCGCGCACAGTTGTTGTACGTACGGGTCTTCGTGTTCTGTTAATGCAATGAATCCCTCATCGTTCTTAGCAAAAGCGAGTGTATCTTTACCTGTTGCGGGGCTCACCTTCATGGGAGGTTTTACACCAAGCTCTTCTAAGAGCGCACCGAATTGTTTATTACTCGCCAACTTCTTGCGTACAGCTTCTTCTGAATCGCAGCCCATACGCTCCATCAACCCGCGTAGCAACGCGGCCTTATCTTCCTGAACCTCTGTGAGTCTAGCCGACAGCAACGCGTCGTCAACGTAAAACACCGGCTCGATAAACATACGCAGCGTCATGTCAATTAGCTTTAGTTCATTTTCAGGAAAGCTTGATGCCAGTTTCTGAAATAGATTAAACGTGAGGTCAACGTCGTTCTTGCAATATTCTTCATACCGCGCTAAGTCATTCGGCGTAAAGTCGGTTCGCTTCTTACCTAACGCACTAACTACTTCACTACCCTTGACGCCAAGCTGATACCTCTCAGCCAACTTAGCCAGAGAACCCCCCGCCTCCACGCCATGAATTGCCCGTGCCATACATAATGTGTCTAGATAAAATTTGGGCACAATACCAAAGTGCCACGCGAGTACCGCCCCATCAAACAGCGTGTTGTGGCAGAGTAGGGCTGCGCTAGACCAATCGGTCAGGTTGGCTAAATAGTCTTTCACGGTAGCGTGATCTGCTGATATCCATTGCGATTGTCCGTCATTAATTTTTACGCCAACGCCTATCACATGAAATTCTGGGTGACGTACATACTCTTCTGTTGTCAGCTTTTTAAAGCCCACGTCGCTTGAGTAAAAAGTTTCGTAGTCCAACGTAATAAGATCCATATTCATTCTCTTTAATAGGGGGGCGGTATGCCCCCCTGTGTATTACCAGCAAGACAAAGGACGGAAGGGCCCCTCTACTGCTGTATCCCAACAGCACAAATTACCGTCAGGCATACGCTCGCATTTAATTGCAGCGTTAGCGGAAACGGCGAACATAGACAACAATACTGCGGCGATTAGCTTTTTCATTTAGTTCTCCTCTTAGGTTTAATTGCAGTAATACCTTCTTCAGGTTCTTTGTCGTACTTGGCTTCGATCATCGCATCTGCTACGTCATAGCACCATTTAGCCGATTCTTCTGGGTCATGTATAGCGCCCATCTTGAATAACGTAACCAACGCAAATAAATCTCTTAGATCTTCATCCTTCATTTTGAAGCGCTTCACGGTTGTATTTAAAAACACTGTTCTTGCCGGTTAACTTTGTTTTATCGTCCATGCTCACTTCTCCTAGTTGATACTACATAAGTTTTGCATCGTACTTTGAAAGACATCTAAGTTACTCTCGTTTACTACCATTGATACACCACCTGCTGTCTCTATGTCGTGTAAGTTTTTCTCTTGCAACGCTGTGGTCTTACCCGCGCCCGCCTTACACTCCACACCAATAAATCGCCCCTTATGACACACAATAAAGTCAGGCACACCTGCGTTGCCATACCCTGTACCCATCGGCATCGTGTAGTACGCGCCAAGTGATTTAAGAATCTTTTTAACCTTGTCTTTTACTTTACTCTCGGGGGCCATTGCCATTACGTGTTTCCTTGCAGGGGCCTGAACCGTGCGTAGTTTATGCGAAAACAGCGTTTGGATCGCTCGGTTATGTGGGCTGCCCCTGTGGTGCCATGCATCGTGGATACCAAGTGCGTACGAAATGACGGTAAGTCCATATCTAACATACTGCAGTACGACCGACAAGCCTCGTTGTCTTTAAACAAAAACCGCAACGCATCGAGAGCTACCCCGGTAATCCGGGCACCTTTTTTGCTATTCGTTGGGCGGTCGCAACAGTCAGTAACCGCCTTCGCAATAATCGCTGCGAGTAGCCGCTGCTCCGGGACGAAATCTGTGGTAGTTAGTAGACCTGTATTCATTATCTCTCCTCGCATCGTTCGATTAAGGCCGCGTAGCCACAAATGTCCACAACTGAATCATGATGGTTTGGGTCATTGGCTAGTCGCGCACCTTTCAACAATACCATCATCACGCAAACATCTTGAGCGTT
>Ga0335398_10003385_pt1 | contig 23498 bp, 20 predicted proteins | sample BON03_FD_205742 | JGI IMG/M metagenome (GOLD analysis project Ga0335398, IMG submission 205742) | Freshwater microbial communities from Lake Bonney liftoff mats and glacier meltwater in Antarctica - BON-03 (spades assembly) (version 2) | ecosystem: Environmental > Aquatic > Freshwater > Ice >... | reverse complement strand
TAATAATATAAAATATTTTTATTTTATTATAACTTCCTCCCTTACACCGTTGATTGCAGATTTTTACGACCCATCAGAGACTTTTCGAATAGGGTCTATCTACTCAGCGGCTTCGTATCCCGCTTGTTTCATCAACAAAAAATCCCCGGCGTGGTCGTCACTTCAGAACTCAACGACCTCTGCCAGAAACACGCCCGCTCTGCGGACAAGGGCAAAGCCTTCTTCCGAGAATTCGCAGCCAAACAAATCGCGATTTATCAAGGACTCGGCTATAAAGGCGCCTACCTAGGCGGCGTGCATGACTACCACGATCTGGAGCAAATCCTCTCGATCAAAGATAGCTTCTCCGATGACGACTGGAAGTCGTTTGCCCGTGAGATGGGCTATTCGCGCGAGGGTGAATTCTTTCTGTATGCGGCCGATTCCGATACTGGCCTCGCTGATCCGGATCGCTGTAATCTTTCTTCAACGCCGCAGAAATCCAAGCATGTGACGCTCAACTATAAAATGGCCAAAGCGGTGCACGGCCTCGCGTTCGATAACGGCAAAGGTCTAGCCCCTCTGGCGAAACGCCTCTGCAACCGCGGAGCCGATCACACTCAGCCGCCCAAATGGTTACGTGCAATCGAGCACGCCAGTAAAGCGGCACTGTTTTCCTGTCAGGATTGTGGCGACTGCTCGCTCGGCGAAACAAGCTTCCTCTGTCCGGAATCACAGTGCGCCAAAAATCAACGCAACGGCCCCTGCGGCGGCACACGTGACGGACGCTGCGAGGTGCTGGATGTCGACTGCATCTGGAGTCGCGCCTACGACCGCAAGAAAAGCGAAGGCTGCGCCGAAGAACTACTCGATTTCGTGCCCGCGTTTCAAGACCAGTCACTGCGCGGCAGTTCGGGATGGGCCAACTATTGGCACGAACTCGACCATCCGGGCAAAACCTTAAAGGCGCAAAAAGGCGCACCTCTTTCTAACAACACTACCAATCCAACAACCTCAAATAAGATATGAAAAATAAAGTCACAGTCATCGGCGAACTAATGAATAACTCCTACGGCCGCGCACGCAAAGCATGGAAGAACCGCGACGTCGAAGGCTATCAGCATTTGGCCAAACTCCAGTCCGATCTGGGCGCCTCCTATCTCACGCTCAATACCGATGGCACGCAAAAGCTATCCGTTAAACTCGAAGAGATGATCGACTTCCTGCCGACACTGATCCCCGCGATTCAAGCAGTCACACGCGTGCCGATCAGTTTCGACAACCCGCATCTCGATTTTCATACCGAAGCGGTCAAACACTACGACCGCAGCAAATGCGACGGTCGCCCGATCTTGAACTCGGTCTCCGTCTCTCGAACTGATATCGACGGCATGATCGCAGTCGCGGTTGAGCACGATATGAACATCATCGTCATGTCATCCGAATGCTTCAAAGCAGACGGAAAAATCGGTGCCGCTGAATCCGTTGAAGATGTGGTCGGCGTGACACGCCACTTCGCAAGTATCCTCAACAAAGCCGGCATCGAGAACGACCGTATTATCGTCGACCCCGGCCTCGCGCCCGTCGCGTCCGACAACCAAGGGATTATCAACCTCTGCCTCGATTCCATCCGCGCACTGCGCGCCGATCCCGCCCTCGAAGGCATCCACATATCGGTCGGACTTTCGAACTTCGCGATCGGCACACCCAAGCACCTGCGCATTCCTCTGGAGCGCGCATTCCTCGCACTGGCAACCGAAGCTGGCATGGACTGGGTGCTCGCAAACCCCGAGAAAAACACCGAGCCGATGACTGCTGAAGATGCACTCGTGCTGCAGCTCAAAGACATTCTACAAGAGGGACGCCCCCTCGAAGGCGACTCCGCGGGAGACGCCGGCTTTCGCCAACTCGACGAGCTTATGGAGCTCTGGGCCGACGACTGATCTGCGTAGCAGATGAACATCGAACGTCCAACTTTGAACGCTGAATGGAAGACGATCTCAAAGAAACTTACGTGCGGCACTTCCCTCCCCACAAGCATTAACTTAAGCAACAATCACTAAAAACTCATTAAGCTCCTCCCCTGCCAAGCATATCTTCATACATGCCTTTGTATCCTCAAATTCACGTCATGAATGCATTACGTAAAACTCCTCCCCTGCCAAGGGGAGGAGCTTAATTGTCATAAATTCAACTCCCAACGCTCAACGCTCAACGTTCAACGCTCAACTATCAACTTTCCCAAAAATGATCGAATCACTTAAACAGCTTAACGCCGAACAGCCTATCTGGATACAAGTCGGGCAACTCCTCGACGGACAATCCGCACCGCTGAAGCATGCCAACTTGGTCTATGATCAAGAACAGATTCTGTTCATCGGTTCCGAGGATCAGACTCCACCCGTAGAATTATTGAAGCCCGGACAGTCGGAGCCGGATTGCATTCTGGAGAACCATACCGTGCTACCAGGGCTCATCGATGGGCACACCCATATCTTCCTCGAAGGTGCGGAACTCGATTTTGCAAAGCGTAAAGCCTACCAAAGCCAGGATGCAGTCGAGCTGTTGGCTGCATCTGCCGAGCGTTGCCGCAAACTGGTGAAGCACGGCATCATCGCCATGCGCGATGGCGGCGACAAGGATGGCGTGGGTCTCTTCCTCAGCCGACACCGACCATCGGGCGCGGCAGCAGAAGTATTTAGCCCCGGCCCGGGGATCAACCGCATCAAGCGCTACGGTAAATTCTTTTGCGAGCCGTTTGAAGACTTTGAAACCGCCGAAAAAGTCGTCGACAATCGAATCCAACGCGGAGCCGACCACATCAAAATCGTTCCCACTGGCATCATCAACTTTGCAAAAGCTGCGGTGGTGGCCAAACCGCAATACACGATTGAAGAGGTTGAGGCACTGACTTCGATCGCACATCAGCGTGGCAAGCACGTCATGGCCCACGCCACCGGAAGCATCGGTATTGGCATCGCAATCGAGGGTGGCGTGGACACCATCGAACACGGCTTTTTCGTAAGCGACGAACAGCTGCAACGCATGCTGAAACTCGGCACGACATGGGTGCCGACCTTTGCGCCCGTGCAGAAGCAGGTCGATCATGCCGATGCCATGGGCTGGGGACAGCTCGAACGCGACAACCTACAGATCATCGTCGATAATCATGCCAAAAGCCTGCGCAAAGCACTTGAGCTGGGCATCTCGGTTCTAGTCGGCAGCGACGCGGGTTCCTGCGGCGTGGGCCATGCCGAAGGCCTGTTCTACGAAATGGAACTACTCGAAAACGCCGGTATGCCGACCTTAGAGGTGATCAACGCCTGCACCAGCGGCAATGCCAAAGCCTTGCTGAACAACCCGAATTACGGACGACTCGCAGCGGGGCAGAAGTCCCGCTTCATACTCACAGAGCACCACCCGCTGCAAAGTGTTTCGGAATTGCGAAAATCAAAAACCGTGATCTTCGACGATCAGGTGTTTGATTCCAGCACAGCCAACATGACTGGATTTTAGAAAATCCAGTCGATCGTAGTTACATTTCAAATACATTTCGCACTCAAATAAAACGACACTGCTAACAAATATGAATAACCATACACAATTAGACCCGAGCCATCAAAACGGCCAATTAAAACGCACCCCCATGAATGCAAGAGAGCGCGTCTTGGCAGTATTGAACCGTGAGACCCCGGATCGAATACCAGTCGACATTTGGCTGGCTCCTGAATTAGTCGAAACATTCAAAGCACATCTGGGCGTTGAGACGGAACTCGACATCTACCGAAAGCTCGATGTCGATAAAATCGCTTGGCTTGGAATCCCCTACAAAGGCGTCGTGCTGAAAGACCCCAACGAACATCAGGAAGTCAATCACTGGGGCGTGAAGTTTGAGAAAGTCGAAGCAAGTTCTCAGGTCGAATATGGCGAGGTCAGCTTCAGTCCTCTACTCGAATTCGATTCAGTCGAGGAGCTCGATGCCTACCCGTGGCCGAACCCCGACGACTTCGACTACGCAACCGCCGCCGCAGAAGCGAAGGAACTGGCAAAGGAATTCGTAACGCTCGGCCCGTGGATTTCCCTGTTCGAGGTCTACTGCTCCATGCGCTCGCTTGAAGAGGCGCTGATGGATACAGTGGCTGAGCCGGAATTCGTGCATGCTGCGCTCGACTACATCGCCGAATCGCAGGGCGAAATGGTGCGCCGATTTCTTGAAGCCGCCGACGGCGCAATCGATATGGTATTTATCAGCGACGACCTCGGCTCGCAAAGCAGCCTGCTGATGTCGCCCGCCTCGTTCGAAGAGTTTCTGTTTCCGCGCCTGAAAAAATGGTGCGACATGATTCACTCATACGGCGCCAAGGTGTTTTTCCACACCGATGGCGCCTCGGAACCACTCATTCAACGCCTGATCGACGCCGGAGTCGATATACTCAATCCGATTCAACATGTTTGCCCGGGAATGGACTGCAATGCGATCAAAGCCAAATACGGCAAGCAACTGATCTTCCATGGCGGCGTTGAAAACCAGAAAATATTGCCCTTTGGCACGGCGCAGGAAGTTGCCGCTGAAACAACCGCCTGCTTGGAACAGCTCGGCCCCGATGGCTATTTGCCGTGCTCCTGTCATTTTGCGCAGGCCGATACGCCCATCGAAAATGTCATGGCGCTGATCGAAACAGTTCAGCGCCATGACGTGAGTGATTAGCCCTCTCCTCGCCATTCACGCACGGCTTCGCTCATGGAAATCCAGTTAGCAGGTTCGGTGTAATCCGAAATCTGGTTACCGGTTCCAATCGCAATGCCGCCATGCCCCTCGATTTTAGGCAGTAGGTTTCGCACATACTGCTTCACTTCGTCGGGCGTGTTGAGCGTCATCACATTCATATCAACGCCGCCAAAGTTGCCGATGTGGTCGCCGTAACGGTCGACCCAGACATCGAAAGTATCAATCGCGTCTTCGTTGGAATGCTTGGCGTCGATACCGACGGTGTCGATGAGTTCATCCATCACGTCGTAGATTTTTCCGCAAGAGTGCAGCAGGAACGGTTTGTCGTAGGAATGCACCAGGTCCACAATCCGCTTATACTGCGGGATGATGTGCTTACGGATCGAGTCGGGCTGGATCAATGTGGACGACCGAAAGCCCAGATCGTCGCCGAAACGGAACACCGCAAAGCTATCACGATGATTTTCGAGCACCCATTTCCACAGGGAAAATTGCAGCTCTCCAATCCGTTGCCACAATACCTCATATACCTCGGGCTCATCCACCTGCAGAAAGGCCAGCTCTTGGAACGGAACGAAATCCTGAATCGTTTCAAACAGCCCGTTGCCTATCCCGCAGACCGCTTTCATCCCCTCCGGTAGTGCCTCACGCAACGCGGCAAAGTTCGACTCATATTTTTCGATAAACTCAGCCAGCTTCTGTTCCCAAGGATACGCCTCAACATCTTCCATCGTTTCGATAATAGCTGAGGCCTGCCCGAGCAAGCCTTTGCCGTCCTGAACCAAATTACAGACATGCCGTTCAAATGGAATGCAGTCGTAGCCCAACTGGATTCCACAGCGGCAGATACGACGATAGGCCTCGACATGATCCTCATAGGTCGAATCAAGCAGCGGCACTACCGGCTCATTAATGATTTTTTCGACGATACTGAAATCAAATCCGTGTTCGTAGAGCGGCAACCGCTCCGCCTCCCGGTTATATGCCGCATCGATGATGTGCTGATAGTTTGGTTCAAATTGCTTCATGGTATTTTCTCTATTATGATTACGTTTCAAGAATTTACACTAATTACATTTTTACTGCTTCTATTCTCCGAGCAAATAGTGATACTTTCATGCCTCTAACATGGAATTCACCAGCAATCCCCGACATGAAGCCACAATTTGAGTCCGTAAACATCGCTGAGAATGCCTCAATTTCGACGCTTCATACTCTGTCGATGTCATTTGAGCACCCATTTCATTATCACCCCGAGTTGGAATTGACTTTGATCAAACGCGGTTCGGGCACCCGGATCATCGCCGACCAAGTCACGCCATTCTATTCAGGCGACCTATGCTTGATCGGTGCCAATTTACCGCACATCTATCGCCGCGAATCGCTCCCGCAGATGAAGCATCAAGAGCAATATGCTGAGTTCATTGTCATCAAATTTCGCGCCTCGGCCATTAAAGCCATCGCCGGCCTACCGGAGTTCTCAGAGATCGCTCGGATGCTGCAGCGAGCGAAACGTGGCCTGTATTTTCAGACGCAACTCAACGGAGACATTGCGACCGCCATGGAGAGGTGCGCGGCGATGGAAGGGGCGGAGCAATGGCTGGCTTGGATACAAATCATGCATCAACTGGCCCGGATCGAGTCCGCAGAAATTGCCAGCCCCGGCCTACAATTCCAGCCCGCCGCGAAGGCTCAGGCATCTGTGGACAAGGTATGCCAATACATTTTTGAGAATCTGGAGGAACCTCTGAAACTCGAAACCGTAGCCGCGCAAGTGCACATGTCAGAGTCCGCCTTCAGTCGTTTTTTCAACGGCACACGCATCTCAGTTTCAGCCAATTCCTGATTCAAGTGCGTCTGGGCCGTGCCTGCCAGTTACTGATAGAAACCGATGTGGGTATTGCCGAGGCCTGCTACCATTCCGGCTTTGGCAATTTATCCAATTTCAATCGGCGCTTTAAGGAGCATTTTAAAATGTCACCACGGGAGTGGCGCCATCAGCATCAGTAATTTCGCCGTTTACGACTAGATTCAATTCAACCTCGAGGTGACGATGACTCACCAGAACGGGCGGATTACGCACAGACTCTGCTAAAAACAGAAATCTGTCATACTCAGAGTCGATTTTAAGAGAAACCAGCATTTAGACAAAATAAGATAAGTATATGTCTTAATGCAAGAAGACAGATTGGCTTCTTTACTGTATAAATAGAGCTAATACTACAGTCGGCTTTGCTGGCTGCTGAGTTAAACAACCATCTACACCATCAACCCCACATATCTTTATGCAACAAGATCCCGACCACGGCGCCACCATCCTGATGCGCCCTCCTGAAATCCTCGACTACAGCTTGACGGGCCATAATGCCGAACGCGCGGTCGAAATCGGCCTCGCCGAAGCGGACTGGTATCAATCACCACTACCCCGCGCCACCATGCGTAAATTCCTCGAACGCAGAGATGGCCCCGCAATTCGCGACACGCTGCTACTGCTGGCGATACTCGGAGCAACTGGTTACGCCACGGTCGCGCTTTGGGGCAGCTGGTGGGCGGTCATCCCCTACCTATTCTATGCAGTGTTTTACGGCACCAGCTCGGACTCGCGCTGGCACGAGTGTGGCCATGGCACCGCATTTAAAACCGACTGGATGAACAATGTGGTTTATGAAGTCGCCTCTTTCATGGTGATGCGCGAATCCGTGATCTGGCGCTGGAGCCACACCCGGCACCACAGCGACACGATCATCGTTGGCCGTGATCCAGAAATTCAAATTCCGCGCCCGCCAGATATCAAGGGCTTGGCCTTAGCCTTGATCAACTACGGCGGCTACATGACCTATTATCCGAATCTGATCCGCCATGCGTGCGGTCAGATGTCGGACGCCGAACGCACCTATGTCCCGAACACCGAATTCAGCAAGATCTTCCGCAATGCCCGGATCTGCATTGCGATCTATGCACTCGTAGCCATATCCGCCGTTATACTACAAACTTGGATCCCGATCTTTCTGTTTATACTGCCACAATTTTTTGGCACTTGGCTGATGATCGTGCATAACACCACGCAGCATGCTGGCCTCGCTGAAAACGTGCTCGATCACCGCCTGAATTGCCGCACGGTCTACATGAATCCAATCAGTCGATTCATTTACTGGAACATGAACTACCACGTGGAGCACCACATGTTTCCGCTGGTGCCCTACCATGCACTACCGGCCCTGCACAAGGCGGTCAAAGGCGATTGCCCGACACCCTATCCCTCGATTCTTTCAGCCTGGAAAGAAATCCTGCCGACGATTATCAAGCAGCTGAAAGACCCGACCTATCACGTCAAACGCAAGCTCCCTACACCCTCAGAACGCATTGACGAAGGCATCCCGCACTCACACGTAAATCCGAATCCAGACGGTTGGGTCGAAGTCTGTGCGGCAGTCGACCTCGGCAACGAAGACGTGATCCGTTTCGATCATGTGAAAAAGACCTTCGCGCTCTACCGCGATGATTCTGGTAAACTCTACGCCACCGACGGCATCTGCACCCACGGCAACACCCACCTTGGAGAGGGTCTGGTCAAAGGTAAAATCGTCGAGTGCCCGAAGCACAACGGCCGCTTCAACCTCGAAGACGGCTCACCCGCTCGCGCACCGGTTTGCCGCGGACTTGCCACCTACCCGATCGAAGACCGCGGCGGACGCCTGTGGCTCAACGTTGAGAAGGCCGGAGGTGTCGGCGCACGCCACGAAATTACCTGTAAGCTGCGTGTCGTCAGCAATCAGAACGTCTCCACCTTTATCAAAGAGCTGGTGCTTGAACCAATCAATGACAACGAGACGATCAAATCCACTCCAGGCGACTACCTACAGCTCGACATTCCGATCTACCAAACAATCGAATTCCGCGAGTTCGATATCCCCGAACCGTATGCAACCGTATGGCAGAACCAGCATGTGTTCGACCTCAGCGTCAGTAACCGCGAAAGCGGCCGCCGCAACAACTACTCGCTGGCCAGTAACTCGGCCACCGAGCGTCAGCTTAAATTAAACGTGCGCATCGCCACCCCTCCTCCGGGTCAAGACTGCCCTCCAGGTGTAGGCTCTAGCTATGCCTTCAATCTGAAGGCTGGCGACGAAGTCACAGCTATCGGCTCCTTCGGCGACTTCCACATCAAACCGACCCAAAAAGAAATGGTCTACATCGGCGGGGGAGCCGGCATGGCACCGTTGCGTGCCCACATTGCGCACTTGTTCGAAACCGAGCACACCGCACGCAAAGTCAGCTACTGGTATGGCGCCCGCTCAAAGCAGGAAATTTTCTACGAAGACTATTTCAAGCAGTTGGCCGACGCACATCACAACTTCGACTTTCAAATCGCCCTCTCCGACCCGCTCGATGAAGACAACTGGACAGGCCACATCGGCTTTATCCACGAAGCCGTGCTGATCAACTATCTGGAGAATCACCTCAACCCAAAGGCCGTCGAATTTTACCTTTGCGGTCCGCCGATGATGATCAAAGCCTGCACCAAAATGCTCGCCCAACTCGGCGTGTCTGACGAACAAATCGCCTTCGACGAATTTTAAAAGTCGATTCCTGATTGTGACGCGACCTCCGCGTCACGCCGTCCCTTATTTAAGTGTCCTAATCCCTAATTCGTAATTCCTAATTCTCATGACTCCCTCTTTAAAGATACATATCAATGGCTGGTCGCTGCTGGATGAAGGCGATCCCGCAACCGAAGTTGGTCTGCGCACACATCTCTCGGCGATCAAGGATGCCGGATTCCAAAGCTATTGCTGGGCGCCAAGTAATCCGCAGCTGAAAGAATTACTCATCGAATATGGCTTGCGCTACGGCGGTGCCTTCGACGCGGCCAAGCCGGAGCAATTTGCTGATCGTATCGCTGCGATCATGGCCATTGATAATGGCCCGATTAACTGCCAATTGGCCGACGACGACACACCGATCGAAGAGGCGATCGAACTGACCCTTGCACTGATGACGGAAGCCAAGAAGCAACAGGCCCCCGTGCATCTGGAGGTCCATCGTGACACCTGCACCGAGACGCCCGAAAAAACTGCTGCGATCATTCAAGGCTATAAGATCGCCACCGGGGAAGATCCATTGATGAACTTCGACTTCTCGCACCCCGCAGTGGTCAAACATATCTTAGCAGAAGATTATATCGCGCGCCTGCTCACTCCCGAGATTGTGCCAATCTTTCAGAAGTCCACACTCTGGCACATCCGCCCCTTCAACGCGCAGCACTGCCAGGTGCCAATCACCGATGGGCAGGGCAACTTTTCTCCCGAATATCTGGCGTGCCGCCCCTTCGTGCGCCAAGCGCTCAAGCATTGGCTGCAAGGGCCTCGACCAACCAACGAACTGTGGGTGATGCCCGAAATCGGCACGACTCACGAATATAGACTAAGTTGCTTCCCGTATATATGGGAAGATACGGTTGCCTTGGGTAAAGACATTCAAAAGCTCTGGGCTGAAGAACTCGACGCTCTCTAAATTTTTAAATTTCAAATTTTACCTCCAAGTCACGCTGTAGCCACAAGGGCGCAGGCGGATACAAACAAAATACTATGAAAGACAAAAAAATCGGATTCGTCGGCCTAGGCCGCATGGGTGGTAACATGGCTCGCTGCCTCACGGATAAGGGCTACAACGTAAGCGCCGTGTTCGACATTAATCAAAGCATCGCCACAGAGCTCGCTGCTGAAATCGGCTCAACCGCTTACGGCAAACTCGCTGATATCACCGCTAATGCAGACATCATCCTGACCGTTGTGACCAATGACAAAGCGATGGATGCGATTTTCTTCGGCGACGACAACCTCTTCACTGGTGCTGAAGGGCGCACCTTCATTAACTGCGCAACGCTGACACCTGCGGTGCACACCCAGCTCGAAGCAGCGGCCACACAACTTGGCGCGACTTGCCTCGAAGCCTGCATGGCGTCCAGCATCCCTCAGGCTCGCAGCGGTGAACTATTTCTCATGATCGGCGGACAAGAAGCAGACTTCAACGCCAACAAACCATTGCTCGACGACCTAAGTAAAGCACTCCACTACGTCGGCGCCGCAGGTAAGGCCTCGGAAGTGAAGGCACTGGTCAATATGGTGATGAACATCAACACCGCCGCACTCGCCGAAGGCCTCGGCATCGGCGACGCGCTCGGCATCGATCTAAAAATGCTGTGTAACATCTTCAGCCAAACCGGAGCCAACTCCCGCGTGCTGGAAACCGACGCCGAAGACATGATCATCCGCGACCACGATTGCTATTTCTCCGCATCGCATGCCGCCAAAGACTCTGGCATCGCGCTCGGCCTAGCGGCAACGCAAGGCATCAACGCACCTCTGGCACAAGCGACTTTCGATCAATACACCAAGCTCACTGACATGGGCAAAGGCGAACTCGACAAGTCCGGCATCGCAGAACTCACCTTCCAAGGCCGCAGCTAAATACCAGTGAACCAAACAATTAAAAACTCTCTCGGCGAAAAACTCGACTACAGCTTCGCGTCTGCTGCCGCCGGCTCTGAAAAGCCGGACTGGATTGTCGTGCTCGGCCACGGTGTGACGGGTAACAAAGACCGGCCAGTGGTCGCCGATCCAGCTGCCGCACTCAATGCCGCAGGCTTTGATACGCTGCGCTTTTCTTTCGCGGGCAACGGCGATTCCGAGGGCGACTTCCGTGATGCCACCATCTCCAAAGAGGTAGACGACTTAAATGCCGTACTCGATGCGGTTTCCAGCGTATATCCAAAAATTGCCTACATCGGCCACAGTATGGGCGGCGCCGTTGGTGTCATTCAAGCCAGCACCGATGTTCGTATCCGTGCGCTGATCTCAATAGCCGGCATGATCAATACCAAAGCTTTTGCCGAAACTGAATTCGGCGAAGAAACACCGGATCAAGGCCTGATGTGGGAAGAAGCAAGCTGCCCACTCTCTTCGGCATTCATGACTGATCTGTGTCACACTCACATCAGCCTCGAAAATAAAGTTGAGACAATCACCGCACCTTGGCTACTGCTCCACGGAACCGCCGACGATGTGGTCCTCCCGAAAGACAGCGAGACGGTTCGCCGTGTGAAAGGCGACAATGTCACCATCGTGACTGTCGAGGGGGCCGACCATAGTTTTAATCAGCCAGCACCCAAGGCTGAGCTGATCGACAATATCGTCGCATGGCTCAGTGCTCAGGCCTAACATCACTCAATGGAAGCTAACTGCTGACAACACTAGCGAGGAATTACCGAACCATCCCATGGTGAAAAAATGGTGGGCCTACATGGCAGATATCATGGAAACCAATCCAGACAACTCACCAGTCGTGCTGCCTTTAAGTGAAGTCTTCCATATGGACTAAACTCAATTGGCATACGTGGATTTGAAGCTGTGATGGATGACTAATCGAGGGTCGCCCCCCCCTTCTAGCCCAAAAGAAGCGAGTAACAAGACACCCGCCTCCTACAATCTCCCTTATATCTAATTTTGGGCTCTCGCATCTTTATTCTGGATACGAGAAAAAAGTTTTGCACAAAACTATCGGATTTATTTCAGGAAGTCTGAGGGTTCAAAAGATTTCGTGCGTTTAAGAGAGTCAGCATGTTTTAGCGAGTTAGCTCTGCCAGAATTGTAGAGCACAGAGATCGAAGTGCTCATCACCGAGAACTTCGCCAGCTAGGCAGCAGGCAGCCACACACCGCAATGTCGGTCGGGCCAGCCTTCGCTAAAGCGACGCCTTGACAAGCGCTTCGACCGAGCGCGGAGCGGCGACTGTCTCACCTTTGACTGAGAACGGCGCTAATAGCACCGTTCCGATACTCCACTCGCGGCTCAAATTTTGCTGCCGCAACAACTCAAAGCACATTTCGATTTCCTTCTCTGGCGAGTAACCCACTCCACTCATTTTCAGTCCTAGACACAAGGGCGATTCCGCACTGGCACAGGACACACTCACCTGCCCCGGAACCTGCACACCGATGGAAGCCAGTGACTGAGCCACTTGATCGCCACGCTCGTGACACACACACGCATAGGCCGTGATGACAGACTGCTTTTTAAGGAACGACTGGCATGCGAGCGTGTCGCGCTTACCGATCTGCAAGGTTTGATCATACAGGTCCTCACGAACAAGCAGCCCGGACTCTTGCATCGCGCGACGATAACCACGGAAATATGTGCGATTCAACTCTGATGTATACCCAGGCCATGCAAACGGTGCAATTTGCTGATGCCCGACGTCAATCAGATCACAAGTCAATTGATAGAACGCCATTTCGTAGTCCGAAGCGACGCAAGGCGCACTGCGGTGATCCGGTTCGCGCCAGAAAACCAGCGGGATACGATCTTCATCGAGCCCTTCAATATCACCACGGGCAAACGGCACTAGCGAAACGATTCCCTTGACGTTCTTGTCGAACACGCCGCCGACACGGTTCAGCTCGTTCCAATCTTGGTCTTCAGCCGCATACACCACACGCGTCTGATAATTGCGCTCCGCCGCAAATTTCATAAAGCGATGCACGAGCATCTGCTCAAAGCCCAAATGCTCCAACTCGCGCTCATTCTTTGGATTTGAGTGCAGCACGATCCCCATCACCCCGAGCGGCTGCCCCCTCGGCGTGATCGATTCCAGAAAAATCCCCGAACGATTTGCCTGCCGCACATAGCCCTCGGCCCCAAGTTGATCGATCGCCTGCTGGACAGGCATACGGCTCACCTTGCATTGATTCGCCATCGTCATCATGCTGGGCAATTTTTCGCCAATTGCCCAGCGTCCTGCATGAATCTCTTCACACAAAATATCATGAATCTGATCAGCCAATACTATCTGACTGGAACGAACGATCGGGTGGCCTAGTAGTTTCGGAGTATCCATTACCCGAAATCTGTCATGTCAAATCTGTCATATCAATGACAAAAAAGTGCTAACTATTGCTGCGTCACTACTTTAAACGCATCAGTGCGGAACGGTGCAAGCGGCAGATCGGCTCCGTTAAAAAGGTTCACTTCTTCTGGGGCGATCCAGTTGGACCAGTGATAGCGAACCGCGACGGGAGTGCTCACTTCAGCACTACGGACCACCAGTTGTTCGCCTTTCAATTGCGCAATGGCTGGCACAAACACTCCATCCGCTCCGGCAATCGTGAATCCATGAATGACCTCGCCTTTTTGAACGAGCCCTTCGGCGTCCTTCAATACCACCATCGCTTTGCCAGCGCTAAACTGAACCGAATTCAGCGACGGCCCTGCAAATTGGATATCGTGACCATACACCTGCCCCAAGGCATAGCGGGCAATCCGCGAGCCCACCGGGCGCTTATCCTTCGGATGGATATCCATCTTATCACCTAGCTCCGGAATCGGAATCACACCGACATCCGGATCTTGGTTCGCTACAAAGGTCTGCGAATCGCGCACGACTGCCCAGATCGGACGCTCGGTATTGCCGCCACCGAAGCCGGGCAGTTGAACCACTAGAAACGGCAGGTTGGGGTCGTTGAAATCGCGACGCCAGTTCGCAATCAGCGTTTCGAGCACACTGCGATAATCATAAGCGTGCCACGCATTGCCTTCTCCCTGATACCAGAGCACACCCCGCACCGAATACGGTAGGAACGGTGCAATCATCGTGCCATAGAGTCCACCAGCACGTTTCGCAAAATAGGGCCCTCTGGGCTCCACGGGATTCTCCGTGCTCTCTCCCTGTCGGAAGGCCAGCAGGTCTTCGCGGTATCGAACGTAAGCCGCCCTGTAGTCCTCAAAGTTTGCAAACTTTGCGCGATACGCTCGATCGATTGAATCCGCATAATCGGTAAACGGCTTGCAGTCGGCGGCAAAGGTTGGGTCCATCCAAGCTTCCGCAGGCGTTCCGCCGCGGGCAGACATGATCAGGCCTACCGGCACATCGCCCAGAGCGGCTTTTAAATCGCGTCCGAAATACCAGGCCACTGCGGAGAAGGCGCCCGAGTTTCCCCTAGTGCAGGCCTGCCACCCTTTGATCGGTAGATCCGCATCCAACTCATTGATGATTTCCGGCATCGTAAAGAGCCGCAGGCCGGGAATGTCCGCGCCTCCCGACTGAAACAATTCCCCTGCGCCGTCACTCGACCAGAGCTTAAAACGCATATTGGATTGACCACCCGCGAACCAGACCTCGCCCACGAGGATATTGGAAAGCTGAAAGCTGGAACCTGAGGCCTGAGAACGAAACCTCATCTCCTGAGGTTCAGAAGAGGCGGGCATGGGATCGAGGGTGACCTGCCAATGCTTTGCAGCATCGGTGACCGCGGACTTTTCCTGCCCCGCAAACCGCACACTGATTGTTTCGCCCGGATCGGCGGTGCCCCAAATCACCACAGGCTTGTCGCGTTGCAGCACCATATTGTCGGTGAACAGTGGTCCGGTGGTGAGTGCGGCCTGCGCGCTCAAGGCGCACATCAGCAAGGCAGTGAACAGGAATTTTCTGAGCATAAATGATGGTTGGTTTGAATCGTTATTTACCCGTAAGAGGATTCATTAAAGTATGATCACTGCTTATTTTAGATTGCAATTTAAAACTATCATAAAAATACCAACTGGATTTTCAGGTGGCCGGCGTGCTCGGTTGAGCTTGCCTGTCCCGAGCATGTCGAGGTGGTCGAAACCCTTAGCCCGCGTCCCATCAGCACTGCGCCCACACGACTGCAAACTGCGGCTGAAGCACCCTTGAAGGGCATACACACGCAAGCTACGGCTCATACGCAGCGATAATGGCATCCAAGGCGTGCTCGGCTTCTCTGGCACTGCGACATAAGATTACTATATCGTCGGTATCGCGTGACTGCAATCCAACCGATCCGAAACCCCAAATCGAACATACTATACTACGTTTTATATAAAATAAATGGCTTAACACGTATTTTAATGCACATTGACAGATTTAAATCCTTTGTCATCGTAATATCACAATGAACGAAACGGAGAGTCTAAATGAGTTGGGTAAGCGCATCGCCCAAGAGCGCATTCACGCCGAACTGACGCAGCAAGCCTTAGCCGATAAAGCAGCGATCAGCCTCGCCACACTCTCCAAGGCAGAACGCGGCTACCCCATAACCACTTCCACCCTCTTTCGGATTATGGATGCGCTCGGCCAAAGCTCTAAATTACCGGATCTCTTCCCCGCACCAGTGATCAATCCGATCGCGCTACGAAAGCTCCAACGACCACGTGAGCGCGTTCGCTAATGGCAACTGAATTTGCAGACATCACCTATCAAGATCAACACGTTTGTGAGATCTACTGGGACGCCACTCGACAGAGTTGCGCGCTCGCTTACACCAGCGACTATTTAAACTCTGGCCACGAACTCTCCCCCATTCATCTCCAGCGCAGGCGAGCCCCCTATCAGTTCAATAATCTGGATGCATCCTTTACAGGACTCCCTGGGATGCTGGCCGACTGCTTGCCCGATACCTACGGCAATGCATTGATCGACATCTGGTTACGCTCGCAAAACCGTGATCCAGACAGCTTCACCCCAGTCGAACGACTTTGCTACATGGGCGCTCGTGCAATGGGCGCTCTCGAATTTCGGCCCAGCATGCGCACCAAACCCAGAGGTGCGCAACAAATAGAAGTCGAGCGCCTCATCGAACTGGCCTCACAAGCACTACAGACCAAGCAAAGCTTATACGGCAAACTAGAAGATCAAGCCGACCTAGAGGACATCATACAGGTCGGCACGAGTGCAGGCGGCGCACGCGCCAAAGCCGTAATAGCATGGCACCCTGAAACCAATGAGGTGCGTTCCGGTCAAAGCGATGCCCCGAAGGGCTTCGAGCATTGGCTACTCAAACTCGATGGCGTGGATGCATCTTTCGAAGGAATCAAAGACCCCAAAGGTTATGGCCGTATCGAATACGCCTACTCTCTCATGGCACACGAGGCCGGCATATACATGGCACCCTGTCGACTACTCGAAGAAGGCTCCCGCGCCCACTTCATGACTCAGCGATTTGACCGGATCGGCACAACAAAGAAGCTTCACTATGCCTCCCTATTCGGCATCAACCACATGGCGTATGCCGCACCCGGCAGCCACAATCACAGCTACGAAGATTACTTCCATGTCATTGATCAGCTCAATATCAAGATCGCGTCAAAGCGTGAAGCCTTTGCGCGCATGTGCTTCAACGTCCTCGCGTTCAACAAAGACGACCACGTTAAAAACTTTGGCTTCCTCATGAGCCACGATGGCGATTGGAATATCTCCCCCGCATTCGATCTTTCCTACGCACATAACACCGCCTTTGGCGCATGGACACGCAGCCAGCAAATGTCCGTCAACGGCAAGCGCGAAGGCATCACCACCAACGACCTGATTGCCTGCGGCAGAAACTGCAACGTTGGCACAGTACCCAGATTAAAATCCATCCTCAATCAAGTCAGTGAAGCAATCACGCAATGGCCCACCCATGCCGAAGCCGCAAGTGTGCCTTCACAACGAATCGATGCCATTCAAGCCGTGCTGAAGCGCGACCAATGAACATAGATTCGGCCATTGAACCGAGCGACGACGCCTTTATCCTACTCCAGCGTCGATATTTTCATCATCACGGATTGTCTTTAGGGTTTGAATAAAATAGTCCGTCGGCGTACCATACAAGGCAGAGGCCGCCCCCGGATAAACCACGGTGCACTCGACCCCGAGCTCATGGCAGCGCTCCTGGAATTTGACGCCGAAATTTGCACTGTGCGTTGGGTCCTGTTGCTCTTCGCCGAGCGCCGGGGGAGCCTTGTAAAACAGACAGGACGGCGGCGCATCGGAACTTAGCAAACCATACGGTGAATACTCCTCAATCCACGGAAGAATTTCATCCCTGTTTGCCAGAAATCCAGGGAAGCTCCTTTTTACGGGCATCCCAAATGCGTGTGCACCGTACCAATTGTTCGGGATCCATGCTTTCATTTGCAGCGGATCGAGAGAGGTCTGCGGAAACATCAGCCGGTGAATAGGATTTTTCTTAGCATAATTGATTGTTCGTTCAGATTCTATTTCGCGACCGGCGCTTCGTATTTATACGGCGGTTCGCTATAATCGTATTTCTCCAAGGCATCCTTCAGTAAGCCCTGCATCTGCTTCAGTTTGAGTGCCGTCTCTGGCGAGTGAATCAGGTTCTTCATCTCATGCGGGTCCTTGCTCATATGATACAACTCATCGAAATTGCCTTCGTCAGCCGATTCATACGGGTAGCTGATATACTTCCAATCCTCTGTGCGGATGGAAAGCATCGTCGGAATCGCAGGCGCATATTTTTCCTGATAATACGCATAAAGGAACGGCTCCGTGCGGCCTACCTGCTTCCCTTCCATCACTGGCACGAAAGACTCGCCTTGAATCGTATCGGAAATCGGTGCGCCGGCCAGCTCGAGGAAAGTGGGAGCGAGATCAATATTGGCAACCATGCCTCCAATGCGCGTGCCGCCCTTCAGCTTGGCAGGATAACGGATCGCAAAGGGCACACGGATCGATTCCTCATACGCGAGACGCTTGTCCCCCATACGGTGCTCGCCCATGAAGTAGCCATTGTCGGCCATAAAAATAATGACGGTGTTATCCAAGCGCCCCTGTTGTTCCAATAGATCGAATACACGCCCCAGGCCTTCATCGACTGCGAGCAAGCAGCGCAACATATCTAAGCGCTTCGGATTTTTCTTACGCCAAGGTTTGGTTGGAACCGAATCCGGAACCAACTTGCCCTCACTATCGACCCAATTCTGGTAGTGTGGTCCATAAATTTTAGCCCGTCGCTGCCAGAGTGGACGATCCGCAAAATCAATCGACCAGCTTTCTGGCTCCTCAAACGTCGCATCCGCAAACGCATCCTTGTGGCGCTCGGCTGGTGTAAAGGGCCCATGACACGCCTTATGCCACAGCAACACGCAGAAGGGATCTTCGGTATTGTCATTCAAAAAATCGATCGTCTTATCCGTCAGAATATCGGTGATGTAACCCGCCACTTTGACTTCATCGCCGTTAATGTTCAGCTCGGGGTCGTTATAAACCCCCTGCCCTTTAAAGCTCAGCCAATAATCAAATCCGGGACGTGGCCGCGCGTGGTGCGCCATGTGCCACTTACCGATCATGGCTGTGGTATAGCCGACTTTTTGCAAGGCCTGCGGGAATTGCTCCAAATGTGGCTCGGGATCCTGAATCTCATTGTAGCGCACCCCATGCACATGCGAATAGGTGCCGGTCAGAATCGAGGCCCGACTTGGCGAGCACAACGAGGTGGTGACCACCATGTTATCAAACACCGCACCTTCATCGGCAAGGCGCTGGAAGTTGGGTGTCTTTAAAAATTCAAAGCGGTCATCAAAGATGGCGTCGGGCGCCATGTCATCGATCATCACGAATAAAAAGTTCGGCCTGTCCTGAGCTTGCCGAAGAGGCTTCTCATCGGCGGCAGTCGCCGGTCCAGCCAAACCCAAAAATGCAAGGGCGACGGCTCCAATCTGTTTCTTTAATAGTTTCATTTTCATAGGTTCTGTATTCAAAAATTAATTACTTTTTGTTGGTTAAAAGGATCTGAGTTACTTCACCCTGACCTCACCCTTTTCCTTATTCCACGACCGGCACTTCATATTTATACGGCGGCGAGCTATAATCGTATTTCTCTAAGGCATCCACCAGTAAGCCCTGCATTTTCTTCAGCTGAGCCGCTGCCTCGGGCGAGTGAATCAAGTTTTTGAGCTCGTTCGGATCCTTGCTCAAATGATAGAGCTCCCCGAAATTACCAATGGCTTCATCCTCATACGGATAGCTGATATACTTCCAGTCCGGCGTGCGAATTGCCAACATTGTCGGAATGGAGGGCGCATATTTTTCTTGGAAATATTCATATAAAAACGGCGCGGTGCGGCCGCTGGCTTTGCCTTCCATGACCGGCACAAACGATTCGCCCTGCATGGTCTCCGGCGTCTGCGCGCCGGCCAGTTCAAGAATCGTCGGGCCGATGTCGATATTAGCGACCAGCCCCTCAATCCGCTGGCCCGGTTTCAGTTTTGCGGGATAACGCATTGCAAAAGGAACACCGATGGACTCTTCATAAGCTAATCGCTTGTCGCCGCGACTGTGCTCGCCGAAAAACCAGCCGTTGTCGGCCATGAAAATAATGACCGTGTTGTCGAGCCGCCCCTGCTTCTCAAGCAGATCCATCACCCGGCCCACGCCTTCATCCACCGCCAGCAGGCAGCGAAGCATGTCGAGCATCACGTCTTTTTTCGGCTGCCATTCTCCCGCAGCGATTTGATCAGGCACCGGCAAGCCTTCGCTTTCGACCCACTGCTTGTAATGCTCACCGTAGATCTGTGCGCGGCGGCGCCACAGCGGACGATCCGAAAAGTCGAGCGACCAGCTATCCGGCTCTTTGAAGCGCCCTTCAGGGAACGCGTCCTTATGGCGCTCCGCCGGAGTGAACGGATGGTGGCACGCCTTGTGCCACAGCAACACGCAGAAGGGATCTTCGGTATTGTCATTCAAAAAATCGACGGTCTTATCGGTCAAAATATCGGTGATGTAACCTGCTATTTTAACTTCGTCGCCGTTGATGTTCAGCTCGGGGTCGTTATAAACCCCCTGCCCTTTAAAGCTCAGCCAATAATCAAATCCGGGACGAGGCCGTGCGTGGTGCGCCATGTGCCACTTACCGATCATGGCTGTGGTATAGCCGACCTTTTGCAAGGCCTGCGGGAATTGCTCCAAATGCGGTTCAGGATCCTGAATCTCATTGTAGCGCACCCCATGCACATGCGAATAGGTGCCGGTCAGAATCGAAGCCCGACTCGGCGAGCACAACGAGGTGGTGACCACCATGTTATCAAACACCGCGCCTTCATCGGCAAGGCGCTGGAAGTTGGGTGTCTTTAAAAATTCAAAGCGGTCATCAAAGATGGCGTCGGGCGCCATGTCATCGACCATCACGAATAAAAAGTTCGGCCTGTCCTGAGCTTGCCGAAGAGGCTTCTCATCGGCGGCAGTCGCCGGTCCAGCCAAACCCAAAAATGCAAGGGCGACGGCTCCAATCTGTTTCTTTAATAGTTTCATTTTCATAGGTTCTGTATTCAAAAATTAATTACTTTTTCTTGGTTAAAAGGATCTGAGTTACTTCGCCCTGACCTCGCCCGGACTCGGCGGTATCGGCAACCGCCAAGGAAATCGAAATCGTGCCTGCGGGCAGCATTGTGGCGCTAAAGGTGAGTTGTGTCGCGCTGCGTGTTTCAACCGCAACTGGCTTGCCATCGATGAGCAGATTGATCGCTGCGCATTGATCCAAGCCTTTGCCATCGACGACGAAGCTCACTGTCAGCGGCTGCTGCACTTCGACCGCATAGTCCGCACGATCGCCGGGATTGCGGAAGCCTTTGATGCCTCCACCAAAATCCGGTGCGTGCATCTCACCGCTCAGGCCGAGCGGTTGCAGCACAGGGATGAACCAGCTCTTACGCGCACGATCGGCATTATTGATTCGAAGCTGACGCATCGAAAAGGTGCGATCGCGCTCGGCGATCGCGTCCCACTGCGCTCGGCAGCGCGTCGCCATGGCGGCCGTGCGTTCTGGCATTTGTTGACTCAAGTCATTCGTCTCAGCCGGGTCGGCTGCCATATCGTAAAGTCGAGACACACCGCCCGGCAGCTGATGAAACTTGTATTTCCCACTGCGTAAAATGGTATGCAGTGTGCCGTAATCGATCCCGCTCACTTCAACCACGTCGCCGCCAGCATACGGCGTGCCCGGGCCACCACTGGCCAAACGAAAAATGTCGCGCTCATCGGTATCACTCGCATTTGCCAACGAATTAGTGAAGCTTGTTCCCGCGAATGGGAAATGCTTAGGCCACTGATTTTCTGGAATCTGTGCAAGCTGTAGTAATGTCGGTAAGATATCCTCCACGCCGACCACATGTTGGCGAATCCCTGATTTGATTTTTGCAGGCCAACGAACCAGCAATGGGCTGCGGATACCATTATCCCATACTTCTCCCTTACGACCAATCAAGTTATCAGGATTGCGATACTGCCAATCATCCGAATGCGCCCGCTTCTTAGCCGAGTTTTCCCACACGCCGACCTCGCGGTTACCCACCGCATCCAGCGAGCCGTTGTCACTCATAAAGATCACGATGGTATTCTCCGCCTGCCCCAACTCATCGAGCGCCTCCAACAAGCGCCCAATCTGGTCATCCATTTGTTTGATCGATCCGTAGCACTGAGCCAGCGATTCCGAGTAGCCCTGATTGCGAAAGATATCCGCATAAGCATCCGGGCACTCCCAGAACAAATGCGGGATGATATAATTCATGTGCAACATCCACGGCTCATCACCCTCTGTGCGGATCTTCTCGATCGCCTTATCCGTCAAGAGTTCAGCGGTCCACCCCTCACGCGGCTCACGCAGTCCCGGCGCCACGATCGTGGGATTCCGTTGAATATACCCTCCCCCTGTCGCGACACAAAACCAGTCAAACCCGCGATCCAAAGGCCCCATCTCCATCATAGTGAGCCCGCCATCCATCTTTCCGATCACCCAAGTCTGATAGCCAGCAGGCGTAAAAAAGCGCGGCATCAGCACCTCATCGCGCCGCACTCGACCGCGCGAACCCACGCCCCACACTCCTGTATCCAAATGATGGCGACCGGTATACAGCGATGCACGGGTTGGTGTGCAAGCAGGACCGACCACGAAGTGCGGATAGAACGCACTCTCTTTCGATAGTGCATCCAGCGTCGGCGTCTGCACCACCGAGTTGCCGGTAAACCCGAAATCACCATAGCCCTGGTCATCGGAAAGAATGATCAGAATATTAGGCTGCTCCGCTTGCGCGTGTAACAGCGAATTCGCAATCAGTAGCAGTGCGAGCGATACACGACGGAATGGATTGAGGTTAAATGGTAACATAGTCAGTGGTGTTAATAGGACTGCGCAATCCCCTTCTCGCGAATGGCTCTGGCTCGTTGACGGAGCACTTTTTGAGGCCAATCGGCGACTGGCTTCACGTTCTTGCGCTCATCCTCGAGACGATCCAACTCTGAACGCATCCGCTTCGGTACAGGTGCATACTCCGGATCATAAGCCAAGTTGCGCGACTCATTGGGGTCCGAGCACAGATCAAACAATTGCTCCACTCCAGTATCATGAGTCACATGACAAGGCGGGATCCCATCAAAATCTTCCTTTATGATATACTCGCGCACGTATTTAATCTTACCGTCGGTTGCTAAGTGCATCGACGCATTCACTTCCACATAGGCCATCTCACGCCAAGGCGTATCGCGTCCCTCAAACAAGGGGCGCAGACTCATGCCTTGCGGAAAGACCGAACCATTGGCGCCCGCATAATCACACAAGGTGCGCGCGAGATCGACGCCGGAAATTAAATGCTCATCGTCCTTTATGTCTTTCGGCACCTTAACTTTAAGATCACCCAGTGAGGCGACAATAAAAGGCACGCGGCAGACCTCATCATAAGGGGTTGCTTTCGCGACGGTCTGATGGCGCGCCATGCCATCGCCATGATCCGAAGAGAATATGATCAGCGTGTCGTCCGCATATTTAGTCTGCGCCAGTGCATCGAGGAGTTGTTCAATTTGAAGATCCACCATCTCTGTAAAGCGATGATAATTGTAACGATAGATAGAGCTTGTCCCAAAAAGGGCAAATTCAGTCTCAGTTCTGACTCTAATTAATAACGCTTTTTAGGTAATTTCACTTAGTTTGAGGTTTTTTCTATTT
>Ga0335398_10003375_pt1 | contig 23540 bp, 18 predicted proteins | sample BON03_FD_205742 | JGI IMG/M metagenome (GOLD analysis project Ga0335398, IMG submission 205742) | Freshwater microbial communities from Lake Bonney liftoff mats and glacier meltwater in Antarctica - BON-03 (spades assembly) (version 2) | ecosystem: Environmental > Aquatic > Freshwater > Ice >... | reverse complement strand
ATCTGCCATGGGAGGGATCAAGCGATCCCTCTCGGAATGCGGATAATTACATGCTGACGCCGAATAGGCGGGTGGGTGAAAATCGACTCAATCATCAACCCGACAACCCGAAGAGTTCCCGGGTGTCCAACATTTGGGGAGCACTTCAATCACCCTCATAAGCCTTCGTCGAAATGCTAAAAGATGCCATGAGGTCCAACTCAGGGCACATGAAGTCCGAGTACCCCTTGGGTTGACGCGACCACGCTGGCGGAGGCGGCGTTGGCTAGACTGAGAGCGATCTCCATCGGAGTGCCGTCGTCAAGGTATGCGAGCAGAGCACCATTGAAGGTATCACCCGCACCGACTGTGTTCACGGCTTCCGTCGGGATGCCGGCGATTCGGTGCAGTTTCAGGCTGCCTGCTGGACACCATATCACGCCGTCGGCACCTAGTTTCAAAACGATGTCTCCGAGAAAACTCTCCCGGATTCGATCACAGGCATCTTCGGCGGTGCTGACCGCAGTGAGCGTAGTCAGCTCGTAGACGTTCGCGATGAGGAGATCTAGTTGTGCAAGCACGGGTTGCACCGATCGCAACGATGGTGGCTCCAGCAGGAACGGACCAATATCTAGGGCTGTTCTGATGTCCGCCTCGCGGTATTGCTTAAGGCTTGCGGCGGTGGCCTCGGGGAGGGGATGGGGCCAACCGGTTATCAGAACCGTGGAGGATTCCATGGCGGGTGATGGTAGTTCGGGAGTGGCGCCAGGATAAAAATAGGTTGCCCGCTGCATATTGGTATTTGCCACGGTTACATTGACCGGAGTGCGCAGCGATTCGTTGGGAGTAGGAAGGGTACATCCGGCTTCCGTGAGCCAGTCCCGCACAATTTGGCCGAAAGTGTCGGCGCCAAGATTGCTGTGTAGTGTAACTTTGGCACCACATCGCGCCGCAACGTAGGAGGCGTTGGCCCCGTTTCCCCCCACCGTTATGATGGGAGGAGTCTCGAGCAGCACCAAATTTTCGGCGGTGAATTCGGTGTGATGAGGCCAGTTCGCCAGTCGTTTGGTGTCCGGGAAAATAAGGTCTACGACGGCATTGCCGATAATATGGAGTGACATGATCGATCAGTAGCTTCCAGCCAGCGCAGGAGCTTGGGGAGATCGCCAAGCTTCGGCGAAACTTGCGACCGTGGAGTCGACGAGATCGTTTTGTAGCAACGCGTCCACGTCGTCGTCCCACACAAAAGCCGCTTTGATTCCACTCAGGCCAAGGGTCGTAAGCTCAGCCGCAGAACTGATGCTGGGGATCAAGGTGCAGTTGGCCTCTTGTTGGTCGATGGCGCGTTGCATATCCTTCAACAAATCGAGTTTTGCGGAACCGCCGAGCTTTTCCAGTCCTGATCCTGAAGGCGTGATCCAAGGCACTTCTAGGGCGGTGAGCAGAATCACGTAGAGCACGGTCGGCACAGCGGTTGCCAATCGCAGTGATATGCCTTGGTCGCGCAGCCAAGCCAGAACTTCCAAGCCGGGTTTCGTCACGGGAACTTTGATGCCGAGATTGGCCCAGCCTTGGGTGGCAAGATGATCCGCTTGTTTCTTCATCTCGTCCGCAGAGCCATCGTGCAGTTGGTAGAAAACGGGAGCGGTGGTGGCAGCACAAAGCTCTCGCATCGTTTCCAAGTGAGGACGATCAGCGCGGGCGAGGGTGGTGGGATTGGTCAAGACTCCGGCAAACAGGCCGGACTCAAAATGACGAGAGACGGTCGCGCCGTCGGTGCTGGCGAGCCAGAGTTTCATTTGGTTTGATCGTTGAGGCTAGGTTTAGGTGTGGCCGAGATGGGGATCTCGTAGCTGAAGGTGTTTGGTGTAAAATTCTGGCCACCAGTCGCGACCAGCCAGTTTCAGGTCATCCTCTTTCATGTTATCGTAGGCAGGTCGGATTCGTTCATAGACATCCAGCATGGCCTTGCGCGACTCGAAGTGTGGCTCGAGCCACCGCCGTCCGATGGACGCGTGAAGTACTTCATCGGCCCAATCGAAATCCTGAAAGACGGTGGCGCGATCGTCTCCTCCTTCTTTGGCCAACGCGACTTCGGCTTGTTTCCCGGTCTTGGTCATCAGTCCTTGTTCGATGCCCCACAAAAACGCGTAGCGCTCAGGCGCCGGTAATTCACGGTTGGGGTATTCGGCAAAACCGATGTGGGTTGGAATTTGAGTGAAATCTATTCCTTGCGAGGCAAAGGCGATCTCACCAAGCATGCAGTGGCGGGTTTCATCCCAAAGATGTCGGCAAAGGTCGTGATAAAATTCCCAAGGTTGATCGTGCCAATCCGCTATAACCGTGGCGATGAGCTCCGAGACGTGCATTTCGTTCAGGCGCACATTCATCATCCACCAGAGGCGTTCGTGCACCGGTCGAGAAGCATCAGGAACCACGCCTCGCGACCGCCAGACATGGGGGAATCGAGCGTCCCTTTTCGGGACTATGTGGCTTGACTCACGTTGTTCGACTCGCGGCGTTGGCAGCGTCGCGGCGTCAAGTCGGGCAGCTTCACCGTTGATCCCGCCAGCCGCCGATAGAAACGCACGAATGCGATTTTCCCAGTCGACCAGATTTTGATCAGAGGAGGTCAGTCCTTGGGTCTTAGAAAGCGCTGAAATGGCATCCTCTCCCCATTGAATTTGATCTTTTTCTTCCTCTAACGTAAATTTGATTAGTCGACGCGTCGGTTGATCGGCAATCGGATGAGACTCGTCCAAGTGGTGCAGGTAGTCGGTCAACATGGCGGGCTTGAGCACTCGATAGACGGCGACCAGAAATTCCAAAGTCTCGTTCGCGTGTTCTATTTCCCGGATCATTACCCCCAAAGCGGGATCTGGTTCCTTGTCCAAATGGTGGGGAGGGGTGCGCATTTCTGTGATTCGTTGGCGAAACCAGGTGCTGTGTTCCGCGTCTTGCCAAAGGTGTAACGACATAGCGCCCTTCACTTCCCATTCCGGAATGGGGTTGAAAAACTTGGCGTTAATGAAAACCAGTTGGCGCTTGAGATAAACCCATCGACGTAGGCGCGTCACGGTCTGATCAACGGAAATACCCGCGGCGGCGGCGGCGGCGGCATGAGAGCAAATACCAGCCAAGGGAGGAGGGTAGAGATAAGTTGGTGATGGCACGTCAACAGACTACACGGGAAACGCCGGTATGTCTTGCCGCAGGCTGACAATTTATTGTGGTAATTTGATATGTTGGAACATAAGAAGTGGGTGGATCTTGTACCACAAGTCGGCGTCTGGCACCACGTAGCGATCATCCGCTTCACTTACGGTCGGTCGTCTCGGATGCATGACCACGATTTTGCAGAAGTCTTTTGGATCGAGCGAGGAAGCGGACGGCATTATGTTAATGGTCAGGTGCGGCGATTAGATGCCGGAGATTTGATATTTATTCGGCCTCAGGATCAGCATCGACTGGAGGCGGTGGATGCATCGGGGTTCTCTTTGATCAATCTAGCTTATTCGGATCGGGTTCGGCGCGGCCTTGTTCGCTCGATTGGTGATGAAGCGCGGTCGTTACTGGCTCCGAAAGCCGCTTTGCCCACGCGGTGGCGACTTCCGCTCACCGCTCTCACCATATTCCGAAGGCGGATTGAAAGGCTCTCCCAGAGTCCAACTTCGCGACTGGCGCTGGAATATGTTCTTACGGGTTTACTTGAGACTATCAGACTTGAGTCTCTCACGGAAATGCCGCCCATGCCTGAATGGTTGCGCCAAGCTTGTGAGGCAGTGAAGCATCCGGAGGTTTTTGCGGAAGGTGCGTCAGGGATGGTCCGGGTAGCTGGACGTAGCCATGAGCATGTATCGCGTAGTCTTCGACGCGTAATGGGAATGACCCCGTCCCAGTACGTGAACTCAGTACGAATGGAGTATACGGCTCGTGAGCTGCGTGTGACCACGAGACCCATCACCGAAATCGCCCTCGATTGCGGGGTCAGTAACCTGTCCCATTTCTATGCGCTCTTTCGAGCTTCACACGGTCATACCCCTCGCGCTTATCGACTCCGACATCAGAGGGCGGTGGTGTGATGTGGAGTCATGCGCTCTTGGTGCCGCGGCGGGAAAAGTGGGATGGGAGGGCAAAGCTGCCCGTGCGGCTACGAATTCCGGTGGCATTCATATTCGGCGAGGAGCACATCGCACCTCTCGCGTTGATGACCGCCCCCGAAACAGAGCGTCGACAAGGGGGACTTTAGTGAGACTCGATCGACATGCGGCCGACCGGCTTCCGTAAGGTTGAGAAGAATACCCTCGGGGATGGAGAAACGGATTTTGATTTGTTGCCAATGCCCACGATTAATTGGCCATCTGATTTTCTGAGTTTTGGCCGCGCTCCGCAAATGCCACTCACCGGATTTGAGTAGTAAGGCGGTTTCCTCTTTTCGGCCATTGTTGGAAAAGAGTCGTATTACTTGGAAGTCTTCCCCAGAAGGGGCCTGGCGAACTTTGAGCGCGAATGAGAGGGTTCCGCCCGTCTGCGGGTCTAACATGCCAAAACTAGGAGCGAGTGCACGACTACGGGTGCTGGTGAACTGAACGGCCAGCCGGCCGTTTTCCTCCATGGTCGTTGCATAGGGTCGATCATCCCCCAGTTCGTCGATCACCGCGTTTGGCTGGAGCGTATCGAGTGACGGAACCACCGATGTGTCCAAGGTGGAGAGACAGAGCCGCCCGCCCGTCTTGTCTTCGCAAGTGTAGGCGGCGACGAGCTGGCCCGTGGTATTCTCGACCAGCCAGCCATAGCAGCAGCCCGGCCACCAGCCTTGCCTGTTTCCGATATTCAAGGTTCGCACAATGGGCCAGCGGTCGGTCAGAAGCCCGTCCTCATCGGTTAAAAATACCGCGATATTGGTGCGGGCGATAGTGTCGTGTTCATTCGTTTGAATGAGGGCGAAGGAGCCGTCGGTTCGACGTAGAAGATAAGGTTTCACTCCCTGAGTGTCGGCCTGAGGGAGTCCGGTGGGCTGGGGGTGCGTCCAAGTAAGGCCGCCGTCCAGCGATACGACTCGATGCAATTGATTGCCCGTGTTGTATTGAATGCGTAGCAAGCAGACGAGTTGGCCGGGGATGCTGGTTTTCACTAGGGTGGGTTCCGCAAAACAGTGGCGCTCATCGCCGGCCACGAAGTGAGCTTCATTCCACGTTGCTCCGTCATCGCGAGAGATAAGCACCCAAACGCGATTCAGTTTTTCAAATTCGCCCCGGGGATTGTCAGTGGTCACGCGCCCACCGACTGGCATGATCCAGGTCCTGGGTTCGGTTTCAATGGCTCCATTCCAACTGACTACTCGGATTTTGGCTCCGATGGGACAATCCGGCAAAGGGAGAGGCTGGCCCATCCCCCATACGATTTCGCTGGCTCCCCCGACAGGCCAGGACTGGCCATTCCATGAGATCTTTATTTTCCGAATTTCGCCGCCACCGGTGGAAAAGTGAGGCCGATCTAATCCCCAAGTGTAGGGTTGGTTGACCGTGAAGTAGATCCAAGTTGTGCCGCTCTGATCCTCGAGTAGCCATGCGTGGGTGAGAGATGAAGGCTCAGGGAAACTGGAATGTCCTCTCGAAACGAGCAAGGGCGTGTCCGCGGAGATCTGCCAATGGCCACCTTGATCGTGACTGAAAAACAACGCTTGTCCGTTGGTATCCTCACCTTCTTCTGCACCCTGATCATCCCAACGGGCGAGCAGGAGCCACTGGCCGTTGCGGTGTTGATGCAGGCAGGGAGCAAAAAGATGGTGCGCTCGTTCGGTCGGGCCGGATCGAGCCACAACGAGAGGCGTGGCGGGCGCAGTGAAATTCATCGGCTAGGGAAGTAACGGTCGGCTTGAGCGGTGGGGTAATCAAGCTCGGACTTAGCAGGTTTCAAAAGTGCGGCGATGGCTTGAGGGCGGCCAGAATTGAGGGGACCAATCTCCGTTTATTGAGCGGCAACACACTCGGCCCAAAGGTGTTTTAATTCGACGGCGCATCGCTGTGCCTCGGGCCATGGGTCTGGGAAAACCGACAAATGATAGCCATTTGGTCCCGCCCCGATTTCCGGCACGACCCAGAGCTCGTCCGGTCGGTGAGGTGAGGTGAGGTGAGGTGATCCAACGACGAAACACTTCGCGCATGAATTGTAACCAATTTAAGAATTCGGGAGTCAGTTGTCCTGATTGATGGCACACCGGAATTTGGCAGTGGTGGCTGTTGAAGGGCCGACAGTGTAGCAAGTGAGACCGCCCCAGTAGCTCATCATGTGTGATGAGTCGGGTGGTGAAATCATCGGGATGCAGATGTTTGATGAGAGCGAAATGGGAATGGTCCCAAGTCACGGGTAAGGGACGACCGGTTGCCTGCTTGAATCCCTCCACCAAGGTAGCGAACTTCTCGGGCGTTTCCGTGGCGGTGTCGCGGTGAGTCTCGATTTGCAACGGCACCCCCTGCTGATCGGCGGCGGACATTATATCGAGCGCGAGCTCCAATGCTATGTCCGGTGGTGTATCATGGTCACCGAGTTGGGCGTTCACCAAAACAACTTCGGGACGTTTAAACCGAGCAAGCTGCGCCGCGAAATTTTGACGATTGCCCGCGTCGAGGACTCCGATCCACGCGAGACCGTGGCGGGAAAGTAGTTCGGATAAGTCAGCCAGCCAGGGTGCTTGGATGCCTTCGAAACGAGCACCCGCGATCGCGGCCACTTTGGTCTCGAGGGACCACTCGTCGTGGCTTGAGGGGTGATTGACCAGGATCCAAAGCGACCCGGCAATTCGTAGTTTGGGACCAGTTGATGGAGCAGTAGGCATCGGGAATCAGCGTCGAATCATGTTTGCGGCGTTTGTCGGGTAGTCTTCGATGACCTGAGTGATTTGAGCGCGGCAGTGTTCAACCAGCTCGTTCACTGATCGCGAATCGTGAAAAACCTTGAGCATGATCGGAGTCCAAACGTGACCGAGATTGGTATGCAACATTTCATCTTTGATGTCGCAGGACTCATAGAGTGCCGACACCGAGTCATGATTTGCGGTGAATAATTCGACGTTGGCCCGTTTTCGTTCAAATGCGGTCGCCTCCATCACGAGAGTCATCAGGCAAAAACGTTCTAGCGGATCGAGGTTGGATCTAAATTGGTAGTGAGTGGTGAGCATGGGAACTTCGCTGAGCGAGACCCCGAGTTGAGCCAATCGAGTTTGTCCCATGGTGGCGTGCCGCACTTCATCGGCCATGTGCCGGGCCAGGTTGTATTGGAATGCCCAAGGCATTCCTTCTGTTTCGTATAGAATCGCACCGAGCGACTCGGCGAACTGCATCTCCTGAGTGTGGTTGTAGAATATATGGAAACGTTGGCTCGCGAAGTCGTTTCCCTCTCTGCCGTAGGGGGAACGCGGGGCTAGTCGGAATGTCCGATCCCGGCGAATTTGCTTAATCCCATCAAACGGCACCGCCTGCTCAGGAAGCGCAGGAACTTCCTGAGCAGTGAGCTCGCCCGCAACAAAATCGAGCGACAGCAGGTGGTTTTCAACGTAGGTTTCCCACGCGGACGTATCTGGTTCCTCCCAGCTAGAGAAATGTGGTTCAAAGCGGTCGAACCAATCGATTTGAGCCCTGAAACAACTCTCCAGTTGGAGAAGAATGCGCCGAGACGGCAGGTCCATAAGCGGGTCGCTCGATTCGAAATACACTCGAATTTGTCGCAGCATCCACGGTTTCATTTTTCGATAGATTCCCCGCATCCACGCATCTCCGTTGGGGGCACTCGCCAGATTTCGAACTAATGCCAAGGAGAGAGGGGATTGTTGTTTTTCCGCGCTCTTCACCTTCAATTCATGAAGCCGTTGAAGCATCCGTTCGCCGACCTCGGCTTCATCCAAAATGTGTTGGGAAATCGCTTGTTTGGCGTCCCAATAAGGAACCCCACCCATCCAGGCGGCTTCGTATCGGATGAGTTCCCGGACGAGGCCAAAAAGGATCGTGAGTCGCTGGATGCTACGCGGTAGTTCTGCGTGATTCCAGTTAGCCGGCACTTGATTGGCTGGAGCAGTCTGGGCGTTTTTGGGAATTTTTTCGGAGACTGATTGGGAAATAGTCATGTTGACTAATATGACCGATAAAGAATGATAAATATACAGATATGATTGTCTATAAATAGATCAAAACGACTATATGAGTCAGTTTCTACAACACGGATTTGGCGAGTTTTCAGCGGGGACAAAACACGGTCCCTTACAATGGCCTCACTACGATCTTTTTTTTGTGCATCGGGGTGAGGTTACAGTGGACGTGCGCGGGGAAGCACGCTCCCGACGGCTAACGGCAGGCCATGGTATACTGCTTTGGCCTTCGACGGAGTTCACGTGGCAAGTCGAGGGAGTATCGCCGGTGCGAGCCTCCGTTCAGCACTTTCTTTTGCCGCGGGAGTTCGAGGGCGAGTGGACGACTCTTTCTCGAAAGGTGAATGGATTCTCACCGCAAAGAACTCCCTCTTCGCCGCAGCTCTTGTCCGATGTTTCGCGTGCGATTGATCAGGCGGGAGCAGATGATGGTTCGCCTAGGTGCCGACGGCTCCGTGAGGCGCTCCTTTTGCTCATATTGGATGCCGGCGGGTTTTGGGAGGACGACCTTGCCGTAAGAAGGTCCCCCCGGATTGATTTATCCGTGGCGGAGCAAGTGGTGATGCGTCGATTGGCAATCGGCTGCTCGGTTTCGGACGTCGCGGCCGTATTCGAATTGTCCGCCAGTCGCTTCCGCTCGTTGTTTCGAGCAGAGCATGGATTCTCGGTTGGAGCTTTTATCCGCAGAGTGCGACACCGTGAAACACAGCGACTTTTGGTCGAGTCTCGGCTGCCGTTGAAGGTGGTTGCGCAGCGAGTAGGGCTTGCCGATACCGTCGTATTGGGCCGGACGTTCCGGCATGATGAGGGCGAGACTCCGGCCCGTTATCGTCTTAAAAATCGCATACTGGGTTGATTTTTGGATACGGGAATCAACCCACCGGTTGCGAAGTGGCGGGGGCATCGGCTTTGGAACCACCCAGAACCCAACCGACCACATAGGTGGCTACGGAGGAGAATGCCGCATACCACAAGAATGATACATCGGTGAAGATCCCGAGGCATAGGGTGGTCGCAAAACCGCTGCCGAGACCTAGCAATGCACTGCGGCCATTCGCCCTTTTTGTTGTCATGCCGAGAAGGAAAAGTCCCACCAAGGGCCCGCCGAAGAAACCGCTGAGCTTCATGCCAAGCTCGAGTATGTTGCCCAAAGATCCAGCGAAACCTCCCAGCAGAATCCCCACTAACCCCAGTAAAACGGTGACGATTCGCGCTAACCTTACCGTGGCCGCTTTACGGGCGAATCGATTGTAGAAATCAGAGATGATCACGGTAGTCACCGAATTCAAAACCGAGCTTATGGTCGACATCGCCGCCGCGAGCACAGCAGCAACCAACAACCCTTTGATGCCAATAGGCAGTTCATTCAGAATGAACATCGGCATAACATCGTTGGATGCGATCGTGGCATTACCTTCTTGGGCAGACTGGCCATAGAAGGTGAAAAGAATTGTGCCGATGAAGAACATGCCCACGCCGACCACGATGGTCACACTCAGGGTCACTAGAATCGCAAGACGGGCTTCTCCGAGCGATCGAGTTGCGAGGAATCGCTGCAGTTCGGATTGGTCGGTGCCATATTGCGAAAGCAGGAAGATAGTGCCGCCGAAAAACCCCGCCCAAACCGTGTAGGTGGTGGTGAGGTCCCATGAAAAATCGAGGACCCGAAATTTATCGTGAACATTTCCGTATGCCACCACCTCGGCGAGTCCGCCATCGACTTTGCCAACGGCAATGAACGCAACCACCACCAGCCCCCCCAAGAGGATGAAGAGTTGCAGGCTATCGGTCCAAATCACCGCCTTGATGCCGCCCATCATCGTGTAGGTCGTGGTTACGATGCCAACCAATCCGACGATATACCAAATGGATATGCCGAACATTTGGCGGAGCACAAGCGCGGGAGCGAAGATGGCGAGACCGATGTAACACGTCTTCAGCACAATAAACAGACCACTGGCAAACAAGCGGGTCTGCACGTTGAAGCGCCCTTCGAAATACTCGTAGATGGAGAGTCGCTGCGTTCGGTAGAAGTAAGGCAGCATGATGGCGTTCAGGATGATAAAGGCCAACGGCAGTCCCAATCGATACTGGTGCAGGCGATAATCCGAAGCATAAGCGAGCCCGGGCGCACCGAGGTAAGAAACCGCACTGAGAAGGGTCGCGATTCCGGAAAACGTCGCGGCCCACCACGGCACGCTATTTCCGCCTAGAAAGTAATCGCGCAGCGATTTTTGGTTTCGGAAATAGATACCGACGCCGATGATCATCGCGAAGTAGAATACGATGATGGTGTAGTCTATGGTGGTCATAGTTGAGCGGGTGGGTTTAAGTTGACCAAAGGTAGACGGAAGACTTCCGGGGTCCTAAGTCCCGGGGAATACTCGCCGCCGGCGATGACCCAGTCACCGCCTACCCGCACCGAAGCCGCTGCGGCGACCCCAATGGGTAGGCGTCCACCAGCGGTCCACGTATCGGCCAGGGCATCATATACGAAGATCGAATTGGGCAGGCGGTAGAATTCGCCCAATTCACGCATGTTGGCGAGATCATGACCATCGGATCCACCGCCGACGGCGAAACGATTTGAGCTCAAGGATACGGCGTTACCCAGCAAAACAGGTTGGGGTAGGGGAGCCATGTGGGACCATTGCTGGCGGTTGAGATCAAACTTCCAAGTTTCGCGCAGATAGTCGTCTTCGGTGACGCTTTGATCCAGACGCCGTCCCCCACATTGGATGAGAGCTGAACCGTCCGGAAGAGCTACCGGCATGAGCGTAGCGCCGAATCGGTTAGGGCCGGGACATCTGGGTAGTGGTTCCCAAGTCTGATCGATTTCGCCGCGTAACCAGCGTTGCAGATTCAGAGTTAAGAACTCTGCGTCATTCGGAGCTAAGCCGACACCACCGCTAAGAAAGAGTTGTCCGTCAAAGTAGGCGAGGGCGGCCGACGCCCGAGCGGAGGGCAGTGGAGGAAGTATTTGATGACTGATCTGCTGAGTCGATTGGTCCCATTTTATCAAAAGGACGGATGCGCTTTCCCCCGCGAGTCCTCGACCGCCGACCGCTACGATACCGTAGGGGGTGGTTAAGTTGGGGCCCTCGGCGACGGGCACCGGCAGCCGAATTGCTGATTCGATCCATGGCTCGTTGTCCGCGGCATCGATCGGTCGACGAAAAATCCGGTCATGGTAGGTTTTCTCTCCTCCTTTCGATAACGGGTTGGGGAAGTTGGAGCCCCCGGCGAGGAGTAGTTGTCCTTCGTGGGTGCCTGCTATCATCCCTTTCAGGCCGATAGGCTCCGGGAGATTGGGCAGGCGGGTCCACGGTAGATCAAGCGTTGGGGTGGCGGGCAGATGCGTGGGTAGAAACAGGCATTGAAGAGCCATAGCCGCTTGAGCCACGAGCGGAGCAAATTTATCTCGGAGATAGAAGGAATTGAATGAGTGAGTCATATGGTGTCCGGGTATCAGGGAATCAGTTGCGGTTAGCCGATGATAGCGGATGGTCCTTGGCGACTAGCGCGTTAGTTCAGCTTCGGTGACGTGATAGGCACGGATAAAAGGCGGGGCGCCGTCACCGCCCCAAGAGTAGCTCTCGAGGCTGCCGCCATTGGTGTAGTCGAGGATAACGATTCGACCGTCGGGCAGTTGAGTCCAGGAGCTGTAGCCGCAGTCGCCGGCGTAGGCGATATCAAGGACGACGGTGCGATCGCGGCGGAATTGGTCGGGGTATCCGGATTCTGGCGACCAGCTCCAGTCGATGGAGTAATCGCGTTCATCGTTGGTCACCTTGGCCGAGAGGGAGCGCCAGTGGGAGACCCCCGCATTGCGCGAGTAGGGGTCATGACCGGAGCGGACGGCGCGATTGCCGAAGCGCACCGGTCGCACCCAGATATCGGCGATGGGGGCGCGCAGGCGTTCCTCGCCATCGACACTGATCACGATTTCGCCCGCGTCCCGCACGAGGCGGTAGGTGTGCCACGCGGAGGTGTCGATGGCGAAGCCCGCCTCCGGACGATCAGACAGGCTGACCCGCCCAGGCTCAAAACGCACCCAGCATCCGGCGCTGATTGCGACGCCGTGGAGGTCGGCCGATTCGACACGCAGGGTGGCCTCAATCTCAATGCGGGCGCGGTCATCCTGCGCCGGGTAGAGGTTAAATTCGACGGCGTTGTGTTGGCCTTCGGCGGTGCGCATGGTGAGGGCATCCGCGCTGAGTTCGCAGCGGGACTCATCGATGATCCATGAATTGGGTTGGAAGCCGAAGTCCTCGTTCGGGTTGAAGACGAGGGCGCGGGTGCCCGGGGTGCCCCAGCGGTTGCGGTAGGTGACGAGATAGTTGCCGGATTGCAACTTACGCAGGTGCGGGCGCTGACCGTAAAAGGGGGCGAGTTCCGCGCGCGGCCACGTTTGGCCGCTGTCCTCGCTGAAGAGGAGACGACTGGGGTGGCCAAACTGGCCATTGCCGAGCCCAATCCGGGTGGCGGCGACGAGGTGTCCCGGGCTCATCTCGGCGAGACCGATTTCGCAGTCGCCAAAAAAGGGAGAATCCGAGGCCCAGGCGGATCGTCCCCAGGTGGTGCCACCGTCATCGGAAAATACGATTTCATTGCGGTAGTAAATGTCGCCCCAGGGTTGCGGCGGGTTCCGCAGTTGATCGGTCGTGTTCGAGGATGTGCGGGTGTAGGCGAGCGTGCCGTCACTCATTTCCAGAATATACCCCGGTTCGCCTCCGACATCGTCAATTTTCTCCGGCGCCGACCAAGTCTTGCCGTTGTCCTCACTCCAAAGGAGGTAGCTCGCCATGCCGCGATCCGGCTTTTGCCAGTGGGCGAGCATGGGGAAGCTTTGTCCGGGGTGACGTTGCCCCCAGTCGGAGATGATGACGATGCGGCCGTCGCGCAGCACGCTCATCTGCGGCACGACCCAGATCGACTGATCAACCCAGACATCGGCTGTGGCGATCGATTGGTGACCATGCCAGGTAAGGCCGCCGTCATCGGAGCGGGCCACCATGATGTGACTCATCAATGAAGTGTGGTTGTCGGAGAGTTGCCAGGCGGCGACGAGTGAGCCGTCCCCGGCCTGAACGACGTTGGCGCATTTGTAATACCAGCCGCCGCGGGGGTTTGGGTTAGTGATGCCGGGATATTCGTCGAGCGAGACCGTGACTTTAGCGGCGTCGGGCACGGCCAAGGAGTCGCGGTGGAAGTTCGGCTCAACCGCCCCAGTGGTGAGGCCGAAGAGGAGGGTGAGTGCGAAGTGTAAGGAGGGGGATGGGAGGGTATTCATAAGGCTAAATTCAAGGTGAGTGCGAAGTGTAAGGTGGGGAAGGTATTCATGCGGATGAATTCAAGGTGATTGGCGTAGGGCGGCGGTGTGGTTGTCGATCCAGTCCCAATCCAGTTCGACACCCAGACCGGGCACGGCGGGGAGCATCACCATTCCATCCCGGCCGACATCGAAAGGATGCTTTTTTAGGCCGAAGCGAAAAATGGGATGATGAACCTCGACCATGGTTGTGTTGCGGGCGGCGCACGCCACATGAAGATTGGCGACATCCAACAGGGGAGAGTTGGCCGTGTGGACCTCCAAGTTGTATCCGAAAAGCTCACACGTCGCCATGGCTTTGCGCAGACCGGTTATGCCGCCTTTGATCAAGACGTCGCCGCGGGCCATGGTGAGGCGATGGCCGGTCAAGAAATTGGGCAGGTCGGTCAGTCGCACGGTTTCGCCACCCAGGATCGGAGTGCGCAGCGCGGCTACCAGATCGGAATAGCGGTCGAGCTGTGTTTCCGGGAGGGGCTCCTCGAACCAATGATATCTTAGTTCATCCAGGACGCGGCCCACCGAGAGCGCCTCAGCAAGTGAGTAGGCCGCGTTGGGGTCCTGCATGAGGGGGTAATCTGGACCGGCCGCTTCACGGGCCGCGCGAAGTCGGGGCAGATCGGCGGCGGGACCATCGCGGAGTTGTAACTTGTAACCATGGTATCCAGCCTGTTGGGCCAACTTCACCTCGGCGGCGATCTCCTCGGCTGAGTCGGCTTCACTGCGGGCGGAAAGGTAGGCCGGGCGACGGTCGGTCTGCTGGCCGAGAAGTGCCGCGATCGGTTGCCCAAGCATTTTACCCCGTAAATCCCAGATGGCGACATCGAGAACTCCGAGCAGGCTGTCAGTCTGGTTGTAAAGGTGTCGTTGACGGGCCCATAAGCATTGCCAGATGGCTTCACTGTGCAGCGGGTCGCGGCCACGGATGACCGGGAAATAACTATCATGTAACAGGGTGGTTAGCGCGGCCCCGTCCGATTGGGGCCCGTAGGCCGAACTGTGACCTTCTAGGCCATCGGTAGTGTGCACGGTCAGGAGAGGAAATTCCCAATGGTCGGGTCGACCGAGAGGCACAATGCCGTTGCGGTAGCGGGGGGCGGAGGGAAACCGAATGAGGCGGGTCGTGAGCGCGGAGATGGTCATAAGCTGATTGGCTCAATAGCCCCGAGCGAGGTCGGCAATGGGTTGCACGAGATCCCCACCAAGCCAGCGGCGAAGGTTCGAGGCGAATCGCTCCAAGTTCAGCGACCCTAAGTCGCGATGATGGCCTGCAATATGCGGTGTGATCACGACATTGGGCATCGACCACCAGGGACTTGGGCGGGGAAGCGGTTCCTTGGTGAACGTGTCGAGGGCTGCGCCGGCGATCCGGCCGGACTTTAGAGCTTGGAGAAGAGCGGCCTCATTAACTAGGGCTCCGCGGCTAACGTTGTGAACGTAGGCACCTTGCTTGAGCTTTGCGATGCGATCCGCGCTAAGTATCTCGGAGGTGTCTGGGGTCAGCGGCAGAGCTAGGACCAAGTGGTCCGCCTCGTTTAGAAGCCGGTCGAGTTCGGTCCAAGGCAAGAGTTCACTGACGTGGGGAATCGGTTGGTCTGTCGTGGTGCGCTTGGTGGCAATTGTGCGCACGCCGACTGAAGCGACCAGTCTTGAGACTTCCCGTCCAATCGCTCCGCAACCAATGAGACCCAAGGTAAGACCTTCGATCCGGCGGGGCACTTCCGGTTGCCGTCGCCAGGCACGATCAATTTGGGCTTGATGGAAAGAGCTCTGACCACGTTCAAACATGAGCATCATCATGAGGATGTGTTGAGCAATGATACCCGCATGGAGGCCCCGGGCCGTCGTGATTGTCACTTTGCTGCCGGCGAGACTCAGGTAGTCGTCGATGCCTGAAGAAACGATTTGCAACCAGCGGAGTCGGGGGAGGGTTGCCACGATGGTAGCCGGCAGGTTTCCCCAGACGACTACGGGCCATGAGGGGGCGCTCAGAACCACCTTGAGTTCGGTGGTTTGGCGAAAATTGACCGAGGGGAAGTCGCGGCGCAATGAGTCGATCTCGGCCGGAGATAGCGCACGAAACAATAGAACGTTCATTGGAAGCGGGTTGACGGAATGAAGCGCTTATCGAGCATGAGCGTGCGGATCACCATCGTCCAAATTGAGGTCCTCTGGCCAGGCGAGTTCGACCCCCCGTTGGCGGAGAGTGTTCTGTAGTGTTGCGGTCCGATCCGGCTCACGAGCCACCTGTTGCGGGGACACTTGATCGCGGCAGCATTGGGCCGCGAGCATGGCCGCGGCTTCGCCTATATTCCATTCGACCGGATGAAGTCGGTAGCAACCGTTGGTGATATGGGTGGTGCCAATGTTCTTGGCGGCGGGAATGAGGTTGATCACACGAACCGGGACCAAGGATCTGAGGGGAATCCGAAAAGGAAGCGACGCGACGTCGTGATAATTATCGCCACCCGTTGAAGGGTGAAGATCGATCCGATAGTAACCGATCCCGACTGAGTCTTCGTAACGCTCGGCCAGGGTATCGTTGGAGCGATGCTGAGCGGAAACATCTTTTTCAGTCACGGTATACAGTGCACGAATCCGGCGAGACTCGCGAATATAGGGAGCCATGGCCAGCCCATCGACCGTGCCTGTTTGGTCGGGTCTCAGCCGCAGGTTGGGCCAGCCGTTTCCGCCATCGGGGCGTGGGGCCTCATTTTGCAACCAATAGACCATGGAGCGACTGAGGGAGCGGGCCCGGGCAATATGGCGGTCTTTTTCGGTTCGTGAATCGGTGAGTAGGTGACCTTCGAGATAGTCGATCATCGGCCAATTCACGAGGCAGATGTCGCTCGGATAATGACCCGCAGTAAAAAGGGATCGATCGATGATTCGTCGAAATGACCAAAGGCCGGAGAAAAGACCGGGTTCTTCGTTATGGGGCGAAAAACCGTAAGTCATGTTTTCCATGCTTCTTGGATTGAGGCCTTGCCAGGAAAGCAGGGCCCCGGGCCATGGCGGCCGCATCACGGGTTGAGTGTCTCGCCAATGAAAATAGTCTGAAGGTTGTTCGATCAGGTCGGTTGCCGGGTTGCCCGCCGCATCTAGCACCAGGCAAACGGAGAAGGCCTGAATGTTGTCGGGATCACTTTCATCGGGAGCGCCGGGCTCGGCGGTTTGGTCACGCGACTCACGGCCTGAAACGTGCTCGACGTTGGCCAAAGGCAGGAGGTCTCCATTCTCAGTCGCGTCTAAAAAAAAGTGAGCGCGGACTTCGATACTGCTCCCGTCATTCGTATTGGTCAGCAGGATAGAATCAATTCGATCGCCTCCATCCATCGTGACCTGTGCCGGTCTGACTTGGCGAATGATTTGTATTCGTCCATTAGATACGTGAGGGGCTAGCATGCTTTGCAGCACGGCCAGGGCCACCTTGGGCTCGTGACAGATTGGGGAGACCCATCCATTGCCGGGATTTAGCAGAGGATCCAGCTTGGCATTCTCGATGAGCGGATAGAAGTCCCGGTAGTATTGGCGAACTCGACCCCGGAACGCCCGATAGCTCGCGGTGCAGCCGAATTGCTCTATCCAGCCGTGCTCGTCGGGAGGGACGGCTTGCGATGTGAGCTGTCCCCCGATCCAACAAAATTCATCGGTAAGAATGACCGAATTTCCGCTTTCTGCCAGGGCAAGGGCGGCAGCGCATCCACCTACACCGCCACCGATGATCGCCACATCAGCGACGTATTTGGGAGAAGTCTTCACGTTGTTTATTTCTAGTACAGAGTGTTGGGGGTAGGATCGGATCCGCTGGTGGTTGAAGTCGCAGATCAAGTGTCATCGGCTATCATGGTGCGGAGGTAGTTGAGACCGTTGTTGAACATTTTCACGTCTCCGCCCGGAGAGATGAACTTGGCCCCGAGTTTTTTTGCATAGAGATACGCCTCTCGATTCGGAGCTAGAGTGCCCCACCATTTGCCTGCTTCATCACATATCTTGGCAATTTCCGCGATGCCCTCGCGCACTTTTGGGTGCGAGTGTTGTCCAGCGAGTCCGAGCCGATGAGCGTAGTCGCCAGGTCCAAAAAATAGGGCATCAACTCCGGGCACATTTATAATGTCCTTTGCTACCTTGAGGGCTTTGGGAGTCTCAATTTGAATGAGTATCGCGGTTTGACTGTTCTGGTGAGCAACATACTCGGCGGCGGGGAATGTTCCGTAGCGAGCATCTACTCCACCCGCGTTCCATCCTCGCAGGCCGTTGGTTTCGCCTGGTTGGGGATTCGGATTGTTGAATTTTGTCCACTCCACGATTGAACGGGCGTGTTCCGCGGACTCCACCATGGAACACATTAACCCTCCGATTCCGGTTTCCAGTAGCCTTGCGGCGGTTTGATAACCGTCAATATAGGCTCGAGCGAACGAAGTCACGGGCCATGATTTGGCCACTAGGTTCATGATGGCGAGTTCTCCGGTTGGGATGTCAAAATGCTCCAAATCGAACCAAAGGACATCGAAGGCTCCATTCAGACATACGATGTCCACATGACGTGGAGATGCGAAATTACCCAAAACGTATGCATGGACGATTTGATTTTTGCGAATTTTGGCCAAAGCCAAATTGGGTTGGTTTATAATACTCATGGATTGGGTTTGTGGGAATAAACATCAATAGAGAGTGATGGTGATCAACGAGGGTAAAGCAGTGGTCTCATTCAGAGACCGGTAGATTCTCGTTTCGTATTTTTCGCGGCGGCCTTTGTCTAGCACCAGTCCATCGGATGCATCACCCCTGATCGTTATCCGATCTTAACCACACTCCTAAATTCTAATCTCTCGATTGGCCGCCTGTAAGCAAAATACTAAGGCTATGGAGCCGTCATATGAGGCCGTTCGACCAAGAGCTAAACCAACATCATAACAAAATGAATCCCTGTCTACCTAAAAAAATTCCCGCTGGTAGGATGGCCTCGGCCACCCTACTCGCAGCATTATTTGCGATCCCCGCGATCCCCGCGGTTGTCGCTCAACAGACCTCCGAAGAAGAAACCGTGGTGCTCTCTCCCTTTGAGGTTGATGCCCAGCGTGACCGTGGCTATGGAGTCGAAAACTCACTGGGCGCTAGCCGCATCGCCTTAGCTAATTCTGATATCGCAAATTCGATTATCACTTTGAACGAGCAATTCATCAAGGACTCGGGCGCGGTGGACGCGACCGAGTTTTTGACCTACGTGTCGGGCATGCAGATCAACGGTGACCGTAATCCCGGTCAGGTTCAGTATTCACAACGTGGTTACGCGCTTGGTGGCATCAATCTCCGCGATGGGATTCCCGAAAATCTGAATGCGGCGGATATTCCCCTGGATGAAGAGTCGGCTTACGCCCGGATCGAGGTCATTAAAGGCCCGGCGGGGACGCTCTATGGTTCACACAGCATGGGGGGTGTTGTGAATAAGGTGAGCAAATGGCCGATGAGTGTTCAGCAAACCGAGGTGCAGTTGCAGGTTGCCGGTGGACATGACGAATTTGTTCGTGGCGTGATCGATACCACTGGCCCAATGGGAGACAGTTCAGCCTATCGGGCCGTTGTCTCCAGCCGTCGGGGGAATCGTTTTTACGATTCCTCCAGTGCGCCCTCCGACATGGATAACATCACCTTGGCTGCTTCGCATTCCTTGAACAATAACGGGGGAAAGATTTGGGGCCGCTTCCAGTCTTTACATTACGAACTCGATCGAGAGCAGGGCTGGCAGTATCTCACCGGTTATCTGACCCCTGGTGGAGGACCGGCTCCCGAGGTCACTAATCCCATATTTGCTATCAGTAAGGATGCCAATATCGTGCCTGATGACGACATCTCCATCGGAACCAGTCGTTCCTACGAAATTGGTTACGAGCAGCCCTTGGGGGCTGAAGGCGACTGGACGCTGCGACTAGTCGCTCGTCAGTTTAAAGGAGGGGGTGATAAGTCTCCAAGTTACTCCCAAGGTCGCCCCACCGCGGTTGACGCGAACGGTGCCGTGATTGGCGACAACCGTTTTATCTCGGCATTAGATCCGCGCGTAGCCGATTGGCGCGCCGCCTTGTCCCTGCGTGATTTTCGAGGCTATCAGGAGGGCACGGTGTTTAATGCAGACTTATCCGGCGAGTTCGAGGCATTGGGGGTTTCCCACAATGCGATTCTGACCGCGCGATATGGCACGAGTGAGCGTGAACGTGCCTTCTTCTTCTGGAACCCGGCCAATCCGAATAATACGACGGCTGTGTCCCGTTCATTCTCGGCCGTGAATCCGGATTTTACGGGGGTAAATGCCGAAAGCATCAAGGCGACTACCACCAAACAGTTCAATCGGTTCCAAGGTCACACGGAAGGTGACGGTTGGAGCGTCGGCTTGCAGGACAATATAAGTTTTATGGAGGACAAATTCATTCTGGTTGCGGGGGCCCGTTATGATGACGCCAGCTCGGACAGTTATCAGTTTGATGTCGCGCAGAGTATCGCGGCCGATGAATTCATCATCGATGAGTCTTCGTTGAGGCAGAATAGCGGAACCGATTCGACTTACAAGATTGGGGCGGTTTTCAAGCCCGTCGATGGGATGAGCCTGTTTGCGCAAAACGCCACCACGTTCAATTTCGTCAACAGCATTGATCCGCTCACGGGATCGAAGTTTCCGAACCAGGAAGGTGATATCTTGGAAATCGGTTCCAAATTCTATATGTTGAACAATCGCTTGGTGGCGACCGTGGCCTGGTTCGATATGGAATTGACCAACGTGATCATCAGTGTGCCTGATCCGGACCCAAATGCCGTTGGAGGCACCATTCCTCAAGCGCTGGGCGTGCAGGCCACGGATGGTTTTGAGGTCGATATTGCATGGACTCCTACTGACCAGTTAAACTTAGCTTTCGCTTACAGCGATATCACCTCCGAAGATGCGCAGGGCAATAATTTCCGAGGAGTTCCCACGGACGCGACCTACAGCTTGTTTGGTAAATATACCTTTAGCAATACAGGCACTGAGGGGTGGTTCGTCGGCGGTGGCTATAAGCATAACGCAAGGGCCCCTGGCGATGGGGGGAACTCCTTCTTTGTTTCGGACAGTGATCTCGTTGATCTCTTCCTGGGGTACAATGCCGAGAACTGGTCGATCCAGCTCAATACCTACAATGTCTTGGGCGAGGACCAAATCCTCAGTGCAGTAATTGATCGCCTGGCTGTTCGAGCACCGGACACAAGTTACCGTTTGACCGCCCGCTATCGGTTTTAAGGTCGGATATCGTAAAGGAGGAGGCTTCGGTCTCCTCCTTTGCGTTTAAATAAAGAGCCGACACACTGAAACATGCCCCAAGTCCAAGGTATCAGTAGATTGGCGGAGCGCTCGAAGCGCTTTATCCATATCAAACAATTCGCTTGGCCAGAGTAGCCCCGTCTATAAAGATAGGCATCAGCTTGTCCGAAAGTTGTTTCGTGGCAGGCACCTCGTGCGTTTTCAGAACTCTCCGACCAATATGTTTTGCCATTTGGGCGGGCGGACACGAATAGCGAGACGGTTCTGGGTGGACAAACCGAAGATAGGGATCGTCGTCTCTGCTGATGAGTGCGATATCCTCCGGTATTCGGAGCCCGAGGCCACACAAGGCAGTGTGCACCGCCAGATAGTGAGGCGAGTTTCCCACGAGCATGGCAGTCGGAGTCGTCTTGCGGCCCATTAGAACCTGAACTGAACGAAATATGCTCTCTGGTGACAGAGTGTGCCTCGTCACCAAAGACTTCACCGGATCTGTTCGATGTGCTTCGACCCCTTCGTTGAAACCAGCGAGGCATTCAGTGTCTCCGCCACGGGCTGGATTGCCGATCATGATCGCAAGAATGCGGTGACCCGCCCGGAGAAATTCGCCGGCGGCATGTCGCCCCACGGCACGATAGTCCAGGTCCACACTGGGTATTTTGGTTTCTCCATGTGGTGAACCGACGATTACTGAGTTGATGCGGTTTGATTCAAACCAGTTCTGAATTTTCGAATTTGATTCGGTTATGACCCACGCCTTTTGAGGTTCATTGCGAACCAAGTTACCAAGCGTTTTTTCGGGTGAGCCCGAGTAATATTTTTTTCCCGAAAAAACTCGAAGAGCTAGACCATGCTTAGCTAAATAAGACCGCAGCTCATTTATCCAAAGATTGGTAAATGTTCGATGTAATTCAACCGCACTAGATATCAGTAAGCCGACGCCTTTTGTGGAGCTGCCCTGGCTCGGGCTTTTCTGTCTCGGTAAGATTTTGTAACCTTTCCCAGTCTCGCAGCGGATCAGTTTCGAGGAGCGAAGCATGATGAGCGCTTGTCTTATTGTTCTGCGACTGACCCCCAGTTCCTCTACCAAAGCCCTCTCGCCTGGCAGCCAATGCATCCATCGATTGGATTCGATACCAATTTTGATCAAGTCTGCGACTTGATGGGCTAAGGATACGTATGAAGCGGGCATTTTATATTAAGGGTATCTTGCTTAACATTGAGAGACAAGGTGCGGTGAACAACTTATTAGATGATAGCGTAGCTCGTTGAAACGCCATATTGAAGTGGACCCCGTCGGTTGGACAGGTGGGGCAGATTTTTAGTTATGGGTTTTGGGTTTGCTGAACAAGGGTAAAGATAAATGGAGGGGTGCAGGGGAGGAAGCTTGGCTTCCTCCCCGCTCGGATCGCCACTGTCAGGCGGCGGCTTGTTTGGGTTGGGCGTGGTAGACTTCGGAGGGCAGTGTCCCGTAGATTGTTAAAAAGTGAGGTGGTTTCCTAATCCTCGGCCGACAGGCTGAGGGTGAGAAAAACCAACAGGAAACCACCCCGAATGATTAATAAGAATAAGAGCAAGAACGTCCAAGCGGAAAGCCTTCCGCTGGCACAAATGATGAAGGAGCACTTTCGCACGGTCGTGCGTGAAGCGCTTTACGAAGTGGTCGAGCAGGAGGTCCAGCAGTTGTGCGGGGCGTCGTATCGTCCCGATGCCCAGTCGGCGTTTCGTCGGGCCGGCAGCGCGAACTCGACGGTGTTTCTCGACGGTCGTCGGGAAGCGTTGAAGCGTCCGCGAGTGCGTGAGCAAAGCGACCAGAGTAGCGTCGAGGTGAAGCTCGCCAGCTGGCAGACGGCGAAAGATCCGGTCCAGTGGCAAAAGGCGACGATCCGAGCGGTGCTGTGCGGAGTGAGCACGCGCGATGTCGGACGGCTGGGCGAGGACAAGGTCAAGGGCCTGAGCAAAAGTGCCGTGAGTCGACTGTGGCAGGACAAGGCCGCCGAACTGGTGGCGGGTATGCAGCAAGCTGATCTGGGCGAGTTCGACCTGCTGGTGCTCATGATCGATGCGGTGGTGCTGGCCAAGGGCGTCGTGGCGACCGTGGCGCTGGGCATCGATACCAATGGGCACAAGCGCATCCTAGGTTATCGGGTAGGCGGTTCGGAAAACAAGGAAGTCTGCGCGGATCTGTTGAGTAATCTCGCCGCCCGGGGCCTGGCGGTGCCCGCGTCCCGAGATTTGCTGGCCGTGCTTGATGGCTCTGACGCTCTGCGTTCGGCGCTCCTGGCGCACTACCCCACAGCACAGGTGCAACGTTGTCTGGTGCATAAGGAGCGCAATCTACGGGGTTACTTGAGCAAACGGCATTGGGCGGAGTTGGCGCGATTGTTCAACCAATTGCGCAAGGTCCAAGGCAGCGAACAGGCCAAAGCGGCGGCGACGGCCATCCGCACGTTCCTCAAAGGCAAGAACGCCCAAGCACGAGAGAGCTTTGAAGAGGCGGGCGCCGATCTGCTGCGCCTGTTCCACTTGGAGGTGCCCAACAGCCTGCATCGCACTCTGCTCTCGACCAACAGCATCGAGAACGTGTTCAAGAACCTGCGCCGTCACTTGGGCCGCGTGTGTCGCTGGCGCGAAAACACCGGCCAAGCCGACCGGTGGATGGCTAGTGGCCTGGAGCTGGCTCAACGCGGCTTCCGGCGGATCAGCGGGCACGAAGATCTCGGTAAACTGGCCGTGGCGCTGCGGCCCCAGGAGGCCAAAGCAGCATAAAAAGCGCCTCGGTGGTGGTGGCGCTTCGCGCC
>Ga0335398_10003362_pt1:0-22500 | contig 23614 bp, 15 predicted proteins | sample BON03_FD_205742 | JGI IMG/M metagenome (GOLD analysis project Ga0335398, IMG submission 205742) | Freshwater microbial communities from Lake Bonney liftoff mats and glacier meltwater in Antarctica - BON-03 (spades assembly) (version 2) | ecosystem: Environmental > Aquatic > Freshwater >... | reverse complement strand
CGCTTTGTCGCGTGAAATCGGGGCCGCGGCGTCACGAGCGCATGTGCTCGATCATGTTGAGGTAGTCGGTGACGGTGACGACGGTGGTGTTGATGAAGCGCATCGCGACGGCGTGGCGGCTGCACACGCACACGGTGACCATGCACATGTTGTGGATGTCGAGCAGCAGGTAGCGCTGCGCGACGACGCTGTTGCGGCACATGCAGCAGCGGCGCAGCATGCTGTGCTCGGCGAGGGGCATGCTGGCGGTGCGCCCGGCGGAGCGCGCGAGCATGAGCTCGACCGACGCGCACGGCCACGTCGCCGGGGCGTCGGCCTGCTCCTGCGTGATGTACTGCATCGGCAGCGTCGCGCGCAGCAGCGCGCCGAAGAAGGACGACACCGAGAGGCGCCCCCACGGCACGACGGGCACGCGCGCGACCTCGGCGCCGCTCGTGAAGTCCTGGTAGCAGCCGTTCCACACGACGACGCAGCAGTCGGGCACGCTGAGCACCAGCGGCGTGTTCATGATGACGACGACGCGGCCGATCATGTTGATCTCGACGGCGGAGCCGGGGATCTCGCACTTGTTGCACGTGTACGTGCGCTGGCGGATGTCGTAGCGGAACGTCGGGAAGAGGTTGAACTGGCAGCAGAAGAGGCACACCAGCAGCGAGCTGATGGTCTTGGTCTTGAGGCTGTTGACGGGGCTGAGGTGCGCGATCGCCTGCAGCTGCGCGCGCACGATCCCGCCGGTGAGCTCGAACACGCGCACGGCCTGGAAGGTGCTCCACAGCGCCTGCATGTGCGCGCCGGGGATGCCGCGGCGGCGGCAGCTCGCCTCGAAGACGACAAACTCCTCGGTGAACGGGAGCGTCGCGACGTGGTGCATGCACTCGCGCAGCAGCAGCTCGTGCTGCTGCTTCTGCGGCGCGCGGTGCGGGGGCGGCGCGTGCTTCACGTCGAGGCTGCGCAGCGGGGCCATGATGGCCTTGCCCGAGCGCGCGTTGCGGTCGAACATGACCTTGCACTTGTCGCTGATGCGCGCGAACACGCCCGCGACGACGCCCGCGCCCCACGGGTCGGTGTGCTGCGCGAGCGCGGCGAACTCGGTGTTGAGGTCGACGCGCAGCTGCTGCCCGATGTTGAACGCGTTGGTGCGCAGCGTCGCGATGTCGACGAGGCGCATGTAGCGCGTCGCGGGCATCGGCGTGACGCTCGCCATGAAGTAGTAGACGTACTCGAGGATGCAGATGCGCAGCACCGCGCTGTGCTCCGAGAAGAAGGCGACGCGCGCGCGGTGGCTCCCGACGAGCAGCGCGCGGAAGACCTTGAAGATGCTCACGCGCGCGTCGAACGCGACGTCCTTGGTCGCGACGCTCGGGTACAGCGAGAGCAGCGACGGGAGGCATGCCTTGAGCAGCCCCGTGAGGCTCTGGTGGTGCGAGGCCGGCCACGCGACGTCCTTGTGGAAGCGCTTCGGCGCCGGGAAGATGACGACGCTCGAGCGCAGGAAGGACACGAAGCTGTCCTCGTACTGCGTGTTCGGGGACATGGCGCACACGAGGAAGAGGTGGATGTCGGGCGCCATCGCGATGCCCAGGTACGGCCGCGCGCGCGCCGCGGCGAGCAGCGCGGCGCTGTGCGCGTACTCGCCGAGGCACGCCGCGACGGGGACGAGGTCCTGCATCGTCTGGCGCGCCTCGGCGTCGCCCTGGCGGACCAGGCGCTGCAGCGCGCACACGGCGCGCTGGATGGAGTCCCGCGTGTTGTCGACGCGGGGCGGGGCTAGCCCCTTGTAGGTGGCGGGGGGCGTCTCGCGCAGGCTGGACACGCTCGCGAAGCTCGAGTGGCTCCCCAGCACGAAGGCGGCGCTCCTGGCGGCCCGGTGCGCGGGGCGGCGGCTCTGCGTGCGCGAGCCGCGCCCGTGCGTGTAGGACAGCATCAGGCGCGCGCTCATGCTCACGAACAAGGGGCTGTGTGAAAATCCACGCCGACCTGCTGCATAAAGTGCACGCTGTTCTTGACGTACACGCGGTAGAAGTTGCGCTGGTGGCGCATCACGGGCATCGGCAGGTTGTGCACGGGCCCGCTCGGCGGGCAGAAGAGCATCGCCGAGAGCTTGTACTCGCCCTCGCGCGAGTGCTCGTTGTAGAACTTCTGCACGAGCCCGGTGACCTGCGTGCCCGAGTGCAGGATGTCGTAGAAGAGCGCCTGCGTCGCCGCGCGGATGCACGGCAGGCACAGCCCGTTGGCGGCCTGCGCCGGGCGCTCCCACGGGAGCAGGTACTCGACGCCGACAAAGGGCTGCGCGCCGTCGATGAAGCGGCACTCGCAGTGCTCGCCGCGCACGCACTCGCGCTCGTCGACCGAGACGGCCTGCCGCAGGTACGTGTCCTCGTACGCCTTCGGGACCGCCTGCAGCTCGTTCGTGTACACCACCTGCGCCGTGTCGACCCCCGCCAGCACCGACTTGTACCCGGTCATGCCGATGATCTGGTGCATGCTCTTCGAGACCGCCGCGACCATCGCCTCGATCTGCGCGTCGCGCCCGGCCGCGCCCGCCGCGCTCGCGCGGATGTTGTCGCGGATCTCGTTGCGGTAGATCCGGTCGGCCTGCCCGTCCACCACGCCCTGCACGATGCTCGTCTTGTTGCTCGCCGGCGGCGTGACCTCGAGCAGGCTCAGCTCGGGCCCCACCACGGGCTCCTCCGCGCGCTTCTTCTTGCTCCCGCCGCCGCCGCGGCTCGAGCCGCCGCCGCCGCCCGCCGCCTTGCGCTTGTTCGACTTCCGCGCATCGTCCGCCGGCGGCGCCGCGCGCGCCGCCGCGCCCCCGGACTCTTTCAGGCAGATGCTCCCCCAGTTCCCCGGGATCGGCGGCATGCGGGCGCTGCCTGCTCCTCCGCGGGGCTTTTCGCGCCCTGCCCTCCCTCGGGGTGTTTTCTTTTTTGGCGCCTCACGGCGCCGCACGGCCGGGCGTCGGCGGCGGCGGCGGCGCGTCCGCACGCACGCGCGGGAGCTGCACGACCAGCGCGGGCGCCGCGTGCAGCACGTGCGAGGGCGTGTACAGCACGCTGTGCGCGTGCAGGAACGCGTTGTAGCGCGCCTCGTAGCCGGGCGGCGGCGCGAGCAGCCAGTCCTGCTGCGCGCCGTGCCGGTAGAAGACCAGCGCGACGGTGACGGGCAGCGCCGGGGGCGCCGCCGGCTCCTTCGCGCGGTCGTGCGCGCGCAGGTCGCTGAACAGCCGCAAGCTCGCCGTCTGAAAGAGGTTTCCCACCGCGGCGCCGTCGGCGCCCGCGATGCGCCGCAGGCACGCGGCCATGCCGTCGGACATGTAGGCGTCGAGCTCGACGACGCCAATGTGCATCTTGAAGAGCGCCAGCACCCGCTGCGCGCGCGCGCCGCCGCGCGGGCCCGACAGGATGCCCTCGAAGCGCGCGTCCGAGACCAGGGCGGCGTGCAGCAGCGCGGGCGCGAGCGCGAGCTGCAGCGCGCGCACGAGCAGGCGCACGCCCGCCTCCGGCGCAAACCCGAAGAAGGCGAGGTGCGCCCCGCCGGGCTCGGCCCCGGGCCCGGGCGCGGGCTCAAGCTCGAGCTGCAGGGCCGCGGCGGCCCCGGGCTCAAGCTGCAGGGCCGCGGCGGCCCCGGGCTCAAGCTGCAGGGCCGCGGCGGCCCCGGGCTCAAGCTGCAGGGCCGCGGCGGCCCCGGGCTCAAGCTGCAGGGCCGCGGCGGCCCCGGGCTCAAGCTCGAGCTGCAGGGCCGCGGCGCCGTGCGCGGAGACAAAGCCGCCCGCGAGCGCGAGCGCCACGAGCTCGCGCGCTCCCGCGGCCATGGCGTGCGCCACGCTTCGTGCACAGCTTTATATACAGGTGCGTTGGCACAGCTCCGCGCGCGCGCGGCGACGGGCATGCGCGCGCCCCAGTGCAGAGCGCGCGCGAGTGCCTGCCCGCGCTCCCTGTCGACAAAGCCGGTGTATATAAGTGCGGGCAGCGGGGGTGTGCGTCGAAGCACGCATCCTGGCATGTCGCATCACGGGCGCGGCAGCGGCTGCAACACCGCGCAAGCTGCGTGCAATGCGAACTTCTGCAACGAGCTCGACGCCAACGGTGACAAACTCTGCTCCGTCTGCGGCACGTCCATGCTGCAGGGCCGCCTTGCCATAGAGTACTGGGACCCGGTGCACACGGGCGAGGACGCGCCGCGCCCGAAGGGGCTGCTCTTCGACAGCAGCAAAACCCGCCACGTGCGCGCGCACATATACTCGTGCGGCTGCGACGCGCGCCGCGCTGCCGGGGGCGTACAGGCCCCGTGCCTGTACCACAGCGATTTAGAGCACTCCGCCTCCGACACCAGAGCCGCGCGACGGCTGCTGCATAAAGCGGGGTTCAAACATTACGATGACGGCCTGACAAGCCTCGTCGCCGACATGCGGATCATGGACATGTTCACCGCGGACACCGGCAACACCCCGCCGAGCGCGTACTTTGCTCGCACGAGCCCATCGGGCGACGCCACCCAGGTCATCACGTTTGTCCACATGGACGAACTGTATACCAGGTCGCTGGATCGCCGCGCGGCGAATCCGTGGGCCCGCGTCGGCGTACACCAGAACTGGAAGCGCGACGAGGAACCCGCGGGGGGGTTCCCTGCACACAACAATAGAGACGCAGGGCACGCCGCCATCTATTCTACCGCGGACACGCATGTCCTCGACTCGACAGGGCGGCCCCAAAAATGCAACTACTCGGAATTCGAATCCAGGCAAAATCCCGGCTTCAACCCCGCACACAGCTTCCCAGACGCTCCGTCCGACCGCAGCGACGGGGTTTGGTGGGAGGACAACAAAATCACGACAACGCGCATGCTGCTCGACGGCGAAGACGCTGGGCTGGTGTCGTTTTGCATAGATTATCGCGACGATGGGCCGCACGAGTACGTCCAGTGTCTGTATGTCGTCAACGTGACGGTCAACTCCGCGCCCCAGTTCAGAAGACAGGGGCTTGCGCAGTACATCCTGTGGTATGCGCAGCAGCTGGCGGTCTTCATCAACAGGCACACCGGCATCGGCGCGGACAAGAAAGGGTACGGGCTGATCCAGCGCGTGTATTTTATCACCAAGCTCGGCAACGTCGCCATGTGCAAGATCGCAGAAAAGGTCGGGATGCGGAGCATCCGCGGGGCGGGCTGCATGTACCCCGTCAGCTACGGCATCTCCGTCCCGCTGCCGCCCAAGACGTGCCTGCGAGTGCACAAACCCCCCACTCGAAAAGGCTTCGTAGCTGACAAGGATGCAACGTGTGTATACACGAACAAAGCCTTTCCCGCGTGGGCGGGGGCGCCGCCTCGCATGCACGCTGTCTTGGTGCACGACCTGTCAGTCAGGCAGCCTCCGGCATCTGTCAACCTCAGCATAATACAAGCGCACACGCTGGCAGAGGGGTGCGCGGTCTCCGATGCGGAAAGACTGGCGTTTGAGCGATTGCTGCACTCGCCACCCTTGAGAAGACCGAGCATGGAGGCGCAGACGCTGGGCCCGGCCAACCCAAACGGCAACCGCCACTACCTTTCTGACGAGACCGGCGTGAAGCTGCGCGAAATTCCGGGGGCGAAAGCACCGCGGGTGCCCTGCGTGCAACAGTAGAGACGCGGGGCACGCCGATGATTTGCCGCACATGGCGCCGCAACACCCTGCAGCGCACTGCACCACCCGCACAAATGACACCAGAACAGATGTTTTGCCTTCAAACACGGCGGCGGCGTTTGGTGCCTTCAAACGCACCGGACTGGCGGCATCGCGCGCGGGCGCGTCGTATTTTCACTAGCAAGCCCAGGGCGCCAAAACGCCGCGCGCTCACAGCGCCGGCGCGCGCGGCAAGCCGGGCGCCGTCTCGAGCGGGCCGCTGCACCCGCCGCAGCGGCCCGCGCGGGCCGCGGGGTCGCACAGCGCCAGCGTCCAGGCCTCGCACGGGGGGCACCACTGCAGCGTATGCTCGTGCGCCGCCGAGGCGATGCCTTTGTCGCACGTGAGCTTGAGCGGGAGCCGCGCGCCCGCCGCGGCGGCGTCCGCGGCGGGCGCGAGCACGCGCACCACGTGCAGACACTTGTCGTGGCAGCAGCGGTACGGCGTCCCGCGCGCGGCCGTGCCGTCGAAGAAGCCCATGCGCGGGTCGGCGGTCTGCATCGCGCCGCGCGGCGCGCGCGCGACGGGGGAGCCCTGCTGCAGGTTGCGGAAGGCCTGCACACTGAGGTGGTCGAGCTCGAAGACGCTGCCGCAGCACGGGCACCCGAGCAGCTGCGCCAGAAACTTGGGGGCCCGCTTCCTGCCCCCGCCCTTGCCGCCCTTGCCGCCCTTGCCGCCCTTGCCGCCCTTGCCGCCCTTGCCGCCCCTGCCCTTCTTGCTGGACGGCTCGCGGTCCATGTGGTGTTGCTCGAGGTCGCGGGCCTCTGCCTCGTAGTCGGGCTTGAGGACGTGCTGCATCGACGCGCAGCACACGTCGCAGCGCCAGCGCAGCGTGCTCTCTGCCGGCGCGGCGCGCCGCTTCGCGGCGCTGCCGTGCGCGCGCGCGGCCTGCTGCCAGAGCACCGAGTACGCGCGCAGCGCGTTGCTCCCGCGCGGCGCGCTGGCGGCGGCCTCGCGCGAGCCGGGCGGCTGCTCGACGCGCAGCACGTCGGCGCCCCCGCCGCTCGCAAAGGCCGTCTGCAGCACCACGTCGTCAAAGACCGGCTGCGTAAAGTCGCACGCGTGCGTCGCCACCGCCTCCGGCGCGCGCGCGTGCGTGAGCACCGGCGGCTTGGTGTTGATGCTCACGTCGGGCTTCGGGCCGGCGCGCGCGTGCGTGACGGTGCAGCTGAGCACCTCGGCGAAGGCGCTCGTCTTGGCGCCCTGCCGCCGCATGATGGCCTCCTCGAGCGTGTCGGCCGCGACGAGCCGGTAGAAGACCACCGGACGCGTCTGCCCGTAGCGGTAGATGCGCCCCATGCACTGCGCGTCGACCGACGGCGTAAAGTGCACGTCGAAGATGACCATGCGGCTGAACGCGTTGAGCGTGATGCCCGCGTTGCCGATGCGCTTGCTCACGAGCGCGACGCGCACGGGCGTGTCCGCCTGCCCGAGCACCGCGAACATGCCCGTGCGGCGCTCGCCGGTCATGCGCGCGTCGATGACGCAGTAGTCCGTGTCGCACACCCACCTGCCCCCGTCGTCCCGCGGGGCGAAGGAGTCGAGCTCGCGCGCGAGCATCCGCAGCGGCAGGATGCGCTCGCTGATCACGACCACGCGCTCGCCCGCGGCCAGGCACGCGCAGATGAGGCGCTGCGCCACCAGCAGCTTCGGCGAGTCCGCGCACAGGAGCTGCGCGGCGCCCTGCTGCTCGTCCATCTCCTGCACCTCGTCGTCGTCCGAGTCGTCCGAGGCCGATGCCTGCGCCGCCCCGCGAGACGCGCCCGCGCCCGCGCTGTGCCTGCGTGACTTTGCCAGGGGCGGGGGTTTGCGAGCGGGGGTTGATGTGCTGCGAGGCGCCGACGGCTGGGCGGCGGCGGCCGCTGCTTTCGGTACTCTCGGGGGGGCTCCAGCCTTGTTCGCTGGTGTCAGGGCCGCCGGCGTCTTCTTCGCGGCGGCCACGGCTTCCGGCGCTTTCGCGTCTTTCGAGGCCGCCGCTTTCGCTTCTTTCAAGGCCGCCGCGGCTGTATTGCCCTTTGCGGTTTTCCCCGTCGCGGCTTGCTTGCCCTTTGCGGTTTCTTCCGCCGCGGCTTGCTTGCCCTTTGCGGTCTTTTTCGCATCAAGTATCTCCTGTTTTGCCCGTGCCGCGACTTCATTCTCTTGGATCTTCGCTGATGGTTTCCGAACGCGCGTTGCGCCCCCGGTTTCCACCGCGGAGGCCAGCACCGCCGGGCCGCCGCCGCCGCCGCCGCCGCCGCCGCCGCCGGCCGCGCGGGGGGACGAGCTGCGTGGCCGGCGCGAGGGCCGCGCGTTGCCCGCGGCTTGCACCGCGGAGGCCAGCACCGCCGGGCCGCCGCCGCCGCCGGCCGCGGGGGGGGACGGGCTGCGCGGCCTGCGCGAGGCGCGCGCTTTGCCCGCGGCGCCCTCGGCCTCCGCGGACCCCGACAGCGCCTTGGCGTGCATGCCGATGGTGCGGTTGATGGCCGAGTCGCAGACGCCGCCGCGCGCCTGCTGCTGCGAGAGCACGCGCAGGCGGCGCGTCTGCTCCGCGTTCATGCGCACGTACACGACAAACTCGAGGCGCGGCGGCAGGTCGTTGCTCAGCAGCTGCTCCTGGTTCTTCACGTCCATGAAGTCGCGCACAAAGTAGTGCTGCAGCAGCGCGCCCGCGGCGCGCTTGAGGGCGAGCGTGTCGAGCGCGGCCATGTGCCGCTCAAAGTCCGGGCGCGCGTGCATGAGCGCGGGCAGCGCGTCCGAGGTGCCGCCCGCGGCGGGGAGCCCCTTGCGCGCGCGCACGACGTGCATGAGGTCCCACAGGTCCGTGGTGCTGTTGAGCAGCGGCGTCCCCGTCATCAGCACGCGCTGCGGCGTGGCAAAGTACAGCACGCGGTCGTTGGCGTGCTCCTCCGCGGGCTCGCGCGAGCGCAGCCCGCGCGCGGCCTTCTGCTTCGGGCCGTACAGGCCGTGCGCCTCGTCCACGACGAGCAGCGCGGGCTGGAACGCGGCACACGCCACCGTCGGCGCAGCGGGCGGGCTGTGCGTCTGCACCCACAGGAGGGTGCCGGTTGGCGGTTTTTTCTCAAACAGGCTGCTCGCCCCCTTCCACACCACCTCGCACGGCAGGCGCGCGCCCGCGACGGCCGTCAGCACCGTCGCCTGCAGCACGCGCAGCAGCACGACGTGCGTGAGCTGCGCCGGGTCGCGCTTCCCGGCGCTGGCGATAAACCTGCCGCGCAGCGGGTCGCACAGCGTAAAGTGGAAGTGCTGGTCGACGGCCGCCACCGTGTCGCTCGTCGCGCCGTGCGCCACCACGACCCCGTGGCTGGCGTCCGTGCCTTTCTCGCTCGTGTAGAAGCGCGCGCTCCAGTGCATCGGGAACAGCGCGTGCATGCGCGCCTGCGCGCCGTCGCCCGGCGCGGGGCCCGGCGCGGACGTGTCGTGCGCGTGCGCCATGACGCCGTAGTTCTTGATGCCCGTCGTGGTCTCGAGCAGCAGCAGAATGCCCCCGCGCTCGTGCCACGGCTGTATCGCAGCGGTGTACACGGGGTGCGGCTGCCACGTCGCGCTGAGCAGCTTGTGTTTGTTCGCGTGCTCCCACCCGAGGTTGAAGTCCCACACGCAGATGGCGCCGCCCGCGGGGGCGCTGTCGCCGGGAGGGACGACCGCAAACACGCCTGGGAAGATGCTCATCTCGTTGAGCAGCGCCGTCCGCACCGACGCCTTGAGCACGTACACGACCTTGGCGGCCAGCCCGCGCGCGCTGTGCATCTGCAGAAACGTCGCCATAAGCACCACGGCGTCGAGCGTCTTGCCGAGGCCCATGCCGTGCGCCAGCACGCACCCGCCCTCGCCGGGCGTCCAGATCCGCCGCCACATGAAGCGCAGCGCGTCGCGCTGGTGCGCCTTGATGCGCTGCGACATCGCCGCGGGGATGCGCACGAGCGTCTCCGGCGCCTGCTTTTTCGCGGCTGCGGCGCTGCCGGGCACGCCCACCTTGTGGCTCCACGCCTTGTACGCGACCTCGTCGCTCGCCGTCTTCGCGCCGCTGGCCGCGGCACCCACGGCGATCGCCGAGACGCCGACGCCCTCGCGCAGCGCCGGCAGGAACCCGATCACGTCGGGCTCCCACAGCCCGCTGTCCGCCCGCAGCTTCAGGAAGTACTCGTAGTCGCGCTTGCACCGCGCGGAGCGCCGCGGCGCGGGCGCGCCCGCCATGCCTCCTCGCCACGGACGCCCGGGCGCCCCCTATATATACGCAGCGCGCACTTCTCGCCACAAATTCAAATGCCACACACACGTATGCCAGAAGCCATCCAACGTCAGTGCGCAGTGGACACCGCGTCTCTGAAGCCATCCAACGTCAGTCTGTGGTGGACACCGCGAGGCCATGCGGCCTCCCGATGCACTCTCCATAGTGTCCTGAACACAAGGCGCAGTCCCACTGGAAAGAGCATCCCCAGGGGCGGCAACTTGAAGCGCCGAGTCTCCTTTGAGCGGCAGGCCTCGCCGAGAGATCTATCACCCGTCAACAATGGTGATAGATCTTCGCGCAGAGCCTCTTGCGGAGACCTGGGCCCGGCGCGTCGCGAGGCACTGTGTCCTACGACACGCCGTGCCTCCCTTGCCCATGTGCGTGTGACCTCGAGGCACCACCCCTCGTCCGGCGCACAGCCTGGGCAGCATGCCTCGCCGAAGCCCAAGCGGACCGAGTCAGCGCCTCTACCCATCAAGCGGCTCGAAGTGCATAAGTCGAGCGGTTCGCGCTACTTCGCCGAGATTGTTCGGGGCCGTGTAATGCAAATAACTGTAGGCTTTGCTGCTGCTAAGACTGATGTGACACGCCCATCCTCTTGGTCGCCCTCCTCTGCGGAAAACTGTGCCTCCCCTCGAGACATACAGCCGCGCTCCACATCTCGTAGTTCCTCCTTTCCATCCTCCCCTCCCGTTCCTCCACTTCATCCTCCCTCAGAGGCACCCCATGCCTCCTTAGAACATCATGGCACGCCCGCGTTGCCGCGCAACAATGCAGGCAGGCAGCAGAAGTCCAGCGGTGGTTCGCGCTACTGTGCCGAACTTGTTCGGCGCCGCGAAAAGCAACCGAATGCCGCCTCTGCTGCCACAACTGAAATCAAAGCGCCTATCATGGCGACGGAGTCTACGGTCATCGCAAGCATACTCGTTATTTCCTGTTTCGGGCTCATGTCATGTATGGTCGGTCTTGTAATGACATCCGCAACCAGCATATTTCCTAGCTTCTCCGAGCCGTGGAGTTGGCAACTAATTTGCCGGAACCATTTGTTGCGGCAAATACCAATTAACCAATTCGCTCCCTGAGTCCCATCGTGAGCGTGTGCGAACCTTGTTTTGAAATTACAAACACGAATTATTGCATGAATATGAGTCCTGTCCATTAGCAACCCGGGGCGCGCGGCAAGCGGAGGGGCTTTGGCCCCGGAGCCGTCGCGCGCCACTCGCAGCCAGCCGCGCGCGCCGCCTATATTAGCGCGCCGCGCGCCCGCGCGGCAGCCATGGCGAAGCCCCGCGAGACGACCTTTGTGTACGTGCTCGTGTCGTGCGAAAACGGCGCGCGCAGCTACGTCGGCGTGACCAACAACATCGCGCGCCGGCTGCGCCAGCACAACGGCGCGATCTGCGGCGGCGCCCGCTACACGCGGGGCGGGCGCCCGTGGCGGGTGCACGCCATGTTCCAGCTCGCGAGCCGGCACGACGCGCTCTCGCTCGAGTGGAAGGTCAAGCACCGCAAGACGCGCGCCGACGGCAGCGGCGTCGCCGGGCGCGTGAGCGCGGCGCTGCGCATCGGCGCAGGCATCCGCGGCTTCCACCGCTGCGTCTAGCGCGCGTATATTAGCGCGCGGCAGCGCGCGCGCTGCCGCGCGACATACCCGCGCGCGATGCTCCTGCAGATCGAGATGGTCTCCGTGCACTGGGGGCTGGCCGCGGGCGCGCCCGCGCTGCTCGTCACGGACTCCGCGCACGTGGCGGTCGCGACGCTGCAGCGCATCCGCGCGCCGCCCGACGCCGCCGCGCGCGGCCTCAGCTTCTACGGGCGGGTGCTCGCGCTCAACGGCCGGCAGCACCTCGGCGTGCTGCGCCTCGAGACCTCGCAGGTCCCGCAGATTGCGCTGCGCGCGCTCGGCGCGCAGGGCGCGCTGTGCGCCTACCCCTTCGCGCTCAACGAGCTGCTCTTCCGGCGCGGCGTCGTGCTCGCGAGCGACGCCGGGCTCCCGCCGGGCACCGTCGCGCTGCTGTGCTCGCGCGTGCTCAACCACAGCAACACGGCCGTGCGCCTCGTGAACATCGGCGCGGCCGTGCGCGAGCTCGCGCGCGCGCACCTCGCCGCGCTCGCGGGCGCCCGCGCCCCGCCGTGCGCGCCGCCGCCCGCGAGCAGCGACCCGTGGGACGCCGCGCTGCGCGCGCTCGCGCAGCAGCACGCGCGGCAGCTGCAGGCCAGCTACACCGCGGGGTGCTCCCGCTAGCCCTGCATCGAGTTGTCGGCGTCTGGCGCCCCGAGGGCCCACGCGCCGCTCGAGGGCGGCGGCGGCGGCGGCGCCGCGGGCGCGTGCCCGTGCTGCGGGAACACGGCACTGTTGTACGAGGGCATGAAGCCCTGCGCGTCCGCGTGCGAGGACATGAAGCCCTGCGGCAGGAAGCTCTGCGTGTCCGCGCGCGGCTCGGCGTGCGCGAGCGCATGCAGCTGCTTCTGCATCTGCACCATCCCGCAGCAGCTGCAGCACAGCCCCAGCGCGCACGACACCCAGCAGGGCTCGTGCTCGACCAGTGCGCTCTCGTGGAACTTCTGGCGCAGCAGGAACTGCAGCAGGCACCCGCAGCCAAACGAGAGGTCCGCGCACGCGTACGCGCAGCAGCACGCATTGGCCCCGAACCGCGCGCCGGGGATGCGCGAGGCGATCTCCCCAAAGGGGATGCACGGGCAGCAGCACGCGATCGCGCTCGGGGCGACCCCGCCGCCGCCGGCCTCGACCTTGCAGCAGTCGAAGAGAGCCATGGACAGCGACGGGTGCGACATCGAGGGAGACAGAGTCAAGAGCAGGCGGGTGGGGGGCTGCGGGGCATTGCACGTATATACGCCCCAACGCAGGAGGCAGTAGCGCGAGCAGCACGCGGCCCGCGCACAAACACACAAATGTTCCGATTGCGTTGCATGTGCATGTATTTAACGAGTCGCGAATAAAGCACCCCGCCCCCCCCCCACCCCCCCGGCGTCACCGCCCCCCTGCGGGATCCGCGAGGACTAGACGCCGCATGCCCTCGGCCAGGGCGCTGTAGCCGCCGTGCGGGATCGCGCACAGCCTCGTTATCTTTTGCACAATTTCAGGAGGCACTGGCAGGGGGCTTGGCATGCTCTTGTGCGAGCCCATGGCAAACGCTAGCGCGTGGCCGCGCGGCAGTCGCGCAGCGCGCCCGACGCGCCCGCCCGGCAAGTCGGTGACAGCCGCGCGCGCGCAGACGCCTGCTCGCGCCTCTGTGCCCGGCGGCAGGAGGCCGAGGACGTCGTCTCCCCACCCGTAGAGGCAGCCGTCTTCGCACACCGCCGTCGAGCAGGCCGCGCCTGCGGTGACAGACACCATGCGCGCGCCGCCGAAGGCGGCCGGGTCGATGCGCGTCGCAACGACGCAGTCGCCGTCCGCGGCGAAGCCGAGGCAGCCCTGCGCGTTCCGACCCATCGCAGACACGCCGCCGTCCTCCGTCACCACCAGCGTGTGCTCGGGGCCGCACGAGACTGTCCAGACGCGCAGGCCCTGCAGCCCAGTGAGCACGCGCGCCGGCGCCGGCTGGCTGTCGTCGTCGCCGTGGCCCAGCTGGCCGCAGCATCCGGACCCCCACGTCCACAGCGCGCCGTCCTGCGTCACCGCTGCCGAGTGCGTGGCGCCGACCGCCACCAGCACGGCCCTGCGTCCGCCAAACGCCTCGGCGCCCAGGCACTGCGGGGTCGGGTATATGTCGCCGTCGTCGTGCAGCGCGACCTGTATTTTCTGCCCCCACGTCCACACCCGCCCGTCCGCGCCGACGCCCGCTGCGCTGTTCTCCGCTGCGGCGACGAAGGCGATGTGTCCCAGGGCGGCCACCAGCGTGGGGCTGCGCCGGTCGTCCAGGGTTCCGTGCCCCAGTTGGCCGCAGTCTCCCGCGCCGCAGCTCCACACCTGCCCGGTCTGCGTCAACGCCAGCAGGAAGTCGTTCCCGCACGCCACCGCCGCCACGGCAGCACCGCAGGCCGCGGGGTGCCAGCGGGCGAAGCGCGCCTGCTCCGCGTCGTGTCCCAGTCCCAGCTGGCCTCGGGAATTGTGGCCCCAGACCCACACCGCGCCGCTGTCTGTCGTGCAGCATGCAAACCCGCTCGCCGCAGACACCGTCGCGAGTGCCTCGTTGGCGAACGGGTGCGTCTTGGCGTCAGCGCCCCCCAGGCACGCCGCCCCGCACGCGGGCAGCTGCAGCGTGGTCCGCGCGGCGGCCCCGAAGATCCACAGCCCGCCGCCCTCGTTCAGCACTGCCTGAATGTCGCAGCCGATCGCGACCGCCATGCGCGCGCGCGCGCGCGCGCGCGCCCCGCTTATATACCGGGGCGGCGCGCAGGGGGGCCGCTGCCTGCGGGATGTGCTGTTGCAGGGGGGGTGCCGCGCTGCGGGCGTGCTGTTGCAACGGGCGCGCTGCTCTGCGGCGGTCACGACTCCCGCGCGTCCAGGGCCACGAGGCGCCGCAGGCCCGCGCGCATGTGCGTGCAGCAGCCGGGGGGGTCCTGTGTGCAGAGCTTTGCGATCCGCTGTATGATGTCCGACGGCACGTCCGCGAGCACCGTGCTGGCGCCCAGGCGCGCGTGCAGGCCCATGGCCAGGGCCGTGGCGTGCAGGCGCGGCAGCGCGCAGCTGCGCGCGATGCGCGCACCGCGCGCCAGGCTCGCCGCGACGGGGACGGGCACGTTCGTCCGCGTTTCGAGCGGGTCAATGTGCCCGAGGGCGCCGCTGCCCCACGAGAACAGGAAGCCCTCGGCGGAGACGGCCATCGAGATGCTGTTGCCGGCCGCCACCGCCACCATCTCGAGGCCGTCGAAGTGGTGCGGCGGGACGCGCGCGGGCGTCCAGCGGTCGGCGTTGTCGCCGTGCCCGAGGTTGCCCAGCAGGCCCGAGCCCATGCTCCACACCGCGCCGTCCCCCGTCAGCACCACGGTGTGGTCGCAGCCGCACGCCGCCGCGAGCACGCGCGCGCCCGCCCACGCCCCGTGCACCAGCTCGGGCCCCCGGCGCGCCACAGTGTCGCCGAGGCCGAGCCGGCCGTTGCCCCCGTCGCCCCAGACCCACAGCGCGCCTGGCTCCGTCACGGCCGCGGTGTGCGCATGCCCGGCCGCCACGAGCACCACCGCCTGCAGCGCCAGGCAGCGCGGGGTCGGGAACCGCCACGCCGGGGGCTGCGCCCAGGGGCCCGCGGGCGTCGAGGCCAGACGGCCGCGGGTGTCGCCGCGGTGCCCGAGCTGCCCGTGCGCGTCGCCCCCCCACGTCCACGCCCGCCCGTCGCGGCCGACCGCCGCCGAGTGCGACGTGCCCGCCGCAACCATCGCGATGTCGTGCAGGCCGGCCACGCGCATGGGCTCGAGCACATTGCCCTCGCCGGGCTGCCCGTTCTGGCCGTGGTTCCCCGCGCCGCAGGCCCACACGAGCCCGGTCTGCGTGAGCGCGAGCAGGTGCTCCGCCCCGCACGCCACCATGAGCATCAGCTCCCCGCCGCACTCCGCGTGCGGCCACCGGTGCGGGGCGGTTTGCCCGTCCTCGTGCCCGAGCCCGAGCTGGCCGGTGCCGTTGCCGCCCCAGACCCACACGGTGCCGCTGTCGGCGACGCAGGCCACGCTCCGCCCCGCGGCGGACACCATCGCCAGGGCCTCCCCGGCGAAGACGTGCGGGGCGCCGCTGCCTGTCGGCACAGGCTCCCCCGCGGCGCGCGCCAGCGCTGCCAAGCTCGGCGCGAGCGCGCTCACCTCGTCGCCCACCACCAGGCCCACCCCCCCGAGCAGCAGCGGCACGTTGCCGCTGACCCCCGGGGCGCCTTGCTCAAAGACCCACACCCCGCCGCGCTCCGTGAGGGCCGCTGAAAAAAGCGACCCGCACGCGACCGCCATCCGTGGCGCGTGCGCGCGGTGCACAGCTTATATACGCGCAGACAGCGCGGCGCAGGGGGCAGTGTTCGAGTCGTCTGAAACCGTCATTTATTAAAACGAACGCTTAGCAATCCTAGGCGTTGCGCGGGAGCGCGCTGGGCAGCGCGGGGAGCACAATGCCAAACTCGGCGCGCACGGCGTCGGCAAACACCACCGTGTACTTGAGGCGGTGCACAAAGCCCAGCCCGTGCGGGGGCTTCGGCAGAAACGTGTCGAGCACGCCGGCGGGGTCGCCCAGCACGACGGCCTTGACGTTGGCGCCGTCGAGGCCGGCCTCGAGCAGGCCGGCGGTCGGCAGCGCGTGCCGGCGGAAAAAGGCCACGACCTCGGCGTGCTCGAGCTCCCACAGCGAGCGCGCGGCGTCCGATCCGGGGGGCTCCTTCCCGGGGCCGGCGGGCTGCTGCACCGCGTCGCGCCCCTGGCACTCGGGCTCGGCGGGCTCGTTGGGCGTGTTGGTCTCGTCGGCCTCGTCGGTCTCGTCGGCCTCGTCGGGCTCGTCGGGCGCCTTGCACTTGCGCGCGTCCTGCGAGGTCTCGAGGCGCAGCGGCGCCTGCAGAGCCGCGACCTGCGGCGGCTCCCGGAACAGCCCCGGCTGCGCCACCACGAACCACGCCATCAGCACCGCGCGCGCGTCGTCGCGCAGGCGCAGAGGCGGCGCGCTGTGCGAGACAACCACAGCCTGCGCGAGCGTAAAGGTCGCGCAGTCGGCCATGCGCTCGCGCATCGCCGAGAGCCACTCGGTGTTGCTCTGCGCGGCCGCGCTGAGCTTATGCCCCTGAATCTCCAGCGCGTCGCGCTGGCCCGCGGCGAGGAAGCGCAGCGCGCCGCGGTACTCCGCGAAATTGACAAACGCCGAAAAGCACGAATCCCCAAAGCCGTGGAAGCGCGACGGCGTGTGCGCGTGCAGGCGGCCGTACTGCGCTGCGAGCGCGCACAGCGCCTCCTTCCGGGCCTGCGAGAAGCCCGTCGCGTCCTGGAAGCGCACGTACGCCGTAAACGCCGGCGCGTGCAGGCGGTCGAGCGTCGCAACCAAGGGGCGCTGCGTGGTGTCCGGGTACAGCTCCTTGCACACGCCGCGCATGTCAAAGAGCGCCGTCTGCGCCCACTTGACCTCGTCGTACGTGACCGCGAGGTGCTGCTGGCGGAGGCCGCCGGGCGTGAGCGCGTCGTACGTGATGGCGACCCGGCGGTGCCCGCGCTGCTTCATGACGTACGCCAGGATCGAGCCGGACACGCCGACGTAGTCCTCGGGGGCGCTCTGCGCGCACGGGATGTTGTGGATGCACAGCGTGCGCGCCTGCAGCGCCGCGTCCGGGACAGGCATGCGCGCGCCGCGAGTGGGTCCCCGAGTCCGCCGGTCGGGGTTTTATGGGGGCCTTGCGACCCCGCCGTGCCCGCGTGAATTTTGGTTCGTGGCGTGTTTTTTACTGGTTCGTGCCCGCGTGAATTTTGGTTCGTGGCGTGTTTTTTGCTGGTTCGTGCCCGCGTGAATTTTGGTTCGTGGCGTGTTTCGCTGGTTCGTGCCCGCGTGAATTTTGGTTCGTGGCGTGTTTCGCTGGTTCGTGCCCGCGTGAATTTCGGTGCGTGGCGTGTCTCGCTGCAATTCGCGAGGATGCAACGGCGCGGGAACGTCGCCTACGCGCATGCGGGCGCGCTGAGCGGGGCCGCGGGCGCGGGCGCGCTGCACAGCGGCGCGGCGAGCGGAGGCGCCAGCGCGCGGAGCATCTCGTGCGCATAGTCGATGGCGTCCTCGAGCGCATACGGGAGGCCGTGCTCGCGCGCGGTGGCAATCACCTCGTACACGCTGTGGTGCTCGCAGCCGCAGAGCCACAGCACGCACACCAGCGTCATGCGCCGCATGTCGAAGCTCGCAAAGATGCGCGCAAAGGTGAGCATCGCGTCGGTGTGCCCCGAGAAGCCCGAGATGGTGCTCTGCTTGTGCGAGTGTGCGGTCTGCACGAAGCTGCTGCTCGGGCGCAGCTCCCACTGCATGTGCCCGGTGCGCCACGGCAGATAGCCCCCGCTCTCGACGAGGTAGCCGCCGACGAGCGGGAGCTCGCGGCACGAGAGCTCGGGCACCACGCTCGCGGCGTGCAGCCGGAAGAGCGCGCGCTCGCTGCGGTGGCGCGGGCGGCGGATCTTGCGGTTGCGCACCGCGCACTGCCCGCACAGGATGCTCTTGATGCTCTGCCGCGGGCTCACGCTCCCCGCGACGAACCGGTCCGCCAGCACCTTGCCGCTGTACTCCTCGACGGTGTCGCTGTTGAGACAGCGCACGCCGCCCGCGCCCGCGGGGCCGTCGCCGCGGGCCGGGCGCGAGAGCAGCCAGCGCATGAGCGTGTAGCTCGGGTCCTTGAAGAGCAGGTTCGAGAGCACCCAGCACTGCTCGCGCACGTTCCCCGCGGAAATGACCGGGAGCACGTGCCCGAGCGCCACGCCGCCGCTGGCGTTGTTGCGGATGTTGCCGCGCGTCGCCGTGGAGAGCAGGTGCGCAAAGAGCTTGTAGTACTGCGCGGCGTTGGGCGTGAGCACGCCCCCCGCGTGGCGCATCGAGAGGTCCAGCGCATACGCCTGCATGAGCCCGCGGAGCTCGCTCGAGATCTGCCGCATGTACTCCTGGATCGCGGGGCTCGACTCAATGGCGCACAGCAGCGCGTGCATGCGCTCGGGCGCGTCGTGCATCTGCGCACGAAGGCGTGATGGCGGCGGGGGTGCCGCGGCATTTATATAGGCCGCTGGGCGCCGCACGGCGAACCTCTGCGGGCGCGTCGCGCAGCGCCCCTGCGCGCGCCGTGGAAAAAGTCAAATAGGCCCCACAGACGCGGCGGCCAAATGTCAAAGAGGCCCCACAGACGCGGCGGCCACCCAGAGAGCGACGCTACACCGTGAACCCTGGATCTGCGTGTGGTGGCGCCCTCGCGTATCACGCAGCGGCGTTCGGGCGTGTTCCGGGGCGGGGGGGGGGGGGGGGGGGGGGGGGGGGTGAAGCGCACTGCAGATTGTTGGTGCATTTATTAAAGACCCAACCGAGATGCCCGACGCGCCTTGCGACGCGAGGGCGTGCCTCTACACCCCGGAAATGATGTATGTGGGGCTGCTGCACGCGATGGCGCAGCAGAACCTGCTCATGAAACGGCCGATGGCGACGCTGTCGCACCTCGTCGTGACAATCGTGCAGGAAAAGCGGCGCATCATCCTCGACAAGGGCGGCGTGCGCATCTGCAAGAGCCTGTACGTGCCGTTCTCGGCGATGCAGGCCCCCGAGCTCGCGGTGCTGGAGAGCATGGTGCAGACGCACGGGAGCTACACCAACAGCGGGCGCTGCAGCTGCCAGCAGCCCGCACAGACCGACGCGTGCGAAATCGTCCTCGACGACGCCTCCGAGGTCATAGGCGTGGGCACGCTGCTGTGCGCGGTGCTCCTGCTCCTGCGCAGCACGTGCCCCGCGGCGAGCACCAACACGCACAGCATCTTCGACGTCGTGCTGCAGGACGTCATGAGCAACTTCCGCGTCGACTACGCGGCAACGCTGCGCCAGTGCGCGGCGTACGGCTACTGCGCGCAGTAGAGCCGCGCCATCGTGCGCTTGCCCGCGCGCTGCGCGCGCGTATGCTCCGGCAGCGGCGGGCGTTCCTCGCGCTCGGCGAGCAGCATGCGCTGCAGCGAGCATATCGCCTGCTCCGCGTCGAACAGCTGCCGCCGCAGCTGCAGCGTTTCCTGCTGCAGCGCAGCCTCCTGCTTGCACATGCGCGCCACCGTGTTCTCCATCGCCAGCCTCTCTCCAAGCACTACCAAGACCCGCGCCTCGAGCTCCGTGTTGTTGCGGCGCACCTGCTGCCCCGCGCTGTCGAGCGTGTCGTCTTGCGCCGCCCGAAACGCCTCGAGCTGCGCGTCCTGCTCGCACACCCGCAGCGCGAGCAGGTCCAGCGCAGCCTTCTGTCTCGCGCGGCTGCTCGCTGCCGACACGCGGTTCTTCGCCAGGCGCACCTCCTGCCGCGTCCCGGAAAACGACGACAGGGCGTCCGAGTCGTGCAGGCCCCGCTGCGCGCCGGGGTCGACAGGCGCAACCGGCAGGCCCGGCTGTGCGGGGGGGGCGGGCTGCGGGGGCTGTGCGGGCTGCGGGGGCTGTGCGGGCTGCGGGGGCTGTGCGGGCTGCGGGGGCTGTGCGGGCTGCGGGGGGTCCGCGGCGAAAAACGAGAGCACGTCCTCGCTAAACTCCACTGGAATGTCGTCTGAGCATACCGCAGCGCGCGCGCCCTCGACTGCCTCGAGCACCTCGTCAAAGCAACACGACGGCTGCTCGAACCACAGATCCGGAGGCGACTCCACGCCGTGCTCGTCGTCCGCGAGCGCATCTGCGCACGCGCAGCAGAGCAAACCGGCGTCCGAGCACGGGTGGTTGCACGCCGCCCACAGCATCACCGGCATCGCGTCAAAGAAAGCGTCGCTGCGCATGCGCTTGCAGGGGTTGGCGTCCGAGTGTGTGTGTGCTAGCATGCCTCGCTCGTCCCTCGTGCGTCAGGGACCTCGTGCCTCGAGCCTGAAAACGGGGCCACCAAGCCGAAGAAAAACTTTGCGACCCCTCGAGTTCGCGCGATTTTTTTTTTCGCCCATGCGACCCTGCCGCGTGCCCCGAATCGCGGGCAAGCTGCGCCCGGTTTGAATAAAGGCATACACGCCTCGACGAATCGCGGCACGCGCCTCGCCGAGCACAATGAGCACGGTCTACACGACGGGCGCGACGAGCGCGACGGGCGCGACGGGCGCAAGCCTCCCCGCGCCCGCGGGAGCTGTGGCCGCCGCAAGCCAGGCCCTTGGAACCGAGCCGCCCGCAGTCGCTCGCTTTGAATCGCCGGGCGTGCGAGTCCGGGGAGAATGTGCGCAGGAGGCTCCGCTGCTGCAGCGCAAGCCGCTTTCCCTGTCGCGCAACACGGCGTGCAGGCGTCTGAATTTCTAGCCCTCTGTGTGTGCGGGAGGCATAAAGTTTGCTTTGCAATAAACAACATGGATACATTGCCAGACTGCTTCGTCCGGAGAGGCAGACATTTACAAAGGCAGTTCCAACTTTCCTTGCACGCGCATATGAATCACCCCCCACCCTCCCGCACCCTCCCGCACCCCCCCTGCTCCGTCACAGCAGCATGGCATACGCGCGCGCGCCGGCTTGCATCCCCCGAGCGCCGACACACGTTGCCTCTGCCTCGCCGCGCGGCGGGCCGTATATATGTACTGGTGTTTCCTCGCGCGGGTGAGGACTGCTCGCGCACATGCACGCCCCGGAACGACCGGCCGAGCCGCGCGCGGGCAAGGACGGGTGCCCCGAGCTCGACGCACAGCCGGTGCCGCCAGGGCTCTTTGGCGCGGAGCTCGCGGGCCCCACGCGCGGGGCCAACCGCGGCATGCGCGAGGACGCCGAGCTCGCCGCCGCGACCGAGGTCGAACTGCTGCGCTTCTGCCTCGCGGACCTGGTCCCGGAGAACACGGGCTCCGAGCTCAGGTTCCACGCGCGCGTGCTCTTTACACACCGCGAGCTCCCCGTCCGCGTGCGCGAGGACGACTCGGCGGTGTGCGTGAGCGTGTGGGCGGGCCTCTGGGACGAAAAGAACGCCGTGCAGGACCGCGCGAAGTCCGCGAGCATCGCGGCGGCCTCTGCGCGCATCGCGGCGGCCATGTCGCCCAGCAGCTCGTGGGCCGCGGGCCTGCAGGCCGCCGCCGCGATGTACCTCTGCGCCGACATCATCCTGCTCGAGGTGTTTTTCAAGGCGCCCGACACGCTGCAGTTCCAGAACAACTTCGCGGGGCTCGTGCCGGTGCTGCGCGCGGGCGGGGGCGTGCGCGTGCTGCCGGTGTTCAACGGGATGATGTGGGAGCAGACGCCCGGCGTGAGGTGCGGCGTGCAAAGCGCGCGCGAGTCGTGCGCGCCGCACGCCGGCGCGGCCGCGGTGCGCGCCATGTTCGACCAGCGCGAGATCATGGTCTTTGGCGACACCACGCTCGCCGCGTTCAACCAGGAGCGCCGGCGCGCGCCGGTGGCCGAGGTCATGTACACGCGGCAGAACGTGTACACGTACCACTTCCTGTACGGCGTGCACTCGACGGTGTGCAACACGCAGATATGGATGAAGCGGCACAAGCTCCCGCGCCTGATGTGCGCGAGCGTGCTCCTGCGCGCCTTCTCGCGCATCGGCGCGCACCACGAGGTCGCCGCCGACAGCCACTTCCTCAAGGACTTTGTGCTGCAGGCCATCGCGCACGCGATCCAGGAGACGTACCTCGGCACCGCCAGCTACCGCCGCGACGTGTGCGGCGAGGACATCCGCACGCGCGTCTTCTGGCGCGAGATGCGCGCGGGGGTCCCGCTGCTCCCCGGCGGCGACTGCGAGGACCTCGCACAGACCTACGCCCAGCTCATCTACACCGTCACCACGGACTATGCGTGGTTCCTCGGCAGCATGCCGCAGTACGCGTCCTTCCTGATGGCGCTCTTCACGCCGCTCGGGTGCGCGCCCGCCTGCGCCCCGCTCTGCTCTCGCCACGCCCCGCTCTGCTCTCGCCGCGCCCCGCTCTGCTCTCGCCGCGCCCCGCTCTGCTCTCGCCGCGCCCCGCTCTGCTCTCGCCGCCCCCGCTCTCCTCTCGCCGCCCCCGCTCTCCTCTCGCCGCCCCCGCTCTCCTCTCG
>Ga0335398_10003358_pt1 | contig 23626 bp, 17 predicted proteins | sample BON03_FD_205742 | JGI IMG/M metagenome (GOLD analysis project Ga0335398, IMG submission 205742) | Freshwater microbial communities from Lake Bonney liftoff mats and glacier meltwater in Antarctica - BON-03 (spades assembly) (version 2) | ecosystem: Environmental > Aquatic > Freshwater > Ice >... | reverse complement strand
ACCAGGAATAACACCAGGACCAGGAGGACCAGGAATAACACCAGGACCAGGAGGACCAGGAATAACACCAGGACCAGGAGGACCAGGAATAACACCAGGACCAGGAGGACCAGCAATAACACCAGGACCAGGACGACCAGGAATAACACCAGGACCAGGAGGACCAGGGATAACACCAGGACCAGGAGGACCAGGAATAACACCAGGACCAGGAGGACCAGGAATAACACCAGGACCAGGAGGACCAGGAATAACACCAGGGATAACACCAGGACCAGGAGGACCAGGGATAACACCAGGACCAGGAGGACCAGGAATAACACCAGGAACAGGAGGACCAGGAGGACCAGGAATAACACCAGGACCAGGAGGACCAGGAATAACACCAGGGATAACACCAGGACCAGGAGGACCAGGGATAACACCAGGACCAGGAGGACCAGGAATAACACCAGGACCAGGAGGACCAGGAATAACACCAGGGATAACAACAATCACTACTAATTGTGATAATATTGTTAATTCATTATTAAAATTATTAAATTTAATATCGAATAAGTTAAAAATTATAAACGATATAAATAAAAAAAAGATTTCTCAGTAGGGAATAAATAAAAATCAGTTATATTCGCAATGTGTTTGTAATTCATAGAGTTGTACAAACTATGAGCATTAACATTAGATTCTCGCGAATGAAGACATAAATATTTTTTATTTTTATTAATCTCAATATGTTCTTTTATTAGCATTTTAGCATATCCTAATTTTCTATATTTTGGATTTATACATATCATAATTATTCCATGTATTTCTTTAATATGTTCATTATTTTTTTTAAATATATCCCCAATATTATTTATTGGAATAAAATTACTAAAATTATTTTCTAAATGTGAAGAATCGCATGCTAATATATTTCCCTGTAATAGAAAGCCTATTATTTCATTTTCTATTTCTATAACAATACCATTATTTATTACAGTTCTTATGTTATTTTTATAATATCTATCATAATTATTAAAACAAATGGATTGTAAATTATATAATGATTCTAAATCATCAATGTTAGATTTCCTAAGTTTATATTTATTATTATTCATAATATTAAATATAATCATATAATTATTTATATGATTATTTTTTAGTCATATTATTATATACTTATATAACAATATAAATATATATATACTAATATATGAGTAAAATAGATTCACTAATTAAGAAATATGAAAAAGAATTGGAAAATTATATTCATATTAACACAGTAGAGGAATTTTCATTTTTAAAAACAGGCGGAACTATAAAATATATTAATAAATATGATAGTAATTTGAGATGTGGGGGTTTATTAATTAAAATAAATAATGTAAATAATGATTGGTATTGCTTATTGAAACAATATACAAATAAAACATATAAAGTTATGTATAATAATAATTTAATATTTTATAATGAAAATAATAAAAATAAAAAAATAAGAGATTGGGCCGATTGTTTCATTACCGATATAAATAATAATAAATATATAATAGAGTAAAAATAAATCATTGATATTATATAATACTATGAATGTAGATATATGTAATATATGCAACTGTACTACAAAAAACAAATGCTGTAATCCAATTCATTGGTCGTATAATTTTTTATTATTTGGAGGAAAACCTCAATGGAAAACTTTAGAACATAATGGACCCATGTTTCCACCAGATTATAACCCACATAATATACCTATTTTAATAAATAAAAAAAAATATAATTTATCTCCGTTGGCTGAAGAATTTGCAACAATATATTCAAAATACATAGGAACTGCGTATGTTGAAAACAATACATTTAACAAAAATTTTTGGAATGATTATAAAAAAATATTACCCAGTGATATTTCTATATTGATAAAATCCATCACAGATATAGATTTTTCATTAATTTACAATCATTTAATAGAAGAATCTGAAAAAAAAAAATTATATACCAAGGAAGAAAAAGAAAAAATAAAAATTAAACAAGAAGAATATGAAAAAAAATTTAAATTTTGTAAAATAGATGGAAATGTTCAATCGGTTGGTAATTATAAAATAGAACCACCTGGTATATTTTTAGGAAGAGGAGTTCACCCTAAGTTGGGTAAAATTAAAAAAAGAGTATACCCAGAAGATGTAATTATTAATATCACGAAAGGTTCTACCCCACCGACTCCAAATTTAACAAATCATAAATGGAAAGATATAATACATGATAATTCCGTGGTTTGGTTATCATCGTGGAAAGATCCAATAACTAGTAAAAATAAATATATTTTTACTAGTTTCGATTCATTATTTAAATCAAAAAGCGACGAATCAAAATTTGATATTGCTAGAAAATTAAAAAAAGTGGTAAAAAATATTAGAAATAAATATATGTCTGAATTAAATGATAAAAATGAAAAAAATAAACAATTAGCCACATCATTATATTTAATTGATAATCTTGCATTACGTATAGGGAATAGTAAAAATACTAAAGAAACGGCTGATACAGTTGGTGTTACATCACTAAGAGTTGAACATATTACTTTATTAGATAATTATGTTATTAAATTAGATTTTTTAAGTAAAGATTCTGTAAGATATTGTAATAAACTTAAGATTGATGAAACTGTTTATAATAACATTAAATCATTTATTACTAATAAATCAAAATCGGAAAAATTATTCGATTTAATAAACCCAACTATGTTAAATGAATATTTAAGTAATTTTATGAAAAATTTAACATCAAAGGTTTGGAGAACTTATAACGCTAGTGAAACTTTTCAAAAAGAATTATTGTCTGTAAAAAATAATAATATAATTAATAAAATGGATAAAAATGAAAGAATAAATTATTTAATAACTTTAGTAAATAAAGCAAACGCGTCTGTTGCTATTTTATGTAATCATCAAAAAAATATAACGACTTCATCAGAAAATCAATTTGAGAAAATTGATGAACAGATAAAAAAATTAAAAGAACAGAAAAACAAATTAGACGATAAGGAAAAAATAAAAGTAATAGATAACAAAATAATAGTATTAAAATTAAAAAAAAAACATAAAAAAGATTCAGAACATATTTCATTAGGAACATCAAAAAATAATTATATAGACCCTAGAATAGTTTTTGCATTTGCCAAAAAATATAATATACCTATTGATAAAATTATGAATAAAGCTTCTTTGAAAAGATTTGAGTGGGCTAATCAAATTGATGAAAAATATGAATTTTAAAAAAAAATGAAAAATTATATATAAAATATACCATAATATAAAATATTATTATATAATATTTTATGAACAATCTAATAATTGAAACATTAATAAAAACTGCATTGAAAAGTAATATGAAACATAAACATGGTTGTGTAATTTTGTATAAAAAAAAAATTATTTCCAAAGGTTTTAATTATTATAAAATCAGTAACTTACTTTATAATAATTATACAGTACAACAATATGAAAATAATAAATATAGTGTACATGCTGAACAAAACGCTATTAATAAAATCCGTAACAAATTATTATTATGTAAATGTACTATTTACATAATAAGATTAAAAAATTTAAATGAAATAACTATAGACAATAATAATATTGAATTGGGTATACCCTGTGAAGCTTGTAATAATTTAATAAATAAATATAAAATTTCTATTAAATCTATTAGATATTAAGAGTCGATTTCACAGAGTTTACAAAAGTCAAAAAATTTGACTTTATACAAAATCGGCTGTAAAAGTATGACTAAGAGACGAGACTCCATTTGACTTTTTAGATTAATCTATTTATATTGTTATAAAAATAATAGTAAATTATCTAATTTATAAGTTGCTGTCTTTTATGTTATTTTATGGACTCGTCCGAATTGTTAAGGTATATTATATTTTATTTAAAATTTAACTATTTTTATGATATTAGTTACTGGATTTTTCATCTTCATTGAAACATTTTAATGTTTATTTAATTTATTATTTTATTCCATTATTACATTCTATTCTGGAGAATTTCACTTGCCGTGTTAAAACAGAATGTAATTTTTGAATAGTTCCATTTTTATTCGGTGAATATAATTTTTTAACGTTCTTTTATCTACTTAAACAGGACGTTCTAAATTCATCTAAATTATATATTGTGAAATGTTCATTTAATTTTCTTTTAAGAGATACGTTTGGAGTAGAAATATATTTAAGTCTACATGGGGATACTTTTAATTTATCGCTCCAATTATCAAATACAAGTGTTGTATCATCGCTAAATTTTTTTTACAGTCGAGTTTATTGTTCGTATAGGCTTAAATATTTATTTTTATATTTAATATATTTATTAAAATAAGATTCATATTTTTTTGCACCAACTACATCTGTCGATGATTTTGTTTTTTTTTTATTGGTTATTGGTAATTGTTTTATATCAGTTGGTGGATCTTTAGCGGTGGTTAAGGAAATATCATTGGGATTTTTTAATAATGATAATTTTTTTGAAATATTTTTATAAAATTCAGTAAAGGTAATTTTTTCAGCTGACTTATCATCTATTTTATCTATAATACCTTTATTATTATTAAAAATTCTTAACGGTAAAATCTGATTTATCTTAAATAAATTTTTGTAAGTATTTGGATTTTGAAAACATGCCATTTTATTATAAACCATATTTTGCATATTATCAGTTGATTCCAAGCTACCTATTAAAGTAGCTGCGTTATTATTTTGTATAAATGTATAAATTTTATTTGCTAAATCCCTATAATAAGAAAGATCATTTAGACCATTACTATTATTATATTTTGTAGCCATCTCTCTATAAAAATTATCATAAAATTTATAAGTATTTATTTTGGTTAATATATTAAATATTTCAAGCAGTACTTTTTCTTTTTTTATATTTTTTTTATTAATAACATAATTTAGGTCATTAGTATTTATATATGGTGGATCTGGTGGATTATTTATATCTGTTGATGTATTTATTATCGTAAAAATGTTAAAAATTAAATTGTTTACATCTATATCAGTACCAAGTGTAGATATTGTATCTAATATTATCCCTTTGTCCCTTTTAATATTATTTTTTTCATCAAAATTATTTTGATAATTTATATTTCTACAATATGGAAATATTTCTTTTTCGAAAAATAATGGGGTGATGTATTTATCATCATTTAATTTAATTTTAGATTTTTCTATCATAATATTATTAATATCTTCTCTTAATTCTTTTAAACTATTATTAATAATATACCCTTCGTTTACTCTCACTGCGCAATTGTATTTATATAACAGTAATAAATATTTTTCACAATCTATATCGCTATTTACTGTATAATCAGAGTTTAAAATCACCATCATTTCGTTAAATATATCAAATTGCCAGTCGGACCTGCTATTGTACATAATTGTTTCGTTAGCATAAAAATATTTCATAATTTCTTGGTCTGTTCTTGGAACAATATTATAAGTTCGTATTCCACTGGGAAAACGATCGTCATTAGGATATTTTTTCACTACCTTCTCGTAAATATCATATACAATTTTAAATCTATCAACGTCATATTCAAATTTAACATATACCTCCTTAAATAAGAATTCTATTGGGTAATATTTAGGGTGATTCTTTTTTGTAAGTAGAACCTCATATTTTTCCTTCACATTCGTCATAAGTTTTCTTACGTCCGTAATATTTTTATTATTATTTTTAAGAATTTCAATATTCCCTTTATGCGTATCCCAATGGGCAAATCCTTTAAGATTTAGACATTTTTTATTACCTGTGTCCTTTATTAGTTTATCTATTTCGGCCCACTTATTATTTAATTTGCTATTATTGGTATTTTCAGATAAAGCCCACTTATTTAAATATTCTGCTGGTGGTATTTTAGTATTAATTCGATAATTTTTATCAAACTTGTATATTTCTTCTATATCTATACAGTTAAATTCATTTTCAACCCCTGCTAAATCACATATAAATATATCATTTACTTTAATATTATCTTTTAATAAACGTAAACATATAATTATATGACTTCGGGAGCTTTCAATATTATTTGGAGTAGGTGCAATTTGACGTTTATCGAATAAGTCAATAATAAATTCACTAATATTTTCAGCCTTATCATTTTTCCAGTTACTTCCTTGAAAATTAAATTTAGCTGGCGAATCAGGGGTTCCACTTAATAAATTTGTTGTATTATAATTCTCTTTAGTAATTTTATTTTTATTTAATGAATCTGTAAATGTTGTATAAATATTTGTAGCTAATAATTCTATACTATTTACCTTTTTTGTAAATCGGGGTAACTGTAATAATTTAATAATAATACCAGTTTGTTCTTCTAATACCCCGTTTTCATCAAGTTTTTTATAATTAATTAATAATGATGTTTTACCAGAGCCTGATTGACCATAACCTATTAAACATAAAGGTCTTTTAAGGCTAATATCATTAGGAAATAAATGTTTAAATATATTGGATTTGATTCCCTCCGTAATATCATAATTGGTTAAGTTAGATGGAAATACCCTATCATACGGTCCAAAAAAATATCTTTCGGAAGTATCTTCATTTTTTATATCTTTATTAGTTTTATCGTTATTTTTATAATCCATAATAATATATTTTGGCCTATTTGGATTATTAAATGTATGATATTCTTTAGTAATTTCATCATAATCTAATATATTATATCTAGGGTTTCGCATACCGTCTTGAGTTCTTTCTCTTACATATGAATACATATTTTTATTATCTTCGATACATTTATTATAGTGAAAATCAATTTCATTGTATCTATTTATTAAATTTTCATTTATTATTTTAGTTAAATTTTTCATTTTATAGGTAAGAATAAATACTAGTCTTATAATAATATCAAGATGATTAGAGATATTATCCAAATTATTTTTATACATACTAGATATAAATTTATAAATAAAGATATATTTCTTGTCTTTCGGGTCTAGATAGTTACCCCTTTTTAGTATCTCGGTGTCATTTTCAAATTGTTCATTAATCCAGTCAGGGTCAGGGATATCGAATGTTTCCAAATATCTATTATACTGGGCTAATAATAAGGGGTCTGTCTTATGATTATTATCTGTATCGGAAATAGTAATTACCTCGTCTTTTGATATAATACAATTATTAATTAACCCCAAGATATCCGATTGTTTGTCTTTTAGGGGGTCGTCTGTGGGATATATCTCCGTTAAGTTATATTTATAAGATATAAGTGTAAAAATCTTTAAAATAATATCATTTGAATATATATAGATATGATCATATAAAATATTTATATAGTCAAGAATCTCATTATCTTTTCGCGCATCATTTACATCATCATCTGTAATATATGGTAACTTATCTAACTTAGTTGGGGTAGAATTTTCAAATAACTCTGTAAAGTTTTTTACAACATCAGAGGAAGACGTTCCTACTTGTCTATAATTCAATAATGATAATAATGGACCCTGGGGTACTTTTGGTTTATCTACAGTTGTACCTGAAGTATCCGTTACATCATCTTTCTTTACTTGTAACTCAGAAAAACATAATTTCTTATAAGTATTAATTTCATTATAATAAGATTCATTAATATTATAAATATTGTCGATATTTTGTTTAGCCTTATTCGCATCAACAATAGAATTAGAAATATTAATGGATTTGAGATAAACCAATAATACATTTTCTATATCGCTACTAGATGTAATTTCTTCTAATAAATTTAAATTATTTGCAGCCATATCGTTAACTTTTTGTAAATACTCATCTCCTTTTTTTATATTTTCTCCGATATTTTTAATAATATCGTCAATTTGAACATCACATTTATATTCCTCCTCCTCAATCTTTTGATTTTTAAGTAAATTATGAACCATTTCTACACTGTTACGAATTGCATTAAATTTATTATTATTTTGTGTAGAATCATTTAAAATATTTTTATAACTAATAGAATGTTTCATAATATAGTTAGTATATTCATTATATATATTATTAGCCTTTTCGTCTATTTCGGTAATACTAATTAACAAATTATTCATATAATCGGGATTTTTATTATAATCCTCAATCATACGTTTATATATCGAAAAATATTTATCAATATTTTCAGGAGAGAAATTAACATTATATTGAGTATATTCCTCTAAAAATATATTATAATAATCTTCCCCCTGTTTTTTTTGTTCCTTGGCGGATGTATTTTCACCATTACTTTTTTCAAGGTAAAACATAATTTTATTTAGATATTCATTTATCTCTTCCTTGTTAATCGATTCTAATTCACTATACTCGAAATCCTTAGTTATTAAATAAAATTTATTAATCATATCATACTTGTTATTTATATCCAATGATTTTTCAGATATCTTGCTTTTTATATCAAACATTGTATTAATCTTTTCAAAAACATCCTTCCGCGCCTCTGCAGCAGCAGCCACTTTAGCAGCAGCCTCTTCAGCAGCTGCCACTTTAGCAGCAGCCTCTTCAGCAGCTGCCACTTTAGCTGCAGCCTCTTTAGCTGCAGCCTCTTCAGCAGCAGCCTCTTCAGCAGCTTTAGTTGCAGCCTCTTCAACAGCTTTAGCCGCAGCATCTTCAGCAGCTTTAGTTGCAGCCTCTTCAGCAGCTTTAGTTGCAGCCTCTTCAACAGCTTTAGCCGCAGCATCTTCAGCAGCATCTTCAGCAGCATCTTTAGCGGCCTTTTCAGCAGCATCTTTAGCAGCCTTTTCAGCAGCATCTTCAGCAGCATCTTTAGCGGCCTTTTCAGCAGCATCTTCAGCAGCATCTTTAGCGGCCTTTTCAGCAGCAGCCTTTTCAGCCGCAGCCTTTTCAGCAGCTTTAGTTGCAGCCTCTTCAACAGCTTTAGCCGCAGCATCTTCAGCAGCTTCAATGTTTTTATTCATGGGTGTAATACAATTATTTAAATTTTCAATCATACTATCATAATTATTAATAAGTTCGTTACTCTGGTTGATATAATCTTTAGATATAATAAGCTTACTATTTTTATCGCGAAGATTTTTTATATTAGTATATATATTATCTATTATTTTAATATTTTTATTTACTTCTAAATTAACCTCTTCCTTACTGATATCTAAAAATTTTTTATGTATTACAGAAGTAATTTTTGATAATAATAAAATATATTCCGAAGCATGCTTAAACATTTTATTTCTATTATCATTATTATCGTGAGTAATTTTAATAATATTATCAACCAATTTTTTGATTTCCCCGTAAGAACGAATAGCATTTTTTGTTTTATTATCTTTTAAGAAAGATTCGGACTGTTCTATTGTTCTTTTAATATTAGTAATATTAGTTAAAATATCTGTATTTAATGTATTAGAAATATTATTGTAGTCTAGACTACATTTTATAGATGTTTTCAATCTTTCACAGTAGTTTGGCATTTTATCTGTATCACCACCAGTCCGACTATTTGATTTAATTTTACATGCCTCCGAAATAAACTGTTTAGTAGTTTCATCTAATTTATTAATAATATTATAAGCTTCTATATTTTTTCTGTTAAATTCATTATTGGTCTCGGAATACATGTTAATAGTTTTAAGAAGAATATCATTAAGACCAGAAAGGTTATTAGTATTACTAACTTTAATTTTTTTAATCTCACTGTTAGTTTCATTAGATTTCTGTTTGAAACTAGTAATATAATCATCTGCAGAGGATTTATTAGTTTTGTCTTTTTCAAATGTTTCTCTAAGTTGTTTTAATTCAAATTTAAGATTTTTGGTCTTATCGTTATTGGTATTAATATCTGCTTTAATTTTTATTATATCGTCATTAAGATTACTACCACCACCCACGAAAACCGAATTAGGTGTAAACGCAGAATAAAACCCAGAACTAGAAGAACTAGAAGAACCTGTTACTGGATTGGGCGTAAAAATATTAGCCATAGATTCATATATATTTAATATACTCTGTGTCTCTTCTAAAGTTTGTTCTACCTCTAAATCACCCTGGTCTAGAACACTAGAAACTTCATCCAAGGCTTTAGAATACGTTATTTCTTGCATACTATTATTATATATATTAAAATTAATATCATTTACTGTTGTTAGTTTTGTATTTAATTTGTCAAATAAACTAATTATTTTATTAACATTATCTTTATTATTATCAGGTCCATTATCCATTGTTTTAAATAGATTAATAAACGTATGTATTTGTAATTGTAAAAGTAATTTTTTCATTTCATCTAAGTCATCAGTTGGAAAATCTTTATCACCTTTATTTACTTTATTAAACTCATATATTGCATCAAAAATATCTCTATCACATTTAATTAATTGTTCCAGATACTTATTATATGTATCGTTATATATTATGTCCAATCCATCAATTATACTTTTCATTTCATTAATTTCATTATCTCGAGACGGTTGGTATTGCTCATTTATTACAATTCCATGATTATAAAAATCCGTAATAAAATTTGTTTTTATTTTTTTTTATATATATTTATCACATATATATATATATAATATAATATAATATATATATATATATATATATATATATATATATATATATGGCTACATTAACACAAAAAACAGAATTAGAAATCGCATTAAATAGAATAACAGATACATTAGGTGTAAGTCAAGACAATTTACAAGATATTAATGATTTAGTAGTAACAATTATACGTAGTTCTAATGATCGTGATATAACAATTCGCAAAATAGCATCAAATACTATTGAATCTTTAATTGATGTTGATACAAAAATATTAAATAATATGCAAATTTTATCTACATTAATGGGTAAAATTAATGATGAAGTAAACGAAATATTTGAAAAGTTAAAAATACAATTAGTAAAATTACAATTATTTAGCCTTATAAATTTAGAAAAAGTATTAAAAAATAAAGAAATGAATAAAAATATTAGTAATTTTATAAAAAATATTAATGAAAAATTAAACATTGTTAATAAAATAAACTTAGATAAAATAAAAAATAGTACCACCCCCATACAATCAACTACTGGATATATTTCTTCATATGACTCATATAAAAACAAATATAATAAATATAAATATAAATACTTAGAATCATTATAATTACAGTTAATTTTATAAAAATATTACTAATGTCAAAAAATTTTGTTTTTATACAAAAATCAGCTGAAAAAAGTGCCTGTAAGTGATATAATAACATTTGACTTTTTAAATTATTTTACTAATATTATTATAATAATATTAGTAAAATATCTAATTTATAAGTCGCGGTCATTTATGTTATTTTATTTCATCTCCTGAATCATTAAAAAATATAAGTATTTTTTATTTGATATTCAACTATTTTTATCATATTATTTAGTGCATTTTCAAATCTCTCAATGCGGTGAAAAGTTCATTTAATTGATTATATTATTTTATTATTATATTCTATTCTGGATAAATCAACTTCCGTAATAAAAAAACAATAAATGATTTTTTATTATAAATTTTATTCAAAAATATTTTTTCGTATACAATATAATATATATATATAATATAATATAATATATTATATATATTATAATATATATATATATTATGGATATTTTAAAAGATGATAATTATATTGATTTTATAAATAATATACAATATAATTTAAAACAAATTATAATGGATTTATACGAAACAAAAAATGATTCGAATGATATATCATTAATACTAGTAAATATGAAATTTATTACTGAATTATTTAAAAATAATACAATACCATACTATAGATATAGCAGATTTCCTTCAGACCATAAAGATTTAAGTATGTATGTAGAGAATTACGATGCTTATAAAGTACTAATTACTACTAATTTTAATAATAATAATAAAAATAAAGAAACTGAATTAATATTAATAAAAAATAAACTAGAATCTATGGATATAATACTTAAATATATTATTGGTAATATATTTGAAACTATAAATAAAGAACTAATTAGTGTTAAATATTCTAACCAAAAAAACTTAGATAGTTTTCGACAATTATTAACATTGATTAAAGATACTTCAAAAAAAATTGATAATTTATTATTATCAATAAAAGAAGAAGCCAACGCCAAAGCAGCGCAAGATGCTGAAGCCAAAGTAGCGGACGCGCAAAAAGCGGCTAAAGCTGCTGCTGATAAGGATGCTGCCGATAAGGTTGCTGCTGATAAGGCTGCTGCTGCGGCTGAAGCTGCTGCTGAGGCTAAAGCTGCTGCTGAGGCTAAAGCTGCTGCTGAGGCTAAAGCTGCTGCTGAGGCTAAAGCTGCAGCTGAGGCTAAAGCTGCTGCTGAGGCTAAAGCCGCTGCTGCTGAAAAGGCTGCAATTAAAGCTGCTGCTGAGGCTAAAGCTGCTGCTGAGGCTAAAGCTGCTGCTGAGGCTAAAGCCGCTGCTGAGGCTAAAGCCGCTGCTGCAACTAAAGCTGCTGCTGAGGCTAAAGCTGCTGCTGAGGCTAAAGCCGCTGCTGAGGCTAAAGCTGCTGCTGAGGCTAAAGCCGCTGCTGAGGCTAAAGCTGCTGCTGCTGAAAAGGCTGCTGCTGAAAAGGCTGCTGCTGAAAAAGCCGCTACTGAGGCTAAAGCTGCTGCTGAAAAGGCTGCTGCTGAAAAGGCTGCTGCTGAAAAGGCTGCTGCTGAAAAGGCCGCTGAAGAGGATAAAGCTGCTGAAGAGGCTAAAGCTGCTAAAGAGGCTAAAGAGGCTAAAGAGGCCGTTGATAAAGCTGCTGATGAAGCTGCAGCTAAACCTGCTGCGACTAAGCCTAAACGACCAACCCAGGGAGCACCACAAAATACAGAAAAACGTTCAATTCGACCAAAACTTTTATCACCAGACTCATTAAGTTATAGAGATAAATATATAAAATATAAAAGTAAATATTTAAACTTATTTATATAAGTTGATATTATAGTCAATTAACATTTTATATATTATATATATTCTAATTTATTTTTTTTGAAATTTATAAACTTTTAATTACAGAGATAGTAATAATTTAATATTTAAATATTATATCTCTGTAATTAAAATTTTGTTTATTTATAAATAAATTATTATTTAAATGAGGTGTTATTAATGTGTAATGAGTTTCTGGTGTTATGTACGTATCGACATTTTCATTATCTATTTCTAATAATAATTGGTCTAATAATTCTTGTTTATTTGGTGTATTTGACAAAAATAATATTACGTTATCTAGAGTAGGACAATCTAAATATTTATAATATGTTATATTATCTGAATGAAAATCTTTCATACTACTGAATTGTGTATAAGTGAGATGTATTAGTTTTTTTAAATAATTTCTAGTTTTTAATTCATCATATATATTTATATTATTTAAATAATCCATATAATAATCTATATCAATATTTTCATATAACTGAGGATATTTATTACTTACTAAATCCGTTGCTTTCTCTGATATAAAATTATATAAATCTTGATAACAATCATGAGTAATATTTATTGATTTATTATGAAGTATTAAACCATTATATTTATAATCATAATAACTAATATTTTCTTCTATAATATTAATATTATTTATAAATACTTCTTTATTTTCTTCTGAAAAATTAAATATTGATAAATCAATATACGATTCTTTAATATAATCTTCACTCAAAAATATTTTTCTCATATCACAATCCCATAATTCAGTTAATTGAATATCAGTTAATAATAAAGCTTTGTAAATAATAAAGTTTTTTAAAAATAATAATATTTCTATAAAATTAAAATTAAATTTATCTAATAATAATGTCATGAATTGAAAACTTATTTTAAAATAACGTAATAAAATTAATTTAGTAATATTTATTTTTTTACGTTTATTTACATGCTTAAAAAATATTAATAAATTATCTAAATTTATATTTAGTTTATCGTTAGAATATATCATAATTGTATTATTGGATAAAGAATTATAATGTTCTTTAATAAAAAAATCCAATCCTAAATCTGTACCAATTTCCATTGATGTTGGTAAATGATCATTCCCGAATAAATAAAATATAAAACATATATCCCATATAAATAAAATATTGGATTTATTAGATATTGTTAAATAGTTATTATTTATATTATTAACAATACATTGAGAATTTAAATATTGTATATGACCATTGGAATAATTTTTTAAATATCTACATATATTAATTGATATATCTTTATTATTTAAATTATAAAAAATTTGCTGTATTAAAGCATGATGTATTAAATCAGAGTCAGTTGTATGTATACTATAACTTTCATTTTTATCTGAATTTCTATCAATATGTTGAAAAATTTTCATATCAGATTCCCCGTTTTCACTTGACTTATTTATAATTATTTCAACATTATTATAAAATAAATGTTCCGATAAATATTTTTCTAATTCCAGTATAAAAGGAGACATTGGATATATTGCCTTATCCACAATAAATCTATTTTCTATCCATTTAGAATAATTAAATACATAGTTGGAAGTATTTAAGTCATCTTTCATAATATATTTATTATGCAATGTATTATATAGTTTAACGGACGTTAATTTTAATTTTGATATATATATTTTATGTAATTTTTTTCTCTCAATATTCTCAAAATGATTTTTTATTCTTCTTCTACGTTGTTCAATTATTTTGGATATTGATGGCATTGCATCAAAAAAAATGACTATCGTTTTAATGAAATCTATATAATGTATTTTTTCAATACTTTTTTTAATTAATTCTTCTATATGTGTGTGTATTATAGCATCTAATGAATTAGATACAGTAGTTAAAAAAATATCAATATTACTATAATCAATTAAAAAATTGTTCCAATATTTTTTTTGAAATATACGATTAATATAATTATCCAAAGTAGTGTCATTATTATTATGATTTTTACAATATATTATTTTTAAAATGTCATTAATGTCGTTTTCTATATTTATACAACTTTGGTATATGATAAAATTTATATCGAATAATACATTATGTGATATAAATTTTCTATTGTTATCATCTATTTGAAAATCATCAATACCATTAGTAACGTATTTATTAATAAATGCGCATAATCTACTTATTCCCATTTTATATATATTCATAAAGTTTTATTTATATATAAAACATATATATACATATTTATTAGTATGATTAAAATAAGAAATATCAACAAAGATAAACTTGATTACGTATATGTATTCAATAAGTTAAATACAAGTAATAATATAATAGTATCTTTGTATAATGAATTAATAAGATCTAATATTATTAAAGAATTAACCGCATTAATGATTAGTAAATTACATAATTTAAAAATACCAAATTTTTACAAACTCAAGAAATATAATAAACTAGATGAATTGGTTCATAAATGGTGCTGGGATCAATATCCTAATAAATTATGCAAAGATGTTGTTATTCCATATATCGAAGACAATAATTATAATTATGCTTTTTTTATAGAAGATATTAATTATATTACTGATAATACTATGGTAAATATGGAATATATTAATGATTTAGTTATAAGTGTTTCCATATTCTTAAAAAAAAAATATTTATTATTTTTAAAATTAACGGAATCTCAAATAGATGTAAAATATAATTTAACCGAATATGATGATTATATTGATGTAATAATATATAATAATATAAATGGTTTAAATGCTATTAATAAAGAAATAACATTTATTATTTCCAAAGAATTATTCAATAGACTTCATAATAAACTTAAAAAATTTTCTAAAATAAAAAAAGATTATTATAACATTTACATTTTATGTTTAATATATAGATACTCCTATATAGATTCAAATAATCAACAATTAGCGATTAATTATAATGTTAAAAAAATATTTAAAGAATATGGTGTAAATTTTGAATTATATGGTTCTGCTATTAATGTACTAAATGATTATTATTGTTCATTATTTTATGATATAGAGCAATTTTTTGGTTCTCGGGGTAATTTTTTTGATATTAAACTAACCCATGGGATATATTGGTGTAACCCTCCTTATATAAATGATATAATGACACGTACTGCAGAAAAATTAATTTATTTTCTAGAAAAAAATAAAAATTTAGCGTTTATAATTACTATTCCACTATGGGATAAAAACACACAAGAAAAAAAAATTAATAATATTACCATGGATTATAATAAAAATGAATCTCGTGATTTATTTAAAGATTATCCAATATATTATATACTGAAACCGTATATAAAAATAGAATTAATAATACCAAAAAATACGATTCCTTATTTTAATTATAGATTAAATAAACCAGTATATGCCGTAGACACTTATATGTTATTGGTTTATAAAGAAATAGATAAAATTTATTGTAAATATTTATCGGATTCTTTCAATAAAATATTGCTAAATAAGTATGATTGATTCGTATAGTAGAATATAATAAAATCTATATTATTTTTTATATGGATTTTATTATCGAATTCTTGATTTTAGTAAATAGGTTTTGAATATATATATATATATATATATATATATATATATATTATGAGTGATTCGACAAGTGATACGATAAGTAATATCACGAGCGGTAAAACGAGTGATAAAACTAGTGATATGTCAAATGATGACGAGAGTAAATTAGAGTACTATAGTAAAGTAATTGTATCGATATTTACATTTTCATTATTGATTATCGGTGGAAGTGTTTTAATAATGTATATTATCAGAATAGGACCTTTTAAATGATATTGTTTCGTAATTGATAAAAAGCGCAATAAAAACAAACCCCATGATTTATTTAAAGATTATCCGATATATTATATACTAAAACCATATATAAAAATAGAATTAACGATACCGAAAAATACGATCCATTACTGTAAATAAATCTGTATACGCTATAGATTTTTATATATATATAATATTTTTTACAGATTTATAATAATTTATAAAAAATATTATATATATATATATATATGAAACCATGGAAAATTTTTTTAATAGGCTTAGTAGTGGTATGTATAGTATTAGGAATATTAGTGGGATTATATTTTGGTTGTGTATTTAAGGAAACCAAACTAAAATGGTTTAGTAGTGATAGGTGTAATAAATTACCTGAAACACCACCAACGGAAACACCACCAACGGAAACACCACCAACGGAAACACCACCTACAATAGATGCTACACCAGCAATTGATGAAGAACTCGAAAATGAAAAAAAAAAATTAGCAGCCCAAATGAAAATGGACATGGATTCTTTAAAAGATAAACAACCCATCATCGCAACCCCCGTTGAGATTCCCATGGTGAAATCTGGTGATCAATTAATATTGGGTGGTATTGTAATACCAAAACAAACAGTTAACGTATTGGCGCAGGCTGAAACAAAAGGAAAAACATTGGCTGCTGCTCCAGCAAGGAAAGATCGCCCTCTTGTTGGAGATTGTGTTAAATGTTTAAAGGATCAGCAGGAATATATAAATAAAAGATGGAGATATGATACAAATGATTTTTGGTGGTGTGGTGGATGCCCTCGTGCGAAATATCCTTAAAAATAATAATACATCAATCTAATAAAATTAATATTATATTAATTTTTATTTATTATAAATAGCATTCAATTAAAATTTTATACATATTCTGTCAAATTATTTATCATTAGAAAAATTTTTATAAAATTGACAGTATTACTATTTATTAATGTACTGTAATTACATATGATGTTATAAAAAAAATGATATTAATATATATAAATAATATATATATTAGTATTAATATATTAATGACATATGTAGAAAATAGAATGACAGTATTTAAATTACCCATAATAGAAAAAAATATTGAATTAAATGATAAAAATATAATTCTAAATTCTATAACTATTAACGAACCTAAAATAAATTTAGGGTTCCAATTTTTTTTTAATAAAGTAAAAAATTTATATCATAATAATAAACAAAATAGTTTACCTAAAAATTATTATATATTAAATGATTTTGAAACAGATATACCAAATTATGAAGATAATTTAACTAAAGTAACAAAGTTTTATATAAATAATAAGAAAGAAATAACATATAGTCATGATTTTTATATTATGTGGGAAATGTTATTTTTATTTGAATTAGATAAACCAAAATCAATATCTTTATCTATAAATGATTATAATAATGAATTAACAGATGCTTATTATTACCATAAAAAAAAATTTATCGATGACACTGTAACAATATATGGTTATTGTAAAGATAAGATTAAGACACCGAATAATAATTATAAAATTTATTCTAATAATTTTAATGATATATATTCCGATATTAAAACAAATAAAAATTATCCTGATTTAATATTAGTAAATAGCAATTCGCTAAAAGAATATGATATTTTATACGAAGAACAATACAATTATGATATTATATTTGAACAAATTATTTTTGTTTTACAAACACAAAATAAAAACGGTAATGTTGTATTTAAAATTTATGACTCTTATACAATACCAACAATTAAAATGATTTATATATTAAGTAGCTTTTATAAAGATAATTATATATATAAACCTAATTATTCTAAGAAATCAAATTCAGAAAAATATGTAATATGTAAAAATTTTAAATATGACCAAATAAAAGATAATATCATGTTAACAAAATATTCTAATATTTTAAAAAAATGTTTTAGTTGTTTTGATAATAAATTATATGTTAATGATATATTTCTAGATTTAATCATACCAAAAGATTTATTATCCATTATAAAATATATTAACATAAAAATGTCAACACAGCAACAATTACTTCTTAACAAAATTATTAAATTTATAAATAGTGATATTAAATATGGTGATGAATTTCACACCCATAAAGAAAAACAGATTAAAAATACAACATGGTGGGTAAATACATATTTTCCACCTTCTAAAAATCTATATGAAAAAAATAAAGAAAATATAAAATATATTTTTAATACAGCTGTAGAAAGATTTAAATTAGAATATATAACATATATAACTCCGTTTATTTCAAATTAGGATATAAAAAAGTATTAGCTAGTTCGTCACCTAATGTTTTTTCCACATTATGTAAAGTATCTTGTTCAGTATTAATTTTATTAATACCTGATATCATTTTATAAAACATTGAAATATCTTGCTTTTTACAAATTTTTTTTACTAAATATGGATACATGTCATAGAATTCAGGGTATTTTTCTAAAATCATTATTTCTATTTGATGGTCTGTAATTTTTGGGTTAATTGACAATTCATTAACCATATTTACTAATTCATTAACAGTATTAATAATATTATCAGTATTTATCATATTAATATATATATTAATATGATATAATTAATCTTTTAAAGATTTTTATACATACTATTTAGTATTAAATCTATAATTTCTTGTTTACGTAAAGAACTTTTTATTTTTATATGTAAATTTAATTTTTCTGGAAATAATTTAAGATCCTTAATTAATAATTTCGATAATATTTCATTAGTATACATATTATTATTTAACTCTATTATATTATCATATATATCAGTAAACATATATTCATTATCCATATCTAATTCGACATAATCATTTAATATTAATGGTTTATTATTAAGTAACATTATATGTTTTATAATGTCATCAGTAGAATGAAATATTCTTTGATATGTATCGTATTTTATTAATGGATAATAATAATTTTCGATAGTATTTAATATAATTGTTTTTTTTAATGGATCGAAATTATTATTAATTTTTTCATTTATTATAATATTGATATTAATAAGTCTTTCAATGTCTATATATGTAATATCTGCATTACCTACAATTTTATTTAAAATATTATTTTTAAAATTTATTATCGATTGTATTTCTTTAGGATGATTAACTATAATAAAATTTTTATCAAGTAATGTTAATATAGCTGAAAATAAACTTATATTAACATTATTTGAATCAAATAAAGAAATACCAAATAAACAATATTTAATATTATTAATATTCAAATATTTTAGTTGAAATTTTGGTAATATATTATCTTGTATAATATCTATATTTTCATTTTTATATAATGTTTTTTCTATAATATCTAAATCTATACAATTATAAGAGTTCATATAATAATACATATTAATAATGATTTAATTTTAAATAAAAATAAATCATTTTTTTGTTTTACAGTTAATTTTTGTAATATTTATGTAGTTTTTATATTACATTTACGTAAATATCATCATAAATTTTAATATAATTAAATTCTAACATGTGTTTTAAAACTTTATTATATAATTCAGCAGTAAAATATTTTATTTTATGTGATATATTATCCATCAAAACACCGTAAGTTAATGATTTTTTTTTAATTTCATTTTTAATATTAGCCATAATAATTTCACATATATAATCATCTGGATAATCAATTTTATCATTTTTATCTACATAAGAATTATCGCTTAATAAAGATATTAAATTTAATTTAAAATTTAATGCTTTTGATAAAATTAAATAATTATCTACAATTACAACTAAGTTAGATGTTATTAGAGAAGTTATCATAGATTGTATCATTTGTTGTTTATATCCAACAAATATAGATAATTTTAATATATTGTCATTAGTATAATTTTTTAATGTTATAAGCTCCAAAATTAAAAATTGTATAGGTAACATTTTAATATTTTTATTTTTATATTCTATATCAATTACACCATATTGCAAATACCATAATAATTTAGAATCATTATAGTGTATTTTATATTTTTTGATATATTCTATAATATGTTTACCAAGATATGTATTATTTATTTCATTGCATGATAATATTGTGATATCTTCTACACAATCACTACGTATTTCCCAATATACTGATGTAATTAATAAATTACCATATGAATTAATTTTTCTAGAAATATTCAAATCATTTAAAAAGTATAATGTATTTATTGAATTGCATCTTTCTCTGTTATATAATTTAATTTCTGTATAAATATTAAGTTCTCTATGTATCATAATATTTAAATTTATTTCATTTGATGAATAATACTGTAAACATCTTTTTTTTAAAAAAACATTATATGAATCATTTACCATTTCTATGTTTCTACAATATTCATATAAAAAAGATATTTTATTAATACATTTTTCATTATTTTTTATATTTTTACTAATATCTTTCATAATTATATTAACCATATTATTAGTTAATATGTTATTAAGAAATATTCGAATATTGATATCATTATTTCGAATTATACAAAATTTATCAAATAATACACTATTTTTATTCAAGTTAAGGATATTACATAATATGCTTATTATGTAATATGTTAGTATATCCGAACGATTTTTGCATATTAATAATTTCATTATTTCACCATATATAATTAATATATCATCTGTATGTAACTTATTAATAAATAGTTGTATTTCAACATGGTTAAATAATGTATATATTAAATATATATTATTTTGTTCCATTATTATAAACTCAATAATATCATTTATCATCAAACTAATAAATTCATTTGTCCATGCTATATGTGTATTATTATTGATCCAATGATATAATTTAATATTTTTCATAATTTTATTAATAAGAAATATAGTATATGGTATATTTAGTATATTTAATGTGTTGGTATATGTTAATGAATAATTAACACCGACTACCATATTCAAATGCGTATTATACATTTGATATAAATATGTATATTTATTATTATTAAATATAACTAGTTCTTTTATTTTATTTATCCAATTATTTAATTCTATTATTTTTGTATCATCGTATATGCATTTTATTATAATATCATTTATCTTTGGATTTATTATAATATTATCATATATATTTATTATTTCTTCTTTTACAAAATTTGTTTTTTTAAATTTTAATATAAAATTTAAAAAATATATTTTAGTTAATAATGTATTTATTATATCGGTAATATTAATTAAGTTAATATTATCGTTTTTAAATATGATATTTTTAGTATCTTTTATATATTTTAAAAATATATTGGTTACTGATGTATATAAATCATGATTTTTATTAGATAACACCAGCTTATGAACAGTATCGTTAATATAAATAAAATGGTCTTTATATAAATATGTTGTAATGTATTCAGTTAAGTTTTCTGAATTAATAACATCTTCATTACGTATAAATAAGTTTTTTATTACGGTAAACATTAATTATTATTTATAATATATAATTATTTTTATAAACATATTATTATTCATTTTTTTTTAATTAGTCTATTTTACAAAAATTTTACAAATATCAAAAAAATGTTCAATGATATAAAATGTCTATAATTATACTAGATTTAAAATTTTACAGAACTAAATATGTTTAAAATACCAAAAACTTCTCTAATATTATAAAAATAAAAATAATATTAGTAAAGTATGATTAGAATTATCTATGTTTTATTCTAAAAACAGTGATCTAAAAAAATTTAAAGAGTTTATAGTTTGCAAAAATAAATAAAGAATTTTTTAGAAAAATATAAAAATGATATTTTTAGAAAACTAAAATGGTTATATATTGAAAAACAAAAAAAACAGAAAGTTTACTAATAAACAATATTAAATAAACATTTACTGAAGATACAGTAATATATATATCATAATTAAGAATATTTAAAATTATTATATTCGTATAAGACTACTTTAAAATTTTTATTATTTAATTGATTTATAACAATATCTTGATTATTGGAAAATTCTTTATCAAAATCCAATGGTAATTTAATTTGAGTATTATTTACATTTCCTATTATATAATATTCATATCTATCAGAATTTTTAAATTTTTTCCTTCCAAATAAATTAAATGCATCTGTATTATTTATTAATATTCCAAATAATTGAAAATCTTCTTTATCGCCCCTTGTAGGAATATTAATTATGTTTTTATTTAATTTTTTAGGTTCGTAGTATCTAGTAGGTGGTGCAAAATCATCATATAATATATTTTTATTATCATTTAGTTGTTCGTAATTATTTATAATATCATTGGTATCATCAGATATATTATTAGTTATGGTATTACAAGTAGTTATATGATATGTAGGTATTTTACTATTAATATTTATATGATCGGGGGTGTACTTAGTTATAGGATATGTAGAAATTGTATCATTAATATTTATATGATTAGGAATACAAGTAGTTATTGTAGCATCACATAAAAAAGATTTTTTTATATCTTCTGTATCCGTACATAAAATATTTTTATTATTTTTATTATTTTCATTATTTAATGATATTTTATTATTTTCATTATTTAATGATATTTTATTATCTAATTTATTATCATATCGGTTAATTACTATATTAAAAAGATAATATAGTAAATATATAAGCATAATTAGTAAAATGTATATTATCGTTATGTAATTTTTACAATCACAATACATATATATATATTATATTATTATATAATAATATAATGATTATTATTATTCATTATAATATAATGAAAACGGTATATTATATACGTTGATATTACAGTTACAGTTGATTTCACAAAAAGTTTATAAATGTCAAAAAATTTGACTTTATATAAATATGTAAAATCAACTGTAAAAGTACCACTGGGTGGCATGATGACATTTGACTTTTTAGATTGATTCATTTA
>Ga0335398_10003350_pt1 | contig 23685 bp, 26 predicted proteins | sample BON03_FD_205742 | JGI IMG/M metagenome (GOLD analysis project Ga0335398, IMG submission 205742) | Freshwater microbial communities from Lake Bonney liftoff mats and glacier meltwater in Antarctica - BON-03 (spades assembly) (version 2) | ecosystem: Environmental > Aquatic > Freshwater > Ice >... | reverse complement strand
CGCACGTTGTCCTGGAGCTTCATGCGCCTGTGGCCTTGGTGTTGGCGGCGCTGGCGGATCTTAGCGCAAGTTCTTGAGCTGGCGCTGTGCCAGGTGCACCGCCCGGTCAGCGAACCGCTGCTGGAGTTGCGCGCGCCGCTGGTCAGCCAGCTGCCAGCTGCTGCAGGTGGCTGAGCCGGCGCGGCGCGTCGTCCCTTTGACCCTGCTGCTCGAGCTCCGCGGGCAGCTCGTCCTCCTTGACCGCACGCCGCTCTGAATCTGCTTACTGGGCTTTTGCTCGAGCAGAAAAATTATTTCGGTCTCGGATAATAATTCCGACGAGACCAAACCTCGGCGGTATTATTTCAAGTGGCTGGGGGGTGCCTCCTCCTGCGTGAGCGTGAGTGTCTTGTGTGTGTGTGAGTGTTTTGGTGTTTTGCTTTCTGTGTCGTCTTTGTTTTTGTCGTGTGTGTTGTGTGCGTGTGACCTGTTGATTGTTTAAAATTATGGCATCTGAGGGCTGGGTACCCAGCTTCTAATCTTAAAAGATTTTTTGAAGCGGGGTGCCACTACCAGGATTTGAGTATTGTGTTGTCAATTTTTATATTTTATTTTATAACCCGAAATTGTTATAGACAAAATTTATAGAGGTTGAGAGATTGAGAGTGAGATGATGTATGATGTAAGAATGATTCGAGAATGTGAATAGTGCGCGTTGTGCGTTGTGGAAGAGGGTGCCCCTATTTTTAAGAATTAAGATTAAGGTAATCGATCATATAGTAACTAATAGTAATAGTAATACACACACTGACAGTAACAGTAACAGTGACAGAAACAGACATGATTTTAAATCGATTTTGAGAATATCAAGTTAAGCTAAATCAAGAGATTAGCACAGGGACACGGAACAAGAAAGAGTGCGCCCACCATAGAGGGGTGGTTGCAGTTGAAGTAGTTGGGAGTTGGGTGGTTGGTGTGAGAATAGCTACAACGGGAAGCATGTGCATGTGGCTAACAGCCCGCTAACTATCGACTTGCGGCAGCTGACGGCTGGGATGCGGGTCGGCTTGTCCGGGTCCGGGGACACGAGGTCTGGCGGCGCGGCTGTCCCCGGCCATGGCGACGCGGCTGTGCCCGGCGGGTCGGAGCTGGCGGCGGTGGGCTGGTGCGCGGGCCGGACGGCGCCGTCGAATCCCGACGTCGAGCACGACTCGACGAGCGTGGTCACGGGCGTGGTGCGGTCGGTGGCCCGGTCGATGGTCGACTCGGCGCCCCGCCGCCCCGCCAGCGCCACGGGGCCCACGGCAACGTAGGCGGCCCTCGCCAGCTCCTCGGCCGCCACCAGCAGTGCGCGCAAGCCCGCCTTCCACGGCTGCGAGAGGCGGAGCGGCGTCCTCCCCTCCTCCTCGAGCGCGAGCGGGTCGGCGCCCGCCTCGAGCAGCAGCCGCACCACGTGCTCGTAGCCCTCCTCGGCCGCGCAGTGCAGCGCCGTCTTGCCGTCCACGCGCCGCGAGTCGAGGTGCGCACCGTGGGCGAGCAGCAGCGCGCACGTCTCGGCGTGGCCGCGCATCGCCGCGTCCGAGAGTGCCGAGCAGCCAGAGGAGCGCGAGGAGTGGTTGACGACGCACGCCTCGGCGCCGTAGCGGCGCAGCAAGTAGGCGCAGAGGCGCGTGGCCCCGATGCGGCTCGCCTCCTGCAGCGGAGTGAGCCCGATCGCGTTTGGGCCAAGCTCGAGCGGCGCGCCGTGCACCTCGACGATGTAGCGCAGCAGCGGCAGGTGGCCTTCGCGCACCGCGAGGCTGGGCAGCTCGGCGCGCTGCGCCTCGACGCTCTCGGCGCCCCAGGTGCTGAGGTACTCCTCGAGGTCGTTGTCGTCGAGCTCGTCGAGCTGCTTGGACCAGCAGGGCGGCATCCCCTCGGCACCCGGCGGCGATTCGCCGTCGGCCGGCTCGCAGAGCGAGTCGGCCAGCAGGTTGGTCCGGTTCATCCGGAGCAGCAGGTGCTTGAAGAAGGCACCGTTGCCGCCGATGGAGGCCGAGAGGCTCTTCCAGAAGGGCGCGGCGCCCGAGTGCTCGCCCGACGACTCGAACTCGGCGCGCAGCTGCGCCAGCTGAGCCTCGTACATTGCAGTCAGCACGGGCCGCAGCGCCTCCTTGTCGCAGGGCGTCCGCACCTGCAAGCCCGAGACGGCGTCCGCGTGCACGTGCCAGTTCTGGCAGCAAGTGAAGTCGCCGGTCAGCACGGCCGTGTGGCGCTGCGTGTGCACCGTCAGTCGGTCCATCGAGTCGTGCACCTGCACGCGCGGCGGCTCGCCCAGCGGCTGCGTCACCAGCAGCGGCCGCCCGTCGCCGCGCTTGCAAATAGCGAGGCAGCACTCCTCCATCCGGCACCAGCCACGCACGGCCCAGGTTGAGAAGTCGCAGACGTGGCCAGAGTCGTGCGGCACGCCGCTCGGCGCGCAGATCCAAAAGTTGGTCGCCCGCGCCACATAGGCGGGGATGGAGGCGATGGCGGCGCGCTGGTCCCGGATGGCCTCGTTGCGCTGGGCCGCGTGCTCGCAGGTGAGCTTCTGCGGAATGGAGATGTAGTCCATCCAGACGTAGCCATCCTTGACCGACAGCGCAAAGATCTTTTTGAGCATCCCGTCCTCGCGCAGCGCATGGGTGCCGCTCGGCGGGTTGCACGCGGCGCGCGGGGCGACGGGCGGCGCGGGCTGCGTCCTCCGCGCAAACGGGGACGACTTGCGCCGCATGTGGGGTGCGAGAGGCGAGCGGGCGAAGAGGGCGGTGAGCTGGAGGCGGCCGGCGGAGAGGCTTCCACGAGATGAGAACCCGTCTCGCGCCGCGCCGCCAGGCGGCGAGTTGGCGCTGGAGTGGCGCGCGGCGTCGGGAGGGTCGAGCACCTCCGAGGCTGAGGTGCCGGAGGAGACGCACAGCATGTCGCCGTCGAGCGTGTTCCGCACAGAAACCCCCCGCTCGGCGCCGACCGAGGAGGACCGCCGTTCTAAGGAGGCGCTGTGGCGGACGCCAGCGATGAACTTTCCGTTGGTCTTATTGTAGCCCTTGTAGAAGCTGAGTCGGTCCGAGGCGGAGCGGAATATCTCGCCGCCGCTCGCGACCATGCGGAAAACCTCTTGCATCGTTCGCAGGTGGGCACCGTCCGGGTCGGCGTGAAGCAGTCCGCACCACTGGTGGCTGACGAAATTACAGCTCGAGTGCGCGTCGTCAGCCTCGATTTGCACCAACAAGCCAAGCCTCATGCACTCATTGTGAGGCTGAAGGCGGTCCAGAGCTAAGAAGTCCGACATGCGCATCACGTACATCGGGAAGACCCCCTCGTCCGCCCCCAAATGCTCGGCCATGGACACGGGCGCCACCTGCCGCGCATGTGGGTGGCGCTCACTCTCATCCACGTTGCTGAACAGCGAACTGGTCGACGACTGCCGCGACACCCGCGGGCGATTCAGCAGAGGTGGGTCGCTGCCGTTATGCATCGGGCGTCTTAGTGCCTAGTCGAGAGCATACCGGCGGCGTTGGCGGCCGGCCGCGTAATAGCTGTGTCAGTTAGGCTTACTGCGGGTCCCTTAGAATTTACGCTGTTCAAAAAAAAAAAAAAAAAAATAGATGTGCTAAACTGCGTAATACCTAGAAATAGACGTGCATATCAGATTAGCAGCCAGCTAACCGCGCGGCCATTTTAAGCATGATGCCCGATTTAATTTCCGTCCATTCCCCCTGGCCGCGCTCACAGGTTTTGACCGCCTGAGCCCTGACCTAGGCAGCGCCGAGCCCGTTGCACGACGCCGCATGATCAGCAGGCACCGGGCGGACCCGCACGCAACGCCACACCACGTGTACCACAGCTCGCTTCCGTCTCATACCGTCTGTGCTTGCGCTCCTTGGCGGCCTGGCATCCCTCCGCGCTGGCCTGACAGGGACTGGACGGTTCAGCGCACGCCCCTGCGGCGCGCACGCACCTCAGCGACCCGACTGTGCACTGTGCAGCTAAGCGGCGTGATAGCAAGGTCGCGGGGGCCAGTTCTTGGACGGGTGAATGGCCGCTGGCTAGGCGCAACTCACCACAGCCATGTCTCATGCGACTGTTCCTAGGAGTGCGATGGATAACCTCATCCAGCACCACGACCTGCACGGTGCGGCGGCCCTGCTGTTCACGCCCAATGCCAGCGTCTGCTGGCACACCCTTGCTCACTGGCTCGCAGCTGAGCCGGGTGTGAGCGACTTCGAGGTTAGGGTGCAAGGATCCGACCTAACTTGTCTGGTGCTGTGCAAGTACTACTTCACAGCGCGTCGCTTTTTCGAACTCGGCCAGGAAGGACCCTGGTACGTTGCGGTGCATGAGCTGTGTGTGCGACCACATCCTTCATACTACCGTGTGCCGATCAGCACGCGCCGCACGCTAGGCGTCTCTTCCGCCTGCCTCTTAGCTTTGCTCGCGCACTGCTCCTTTAGGTGCGGCGAAGTCCGGGTCACCGTGGCATTGGCGGCACACCCTATGCCGCTGGCGGATTTCTCACCGCTCTTGGCTGACGGAACCCCTCAGCCCCTTGCGCCACGAGTTGACGCCTCGTTCCACGCTTTGGCGCAGCCGCCGCCGGCTTACACCTGGCCCCTCCAAGCGCCGGGCCATGTCGCCATTCCGGCGCCAACGGCGCACGTGTCGCCGCGGTTGCAGTGCAGGCTCAGCCGAATCCCGGCTGGTCGTCAGTTCCCCCAGCAGCGGCCGCCGCACCTTCCTCGCCCGATAGTGCACTGGCGTCTGCCCACCCCGCCGCCAGCGGCCACGCCGCCGACGCCACCGCCACCCATCCCGCCAATGCCGCCGCCCGCCCCGACGTCGATGGCGGCCCCCACGACACCGCGCCCACAATTGTCTGCTATACCCCGAGAACGACCAACCGCACAGACGGAGCCCAGCGCGAAGCGTGCACGCAATGGCAAGGGTGATGATCTGCCACCCGCCGAGTTAGCGCGACATCGGTTTGCCCAGAGCTGGAAGCTTTATCAGATGGTGCGGACAACCGGACAGGTGGGAGAACAACTAACTAGCCCAATCGCCTTGCCCATGTCTACGCTCGGGTAACCGGAAGGCCGTGATACCTGCCTTTTGCAGATGAGGTGCGTGCGAGGCCAGGAGGGGCGAGGGTCAGGCGGTGGCGGACAGTGCCCGTTAGGGACTACGGTGGTGGTGCCCCGTCGGCAGCCGCCGCGCCTGCAGCCGCCGGAGGTGCCAGCTCGGCAGCTAGCGCAGCCATTGTCCCTCCCCTGGGTGTCGCCGGAGGCGCCAGCTCGGCTTCTGGCGCAGCCGCTGTCCCTCTTCTGGGTGCGCGGCTTACCGCTGCGCAACTGACGCAGGCTAGACTCCGCGTTGCCGTGCTTTACGATCTCAACCGTCAGCACTGGGAGGTGGGTAGCCGCGCGATTGACAGCATGGTCGAGCGCTTCAAGGGTGTGAGCTTTCAGGATATGCCTAGCGCCCAACAGTCGGAGGAGATCCAAGCTTGTATTGATGCGGCATGGCGGGAGCATTGCCAAGCACTCCTATCGGAGGCAGTGTAGGGCGCAACTCCCTCTGTGTGACATCGGTACGGACCTCCTCCGAGTGCACCTGTGCACTGGCAGAGAGCGATGTGCACAGGTATGTGGAGACGTGAGGGGAGAGTGGGTTGTGGAGGCGAGGCGAGCAGGGGGTCTAGTAGAGAGTCGAGTCGATGGTCGAAGATAGTGGCGGGTAGAGAGAGAGCTGATTATTGAGGCGGGTAGAGAGACGAGTGCAGAGCCGAGTATAGAGTCGAGTAGAGAGGCCAGCTGAGAGGCGAATCTGAGTTGATTGCAGAGTTTGTTGAGTAGAGAGGCAAGCACAGCTGCAGCTGCAAGTAGGGAGGAGAGTCGAGAAGCGAGCAGATGGGCAAGTCGAGAAGCGAGTTGATGGGAAATGTGTAGAGAGAGACGAGGAGGGAGGTGGGTAGAGAGGCGAGTAGAGGGCAACTTAGAGGGGTGAGTGCAGAGAAGGGAGAGCCTTCCCCCCGGAGTTTTTTTTTCTTTCCTTTATAACAATACAGCTTATGCTTGGCTGTGCGATAATGTTTGCAGCGAATGAACGCCGGATCGAGGCCCGAACCCGATACCACAATGGTTCACATTGGTTCCTCCATTTTTTTCTCATCTGTCATCTGGCTGCCCAATTTTGGCTCACGCTACCGCCGCCGCGCGTCCCTGTCCCTAGATTGGCAACGACTACCTACTCGCAGAGTTAACATGCACGTCTACGTGTGTCTGAGCTGCTATGCGCTATGCTATCTCATCAGTATTATATATTAAATCGAGCTCTAGCTCTATCTCTATCTCTATGTCTAAAAAAGAAACCCCGCAAAAAAACAAAAAAACTATCGCGCACACACGCACATATTATTATGGGGTGTCGTTGGTATGCCACCCACAGCCTCCGCCTGCTGGAGCCCGCGAAATTGGCGTTCTGCGCGCGAAATACCGCGCACACAAAATACGCAACCTGGAAGCAAAAAAATCCCAGCTTGTAAGCGAAAAATGAAACAAAAAAGGATTATCAACACCACAACGAAACACTGGGGTCAGGGGCGCCAAACGCGAGCAGCTGCATGTGATGTGCGGACTGCTGACTGCTGACGGACTGCATGGGCTGCTAACCACTGACCTTCTCAAGCCTGGACGCCGACTGCTGGCTTCGGGGTCATGGCTATCGTGGGCGCCGGGGCCAATGTGGTATGCCGGGGACTGATTGCCGGCGGAGGACGCCAACGCCAGTGGACGCCGGGGCCGGGGAATGCCTGGGACGCGGTGGGGTGCGGGGGAATGATTTACCCTGTGCTACCTGCATCGGGTTAAGGGTTAGGGTTAACCCTTAACCCTTAACCCGACCTTAACCCTTAACCCTTAACCCGTTCTACGATCGATCTACGAGATACGACGCCGAGCCCGGAGTTTTTTCCCCTGGCATCTCACTCCGCCGACCCCCCAGCCCCCGGACGAGGGCAGCCCGGCCCACCAGCAGTGGGGAGTGGGGTAGGGTTAACCGCGAGAACGCAATAACGCGCCGAGTTCGCCGGCCGAGTTGATCGTTGATCTTGCTTACCGCCCAACCAACCCCGTGTGTGCGTGTATGTATGTGTCCACGGGGCATATGTGAAGGCGGGGGCGACGGCACCTACTTACTTAGCCTTGAACACGACACACTTACTTACACTTGGACGATAAATTATAGGTCCTGTGGCTGTACGGCTCGTCGAGGCTCCTCCCGCCCCGACGGCCGACTGTGTGGACTGTGTAGCCTTAATGCTTACATAATGTACATAGCTTATAACCACCATTACACAGTATAAAAATAGTATATAATAGTATATAATAGTGATAGGACAAGCTATAGCTATAGAATCAGAAACAATAATAACACATAACACCCCCGCCTACTGCCCTACGGTCCCGATACCCCTACAGCTACAGCGCGGCGTAGGCGCCTGCGCGCGCGACGCGGCGCGCGGGCGCGGGGGTGGGGGCGCGGGGCGCGCGGCACGTCCTCAATATACAATAATAATAATATATATAATTCAATATACATGTCCACACCAGCACAGCAGCACCACAGCACCAGCCACACTATACTACATACACTTTACACACTATACACTATACGCACACGCACGTACGTACGCAGTATCAGTATATCAGCACAATAGCAATAGCAGATGTTATAATAATGTTGTAATCGCAATTCTTGGCAGCACACAGACACAGACAGCACAGTGTGCATAGCGCATAGCACAGCACACGCATGCACCCCACGGAGGGGCAGACACGTCACGCAACACACAGCACCACACCACGAGCCACACTGCGAGCCGCCACGAGGGTCAACATATATATAGAATCGAGCAAACCATCGCATCACATCTAAATCTCATCTCACATCTCTCATCGATCGTCGAGCTCATTGCGCCCGCGTGCAAGCGCAGCAGCAACAGCAGTAGTGCATGTGGCAACCCATACCATCACCTATCATCATCATCGGGCCCCCTTTCCCCGTGCCATCCACACCATCGATCATCTGCCTCCTCGTCATCGAATCTGACCAGCTTAGTCCAATCTGGCTCTGTCGTCCAATCTGGACCACAGACTGTTTGATCCCACATCATCGATCCCCGTTAGCATTGGACCCCCCCCTCCCCGTGTATTGTGCGGCTGCGTAGAAGAGAAGACGGCCCAGGTCACCCTGTAGCTCGTACACCCATTCGTCAGCTCCCCCCGTCTTGTTCAAGCCCTTGCCGCGGCGACTGCTCGTGGCAGGCCCCTCCTGCGTGTCGGCCACCTAGCGTGGCGGCAAGGCCCTGCCTCACAGTGTAGAGGCGGCGACTCTTCCTATATACTATACACTTGTATATACATACATAGATACGTATGCACATGCGCACGCATGCACACATGCACCTATGCATCTATATACAGTGGCCTCACCGGGCAGTTTGCGCCCTTGGTTGGCTCACTGCTCGGCGAGCCTGGCGATAGCGCCAGCGGTCGAGAGCTCTTGTCTCACTGCCTCGTCCCTGATGGTCCATCTTCCTCGAGGGAACCCTTGGTTCACTGCTCGGCAATCGCGTCGGCGGCCTCGTGGATGCGCCAGCTGGGCGTCGAGAGCTGGCGCGAAGACTCGAGCGTCGACGAGGCGGCGCGCACCACGCCAGATCTGAGACGGAAACGGAGCGTTTGGGCTAGGGTGCCATGCAAAGATGATGGTCAAGTAGGGCGTGGTTGCGTCAGAGGACGAAACGGAGAGATTGGGTCGGAGACGGGACACCGGATCTAAGCGGACAAGGAGGGGTTGCGGCTGAGAAGGGAAAACGAAGGGCTGCGCCAGAGAAGGGCGTGCACCGCCAGAGCTCAGAGGACACGGAGGGGTTGGGTTGGACAAGAGGCACAGGAGGGACTGCGTCAGAAAAGGGCGTGGCTGCGCTGGGAGACGGTGGTGCGATTGCCTCGCCCAGGCATGTAAACAAGAAATGCGTGGTTGCGTTAAGGAGCGGCTGCGTGAGAGCAATGCGTGGCTGCGTCGGAGAGGAGCGGGGTAGCGTTCGAGCAGGGCGTGGCGCACGCGAGGTCCCTCAGCACCACTCCCGCGCGACGCAGGTCGCGCAACGCCGCGTCGGCGCGCCCCGACGCGCCGCCGTTCGGCGGCTGGTTCTCGGCGGGCTGCCTGGCCTGCTTGAGCGCGGTGGCGCGCGTGAGCGTCGCGGCGGAGGCGTCGACGGCCTTGTCCGCAAGGATCTGCAGCCGGCTCACTACCTCCTGGTCGCGCAGCCCGACGGCGCCCTCGAGCAGCGAGAGCGACTTGCGCGCCGCCGCCGCGAGCTCCTCCGCAGCCACTCGCCGCTCCTCCTGCTCCGCCGCCTGCGCCGCCGCCTGCGTCACGAAGGCCTGCGCCTCGAGCACAGCCTCGAGTGCCGCCCGCTGCGCGAGCGTCAGCGCGGCGTGCTCCTGGCTCGCCACCTCGGCCACCGCCGCCGCCACCGCCTCCTGCACCTCGGACGCGGAGAGCGCCTCCGCCTCCTCCCACGCCTCGCGCCGCGCGCGCACGGCCGACGAGGCCGACTCCGACTCGACCCGCGCGGCCAGCAGCCCGGACTCGAGCTGCGCCGCGCTGGCCAGACGCACCGAGGCGCCCAGCTGCGCGCGCAGCTCGCGCACCCGCTCTATCGTGACCCTCTCCGCCTCGGCGGCCTGCTCCGCCGCGAGCGCCGCCGCCGCCTCGGCCCGCGCCACGCCGCTCGCCGCCGCGCGCCACTTGGCCACCGCCGCCGCCTCGGCCGCCGCGCTCTGCGTCAGCTTGGCCAGCGCCGCGTCGCGCTCCGAGCGCAGCCCCGCCGCCACCGCCCGCGCGCCCGCAGCCTCCGTCCGGAACTCGCACGCCTGCGCCACGACCTCGTCGAGCCGCGCCGCCGCGTGGGCCCGCTCCGCCTCCAGCGCCGCCACCGCCGCGCGCGCGCGCTGGGCCGCCGCTACGCCGCTCACTGCCGCGCGGCGCGCGCTCGCCTCGGCCGCCTCGCGCTCCGCCTGCGCCCCGGCGAGCGCGTGCGACGTGCGGACTGCGATCCCGCGAGCGAGGCGCGTCTCCTCCTTGGCCTGCGCGAGATCGGCCGCCGCCGACGCGTTGGCCCCGCGCAGCGCAGCCTCGGCCGCCCGAGAGGCGTCGAGCGACGAGCGGAGGCCCGCCGCCTCGGCGCGTGCCTCCGCCAGCGACGCGACGGCCGCGGCGCAGCGCGCCTCCGTCTCCTCGAGCGCCGCGGCGGCGGCGACGGCCTCGGACGCCTTGGCATCCGCCGCCACGCCAGCCTGAGTGCGGGAAGACAAGGGCGGGGTTGCGTTGTTTTTGTGTGGAGGGAGGGCCGTGTTTTTGTGTGGAGGGAGGGCGTGTTTGCGTTGGAGGCGGCGGCTTTGTTGCACTCTAAGGAAGGCGTGTTTGGCGTGATAGAGAAGGATAGGTCCGCGTTAAAGGCGGCGTGTTTGGTTGAAGGAGGGCGTGTTTGCGTCAGCCAAGGGCGGGGTTCAACAGAGATGGGATCGTTTGTTATCTGTAAGGGAGCCCGTGTTTGCGTCCGAGAAGGGGGTGCTTGCGTGCGAGACGGGGGAAAACAATCCGGTATAGAGAAGGGCGAGGAGGCCATTTTTGTTGTTGTCGCACCTCGCGCAGCGCCGCGCGGAGTGTGCCCACGACGCCGCGCGCCACCATCTCGGCCTTGTGCGCGCTCTGCGCAGCAAGGACCGCCGCCGCCGCGCGCGCAGCCTCGCCGTCCCTCACCGCCTCCGCCGCGCCGATGGCGAGCCGCGCCTCCTCAGCGGAGGAAGCCACCTGAGTGTCGAGAGCGCTCACTCAGTCACGTTGGTCTTCTGATTCTGATCACGTTCGAGCCTGATTTTGGAGAGGGAGGAAAGGAGGGAGACCGAGCGAGAGAGCGAGAGAGAGCTTGTCGGTTTGAAGGAGGAAGCTGCTCATCATACGCTTCAGTCAAGGGGCGTCACCTGCAAGAGTGTCGAGAGCCCAAAGTTACACCTACCATTCGATAGAGCTCTGTGCATAGGCTGCTTCGAGGTCCCCTTCGCGGCAGAAGCCACCTGCATGCGCGTCGAGAGCCCGAAGTTACACTTAGAATAGCGAGAACTACATGTATATGCTGCTTCAAGAGTAGGACAAGGTGGCGTAGGGGGTCCAGGACGCAAAGGCGCTCACGGCATGCTTCGTATTCTGAGTGTGGGGTCGTATGTCTGAGATCTGAGCGAGCGAGGGAGGGGTAGAGGCGGAGAAGGAGAAAAGACCATCGGAGGATGATCTGCGGCCACCAGAAGGGTAATCGGTACCGAGGAGCAACATATCTGTGCAAGGGTATGCTCATGCCAGCTCAGATGCCCCCCATGAACGTGCGCGCCTGTTTCTTACCGAGTAGGGGAAACGCTGCTCCGCGTATGCGTTCTGAGTATGTGGTGTGGGGTATGACGTGCGAGATACAGACCTGTGCCGCCGCCGCCTGCGCCTGTGCGCTCGCGGCCTGCGGGTCTGCGCAAGCGGAGCGCAGCGCCCCGCGCAGTTCAACCGCCTCGGCGCGAGCTCTGCGCAGGTCCGCCGCCGCCTGCCCGGCCGACGCCTCGGCGATGGCAGCGCGCGAGGAGCCCGCCGCAGCAGCAGCCTCCGCCGCGGCCAGCGCGTGAGTCGCGCGCCGCTCCGCCGCCTGATTAGAACACATGCAGGGCTTGGGCTAGAGACGGGAGTGCTTGCGCTAGAGACGGCCAGAGAGAATTGAAGGAAGGCGGGCTTGCGCTAGAAAAGGGCAGTGTTTGCGCTAGAGACACGGGCTGTGTGCTCAGCGTCTACACGGAGGGCGTGATTGCGCCAGAAGAGAACGGCGTGGCTGGCGTACCGCGAGGGCCCGCGCCGCCGCCTCCGCCTCGGTGGCCCTCGCGGCGGCGTCGGCGCGCGAGCGCTCCAGGGCCTTGCGCTGCGCAGCCACGACGGAGCGTGCCACCGCCTCCGCCGCCGCCGCGCGCCCCGCCGCCGCCTCGGCCCGCGTCGCGCGCCCAGCCTCGGCCGCGCGCGCAGCCTCCGACGATCCGACCGCCGCGCGCGCTTGCTCGCGTGCAGCCTCGAGTGCCTTCGCCGCGTCCGCCGCCTCTGTCGCTGTCGACTGCGCGAGGGAGCGCGCCTCGTCGAGCGAGGAGCGCAGCTGCGAGACGACGCCGCGCGCAACCTGCTCCGCGGCCGCCGCCCGCTGTGCGAGTTTGTCGGCCGCCGCCGCACGCTCGCTCTGCGCGTCGCGCGACGCCTCGGCCGCAGCGAGCGAGGCCGCCGCGCCCTCCTCAGACGCCACCAGCGCCGCCGCTGCCGCCGCCGCCTCGGCCTCCTTGGCCGCTGCCGACGCGCGCGCCTCGTGCAGGGCCACGCGCTGTTCTGCGACGAGCTGGCGCGCCTGGCCCTCCGCCGCGGCCGCCAAGGCCGCCTGTGCCTCCGCGCGGTCGGCACGCGACGCCTCGGACGCACGCGCAGACTCGGCAGCAGCGATGGCGAGGGCGGCATGGGCCTGGACGAGAAGAGGGAAGGGTGCGTTAGTGTCTATACGTTATAGGATGGGGTGGAGGTCCCTCTCGTGCCTGGACAAGTGGGTTGGCAGTTAAACATGGAGAAAGAGGATGGGTTGGAGGATATGCTATATAGATATGCATATATAGATACAGATATATGGAGATACAGATGCAGACTTTCCTCTAGTACCTCGGCGGTGGCTGCCGCCTGCGCCGCCTCCGCCGCCGCCGCCTCTGTTCGTTCGGCCGTCTCGCGCGCCTCCGCCAGCGACAGGCGGAGCGCCGCCACCACCGAGCGCGCCACCGCCTCCGCCCGCGCCGCCGGCGCCGCAGCAGCCTCGGCCTGCGAAGCACGCGCGCACTCCGCCTGCGACGACGGGTCAAGGGCGGTGGTTCAATCGCAGTGGGGGGGCGATTCGTAGCGAGGGTCAGTGATCGGAATTGCATTGCGAATGGTAGTAGTTCAATAGCAAGGGGCGGTAGTAGGAGCTACGCCGGGCCAGACTCCAAAGCGCGTGCGGCCTCCGCCTGCGCCGACAGGTGAAGGGAAGTAGCTGAATAGTGAGGGGCGGTGGTTTGACAGCAGGGAGGTTAACCCGAGGGGCAGTAACAGGAGTAAACAAACGAGGGGCGGTAATTACATAGCAGAAAGGGCCGATTGGCAAAGGGCTGGTTAGTCACAGTTGAATAGCAAGGGGCGGTAGCAGATAGGCAGTGGTGGCAGTAGATCGGCAGCGGTGGTAGTGCCTTGGGTTAAGCGTTAACCCAGCTCTGGTGCTGGGGTGCACCTGCGTCGCCGCCTCCGCCGCCGCACTCTGCGTGCTCGACTCCTCCTCAACGGACGCGAGCGCGGCGGCGGCGTCCATCGCTTCGGACGCCGAGAGCGCCGCCGCCGTGCGAGCCTCCTTGAGCGCGCAGTGCAGCCGAGCCGCCTCTGCGCGCGCAACCTGGAGTGCAGCACGAAACGTGTCAGAACGCAACCACCACACGAAACGGTGCAAACGCACGAGACGCGAGAGTGGACATATATGCACAACAGCTACTCCATAGTGTGTTCAGCCCCGAGTTGAGCGCATTTCGAGAGACCGCGCGCGATAACGCGTGTTGGGAGTGCATGTGAGCGACGTAGTGCAACAAAAGAGCGGGCCATCGTTGTAAACAGGGCAGGTTGCCGAGGTCGTACATTGTAATAGGGAAGTGGCGGTGGAGCGGGGCTGTCTCCGATGGTGTTCCGGAAGTGGCCGGCTTGCTAGGCGCCTTCTTCAACAAGAACGGCCAGTGTACAAGGTGCTGCGGTAGATCGTAACAGTAATAATTATGGCTCCGTACAGGCTGTAGTCACCTCGCCCGCCGCCGAGAGCGCCGCGGTGGCCCCCTCCTCCGCCGCAGCCAACGCCCGCGCCGCCGCCTCCGCCGCGGCAGACTTGGACTGCGCAAGAGAGCGCGCCTGGACAAGAGGCGAAGTGGAATCAGCTGGTAGCTGCACACGGGCGAGGCGAGGGCTGTGAAGAGAAGCGAAGTGGGGTGGGCTAGGGTTAACTCTGGACAAGGGGCGAGGTGGAATCAGCTGGTAGCTGCACACGGGCGAGGCGAGGGCCGTGAAGAGAAGCACAGTGGAGTAGGCTGGCGGCTGGCCACAAGGCGACAGCTTGGTGTTGCTTGGCGTACCTGGACAGGACGAAGCGAGGTGGGGTGGGATGCTAGTTGAACACGGGGTACAAAACAGCGACTATCTGGGGTTCGACTCCCGGTAGGCCGCAAGTTATTAACTCTGCGGCAATCAGGTGAGTGCCTTCCAGCAAGCCGATGTTTTGTAGAGGAAACGTGCCGTACTGTACCAGTTGTGCCACTTTTCCTCTAACCGCTTAGAGGAAAAGTGGCACAACTGGTACAGTACGGCACGTTTCCTCTACAGTGTAGAGGAAACGTGCCGTACTGTACCAGTTGTGCCACTTTTCCTTTAACCGCTTAGAAGAAAAGTGGCACAACTGGTACAGTACGGCTCGTTTCCTCTACACACGGGGTGAGGGGCTGGTGATGCGTCGCGTACCTCGTCGGCGGAAGATCGCAGGTGCGCCACCAGGCCGCGCGCCACAGCCTCGGCGCGTGCCGCGCGAACGGCGGCAGACTCGGCGGCGTCAGCGCGGAGAGACTCCGACTGCGACAGAGACGGGGGGCGTCAGAATAAGTGCTAGAGCAGGGCGGGGGTGGGTCAGAGCAGGGCGGTTGCGTTCGAGCGTCGGCGCGGCTCGCCTCTGACTGCGACAGAGCACAACATCCGTCGATGCATCGTCTGGTCTTCTGGCCAATCGGCGCTCTGTAGCCAGATATGCCGCTCTGATCTACTAATCTATCTTTCTATCTATTTCTATCTACCTGTCTTTCTAGTTGCCTATTTATCTATATCTATCTATATCTATCTATCTACCTACCTACCTACATATCTATCTATCCCTAACTACCCATTTATCCACCTATCCATCTACCTATCCATCTACCTGTCTATCTACGTATCTATCTATCGATCCCTGTCTATCTAGCTGCCTATCGATGTATATCGATCCATCTATCCATCTATCTATCTAATGCATCTACCTACCTACCTTCCTACCCATCCACCTACCTTCCAACCTATCCATCTACCTATCCATCTATCAATCTATATGTCTGTCTGTCTGTCTATCTATCTATCTTTGTCTATCGTTCTATCTATCTATCTATCTACCTATCTACCTATCTATATATCTAACTGTCTACCCATCTATCTTCCTATCTACCTATCTATCTATCTATCTATCTATCCATTCATCTACCTATCCATCTATCTATCTAGATATCGCTGAATCACTGAATCAATCGCTCAATCTACCTATCCATGTACCTATCTATCTATATCTCTCCCATATTTATCTATCTATCGAATGATCTACCTAGCTATCCATCTATCTATCTATCTATCCATCTATCTATCCATCTACCTAGCTATCTACCTATCTATCTACCTATATCTATCTGTCTATCTATCCACCTTCCTATCCATCTGTCTATCTCTCCATCTCTCCATCAATCAATCCATCTATCCATTTATTCATCTATCTACCTGTCTATCTATCTATCTATCTATCTATCTACCTATCCATCTACCTATCAATCCATATATGTATCTATCTATCGACCTATCTATCTACCTATCTATCCATTTATCCATCTAGCTAGCTATCAATCAATCAATCGATTCATCTATCTAGCACTCTATCAATAAATCGATCTACTTTCATCTACATATCTATTTATCTATCTACCTATCCATCTACCTATCTATCCATCCAGCTATCTAGGTATCAACATATCTATCTATCCATCCATCGACCTGCCTATCCATCTATCTAGCTATCAATCCATCCATCCATCCATCCATCCATCCATCTATACATCTACCTATCTACCTACCTATCTATCAACCTATATCTATCTGTCTATCTATCCATCTACCTATCCATCTACCTATCTCTCTATCTCTCCATCAATCAATCAATCTATCCATCTATTCATCTATCTACCTGTCTATCTATCTTCCTATCTCTATCTATCTATCTATCTATCTATCTATCTATCTATCGATCCATCTACCTATCCATCTACCTATATATCCATCTATCAATCAATCAATCAATCTATCTATCTACCTATCTACCTATCCATCTACCTATCTATGATTCTATGTTTTTATCTACCCATCTCTATCTATCTATCTATCTATCTGCCTAATTACCTATATCCATCTACCCAACTATCCATCTATCAATCAATCAGTCAATCTATCCATCCATCCATCCATCCATCCATCCATTTACCTCTTTATCCATCTATCTAGCTATCTTATCCATTGATTCATCCATCCATGCACCTCTCTATCCATCCATCTATCTATCGTATGACTTGATTCGGACTCTCACCTTGGCTTTTACAAGATATTGTTTCACTTGAAAGCTTTATTGCGGGAGTCAATCATCCTTGTACTGCCCCCCCCCACCTGCAAAGCCTACCCTATTGCATCGCTATCGCACGACCATTGCGCAATAGACGCCCCCCCCACTGACCCCTCCTTTGTATGCCATGCAGCATACAATATTGGTGATGGCAATATCATGTAAAGGCCAACTCTCACCTCGCGCGCCGACTCCGCCTCCGCGAGCGCCGTGGCCGAGTTCGCCTCCGCCTCGGCCAGCGCGGCGGCGGCCTGCCTGGCCTCGGCGGCCTTGGACTCGGTGGCGCCGCGCGCCGTCTCGAGCGACAGCCGAACCTGCAAACAAATTTGAGGTTGACGCCTTGGGTGTTATAACCATTTTCTCGTGGGTGTTTTGAGCGCTGCTGCAGCAATAAGAAAACTCCCCCATACCATTCTAACCTTAGTTTCGTAACGCTTCAAAACCGGCGGCCGATGCTGCCCCGCGCGCCCGCATACCGTACGCCGTCCGAGGCTAGCCCTCGGCGACGGTGCGGCCACGCGAGTCGGTTTCTTTGGCAACGCGGTTGACTGGCCGCAACCCACACACGGCTAAACTGGCGGAACGGCCGGCGCTCGCGGAAAGGCGGGCCGCTCGGGCGGATAGCGTGTGGGGGGGGGGGGGGGGGGGGGCGCGGGGGGGGGAGGGGGGTGGGGGGGGGGGGGGGGGGTCGTGCCTTAACAGAAACGCGACGATGAGCTGGGTTAGTGGTTAGAGACGAGGAGAGAAAATAGGGATCACGGGTCGGGTTGAAGGTTGGAGTCGTGGCGCCGAATCCGGAGTCAAGAGACGCTGGGAGTGGGTGAGTAGTTCGAGAAGGAACTGGACGGATTGACCCAGTCCCAGCGTCTCTTTCGGGTTAACCCTTAACCCGGGTCTGGGTTGGTGATTGAAGACGAGGCGAGCGGCTTGGCTACGGATCCTGTGCCCTGTACACGGAGAGGGACAGCTGTGTGAGTACTTGGAGGGGAGAGGATTGACAGAGTTGACTTGATATTTCGGTCAGGCGTATCCTGACTGGATCAGCTGCAGGCAAGTCTCGAGGATAGGAATTGGAGGAACAAAGCAGACTACTACGGTATTGAGATGCCGCTATGCTCAACGTCGAATCGATGGGTGAGATGAGCCGGCCCTAGTTTGCCTTTCTAATCAGTGAAAATCGACGCGAGCAGACGTTGACAATTTCATTGCAAAAGACGAATAACTGTTTTTTTTCTCTAATTTTTTTCGCCTAATTTCTTTAGCCATTTAGCCGCCTTCAATTACAACGGCCATTGGTTAACATACCACCGCGTCGATGATTTTTTTAGTGGAACTAGGGCCTGCTCATGAGGAGAGTATATAAAGCGGATGGGGCCTAGTCCCCGTGCCGCACCTGCGCCAGCACACACTCCGCCTCCCTCGCAGCCTCGCGCGCGCAGCCGGCCTCGGCCTCGGCAGCGAGCGAGCGAGCACCCTCCACCGCAGACGCCGCCGCCACCGCCGCCGCCGCTTCGGCCGCCCGAGACACGGAGATGGCGAGCAGTCCCCTTGCCTAAACACAACAAACGGGATCGCGCTTGCATATGGTTAACCCGGAGGGAGTGAGCTCGTCCGCCTTGGTCAAGAACCCAAAGGAACAAGGAAGACGCCGCGCGCAGCCAGTGCAGAGATCAATGATACCGAAAGAGGAGACTCACCGATTCGGCCTCGTGCGTCTTTCGCTCTGCCGCGCCGCGCGCCTCCTCGAGGCTCAGCCGCAGCTGGATCGAGACCGCGCGCGCCGCGCGCTCCGCCGCCGCAGCCGCCACCGCCGCCGCCTCGGCCGCCTCCGCGCGCCGCGCCTCTGCGTCGCGTGTCTCTTCCGCCGCGCCGACGGCCGCCGACGCCTCCGCCTGCACAGAAAGACACGTGCTAGAGACATCCATGGATGGACAAGAGTGCGTAGGCATAGATACATCCATGGATCTACATGAGTGCATAGGCATAGATACCTCGGCTGCCTTGTGCGCTGCGGCGCCGGCGTCGGCCGCCGTGCGTTCGGCGGCGAGCTGCTCGGCCGCGTCGTGCCTCGCGCCGAGGAGCTCGTCTTTGGCGGCGAGCATCTCGCCCTTGGACACCGCGGCGCACTCGGCCTGAGAGGAAGGGGAGGGGAAGCTGGAGAGGGAGTGCGATTCGCTGTGGACGACGCATGGTCGGGGATCAAAAAAAATATATAATCATAGAGATAGTGAGGCAGTGGGGTAGATGTTGGTAGGGGAGAGGAATGCGGAGGAGGCGCATGGAATGGCATCGGGCTGTGAGAAACAAGAAGAAGCCAAGGAGTTGTTACATGCAGTGGGGCGGCCAGGAGGAGTAGAGCGTAGAACGAATGGATGCAATTGGGCGGTGCCAAAAGGGTGGTGGGTGTGAGTAGGGGGACGCTGGCCGGGAGGGGCAGATGATAGCAGGATGCATGCACCTCGGCTGTAGAAAAGACCCCACAAGAAGTGTTTGATGTGAGCAGAGCGACTACCAGTGAACGTGGATGGAATGCTACTCGGCGGTGCAATGGGGTGCCAGGTCGGGCGTTGGGCCGGGCGGGGAGGAGGAGAGGGTAGGGTTAACCTGAGGCGCACCTCCTGCGCCGCCCTGGCCGCGCTGACCGACGAGAGCGCGACGAGCTTGCGCTTCTCGCGCCGCCACGCCTCGCCCGCCGCGCCAGCCTCGGTCCGCACCAGAGCCAGCTCAGCCTGCGCAGCCACGGTCGCGCGCGCGGCGGCGACGCCGCTCTCAACCGCGCGCACCGCCGCCTCCTCGGCGCGCCCGCGCGTGCCAAGCGCCTCGTCGAGCGCGGCGGCGGCGAGCAGCGCGTCCCCCTTGGCGGCGGCCGCCTCTTTTTTGGCCTGCTCCAACGCCGCGGCCGACTCGCTCTTGAGCTGCGCCAGCAGGCCCGAGGCGGCTTCGCGCGAGCCCGCGAGCTCGGTGCGCACGCCCGAGAGCTCGCGCTCCGTCTTGGCCTCTGCCGCTCGCACCGCGCGCTCGGCCTCGGCCAGCTTGAGCGCCTCCAGCTCGGCGCGCTCCTGCGCTTCGGCGCACTTGGCCCGCCCGCTCGAGCAGCGCAACTCAGCCTCGAGCAGCTCAGCCCGGGTGTGCTTGAGGGCCGAGTTGGGCGCGACGGGCGGCGCGGCGGTGGTGCCGTCGGCCTTGGCGGCGGCGCGCGGCAAGCGCCCGGCGCCAAGGCCGAGGAAGCCGAGCGCGAGCCGCACCGACGTGTTCGGGCTGAGGGCCGGCCTCGCGCCTGCCTCCTTCATGATGCCCTTGGCCAGCTGGGCCGCCGGCGACGCGCGCCATGCGATGACGGGCGAGGCCGAGCGCGAGCGCGAGCCCGGCTTGGCCAGCGGGGTGGTGGCCGACTTGACGCCCGCCTTCTTGACCGCGGCGCGCTTCGGGTTGGTGGCCGCGCCGGCCGAAGTCGGGGCGCTGTTGGGCGACATGAGGCCGAGCGGGGTGCGCGGGGAAACGACGCCGCGCTCCGCCGTAGCCACCACGTTGCGCGGCGTGCGCGTGCCGCGCTCCGCCTGTACGAGGTGGTGCTGCGACATGGTCGGCATGGGAGGTCGAGTAGCGGACGGAGATGTCGCGATCGGCAAAAACGCGATTTGAATATTTCTGGCTAAATGCCTGGCTGAATCATAACTAAATCCCGTCCTACACCCACCAAACGGATAATTATAATTAGTGTACGTGTACGTCAAATATAGACATGCTCTAGGCTCTATTTTACTACGTCGGTTAACTCGCGCCAAACTCGCGCCAAAGGCCTACCAGAGCAAGCCACTGAGCTCCTCGCGCCGAGCTTGCGCACACAAACCTTCACACCTGGCTCAACCTCGGGTTACCCCGAAAGCTCGCCCTGCCGTCGTTGGCGGCTGTCTTAGCATGCTGCCGACGACGACTCGGCACAAGTCGCCATCGAAGGAGGGTGCGAAAAGGGCTCGCGGCCTCGTGCTGAATGTTCTGCCTCCAAGGGCCCGGCTGGCGGCCCACAGGGCCATGCACTCGCGCGACGCGATGCTGCTTGTTTTGCTCTGCCTGCTGGTCTCATCCTGCGCCGTCGTATGCAGGCTGCATGCCAGCCTCGGTGGTCCGGGGTGCGAGGACGAGCACACAGAGTACGTTGCGGCTGCCGCGCACCCCCACGCTGCCTGACAGTAGCAACTGGCACCTCACCCGGCTGCTCCCCGTTGTGCGCAGTTGCGAGCGATGGGCGCGGATGGGACAGTGTGGCCACAACCCCACGTTGATGCGGTCGTGTGCGCTCTCGTGCGGCACGTGCCGCCTGCGCGACGCGCGCGTGTCGCCATTGAGCACTCCTGAGCCGGAGTCGTTGTTAGTCGATGCTGCCGCCGAGGCAGAGGCACTCGACTCGACGGCTGCGCCCGCGAGCGAGTCACGGCGGAACGCGACGGCCGATCTGCTCTGTATCGGCGCAGACGCGGGCGCGCCGTTGCGAGTGCCCGCGTCGCGTGTGGACGACGACTACTGCGACTGCGAGGACGGCTCCGACGAGCCAACCACCTCGGCCTGCGCTGGCTTCTCCGCTCCGCCGGCCACCGGAGACTCCGGAGGGGCTCGCAAGCCCGGCACCTTCCACTGCGCGCGCTCCGGCCCGGCGGCGGGGCTACCTCCCTCGAGGGTGGATGACGGGGTCTGCGACTGCTGCGACGGGGGTGACGAGCGGCGAAAGGCGACGCGTTGCGCCGACTCGTGTGGCGCGCTGCAGGCGGCAGCCGACGCGCGGCGCCGGGCGCGGGAGCAGGCGGCAGGTGTCAAGGCGTCGTACCTTGCAAAGGTGCGCCTAGGGGGCTAACCGTCTGGCCAGGGCGAGGGCACCCGGCCGTGCCTCGACCCTCCTGCCGCCACTCAGCGTCCGCCCTGCCTCGTGGCCGCCCGCTGCGTGCTCATTCGCCGCTCGCGCACTACGCACCCCACAGGTGGCCGCGTCGCCAGAGCTGCTCGACGAGGCGGGCGGCGCGTGGCTGCGCTCGATGGGTGGGGTCGCCCTGGGGGCGCTGTCGGGCCACTGCTTCAGCACGCGCGACAAGGAGTACACGTACGAAGTCTGCCTCTACGCCAAGGTGAGCGTCCAACCACATGCACGGACACTCAACCTACTCCCGAGCTTGACACGGGCTGCCGGAGGCCCGAGACCCACCGACTCCTCGCCTGAAGCTTTGCGCCGCAGTCATATTCGTATTCATATTTGTATGAGTAGATCTAGTACTTGGGATGTAGGAGTGTTTAGTAGTCGTAATAGTAGTAGTAGTGTTTAGGAGCAGTATAAGTAGTCGTGCCCCACAGCATGCGGCTGAGCTACGCCCACGAAGCCCTTCTGCAGGGCAAGCGCGTGATCACCACCGGTGAGGGCGTACCCAACCTGAGTCAGCCCAACGCCCGTGCTGCACCCAGCGCGGGCTGATCGGGCGCTGTGCGCTCGATCCGAGCCGCTGGCGCGCGGGGTCAGCGCACGGCCCCACCAAATGCAGCTGCCACCCCAGCCCAAACCCTATTCTACCTCTGTCCCCACACCCCAACCCTAACTCTCGAGTTTGACTAGGATAGTGTCTCCGCCCCGCGCCCGCTGCCCTCCGCAGGGCGCGACGCAACGCGCCGGCCGCGGCAAGAGCTTCTCGCTCGGCAGGCGGTGGGAGTGGACCGACATCGCGGCGGGCGGCGCAAGCGACGAGGCGGGTAGCGCCACCGCGGGGGTGATGCGCGGGGGCGACCGTTGCTCCGGTGGCGTCGCGCGCTCGCTCACCATCCGCTTTGTGTGCGGCAAGACCGAAGCGCTAGATCGTGTGCAGGAGACGTCGACGTGCGCCTACGCCACCACGCTTGCCACGCCCGCAGCGTGCTAGTGCTAGAGCGATCGGACCGTGCAGGCTCCGCTGTTCGAAACACCTGCTGTGTGTAACGTGTAACCTGTGTCTAGCTTGTGTATGTTTTTGGCGGTTCTTCTTCTGTGTCTGTGTACTCTCTGGGTCTCTGGTTTCGCTTTAAAAAATGTCCTATACCTATACTTATTTTTTTCTAACGAAACTAAAAAAAGCGGGTCGAGCAGTTTAAAAAACTCAAACTATAGACCCAAATTCCGTTTCGGGCGCTTGCCTATGGACACTTGTAGACTAGAAGGTCTTTCAGCAGCCGGTCATTTTGGACTTATGACCAGACCTCGGGGGGGTAGCGTAATATAATATGGGTTTCTTCTTCTTCTTCGCCCCCTTAGGCATACGTGGTGATCTCTGGCCACAGACTATGAGACCTAATGCTTTGCGATCTGAGATCTGAGTGCTCCCCTAGCAGACCTCCAGTCCCCAAAGCAGATCTCTGACTGTAGCCTTGTGATCGTGAGATCTCCACGTCCACGCTCGCCCCCAGCGATCACAGATCCCAAAGTCCAGAGTGGCCCAGAGTGCAGACTCAGAGATCTGCTTTCCGCGCGGTTCTGTTTTCTGAGATCTCCAAACCCCCAAGCCTGTGCACTCAGAGATCTGGTTTCATGTAGATCGTGTTTTCTGATATCTCGTTTTTCAGAAATCCAAAGAGCCGCATTGTGAGATCTCCAAGGGTTAATCCCCAGGCAGCCCTCATTTTTTTTTTCTCAAAAAGCACCAACAATATGTTTTCTTGTTCTTGTTTTCTTGACGTGCGCCTACGCCACCACGCTCGCCACGCCCGCAGCTTGCTAGAGCGATCGGACCGTGCTGGCTCCACTGCTCGAAACACCTGCTGTGTGTAACTTGTAACCTGTGTCTTGTCGTGTATGTTTTTGGCGGTTCTTCTTCTGTTTCTGTGTACTGTGTACTCTCTGGTTTCTTTATCTTTATTCTTTATAGTTTGTACCGTACACCTACACCTACATTTTTTTTTCATATATCATTATATCAATACCATTGCATGTCGATCACATATATACATATACACATATACATAAATATATTATACTATGGGGCCAGGGCCAGGGCTGGTGGCACATGTCTTGTGGCGGTATTGCATGCGGCTAGCGTCATCGGGTGTTGGGGGCGTGCGGCGGGTGCGGCTAGCGTTGTTGTATGTTGGTAGCT
>Ga0335398_10003349_pt1 | contig 23691 bp, 18 predicted proteins | sample BON03_FD_205742 | JGI IMG/M metagenome (GOLD analysis project Ga0335398, IMG submission 205742) | Freshwater microbial communities from Lake Bonney liftoff mats and glacier meltwater in Antarctica - BON-03 (spades assembly) (version 2) | ecosystem: Environmental > Aquatic > Freshwater > Ice >... | reverse complement strand
TCGAACCCCACGTGTGAGGCCCGTCGACCTGATACATCCGTGATACCTCGCCGACGCGAGATCAACCAGTTGTGGTCGGGGTGGGGAGATTCGAACTCCCGGCCTCCTGCTCCCAAAGCCGAAAAACGGGGGTATCGGGGCTCACCGGTCTGTACCGGAATGTGTCGAAACATAGTGGTTTAGCTGGGGTGATACCCGAACAAACTGATACTGGCAGGACAGGCCAACACAGCCCGGTGCTCCCCGAACTGATACATCGCTGATACATCGGCGGCGATTGAACGTTGCGGGGGTATCGCCGCGAATCCAGGTCTCGATACGGCCGACGTTGACGTCGGTATCGCGCGGTTGGCGAAGGAAGTCGCCATGGCGTAGCGGTTGTGCTGGACCGCAGCGCGATCCGGAAAGGGCTGGCCCAACGAGCCCGGAAGTGAATCGCCCGGACGCCTTTCGCGAACTTGGGGTGGCGGTCCGCACGTCAAAGTCCTTGAGGGAAGCGAATAGCCGCGGGCGGCAACCCAACCGGGGTCTACATTTTGGTCCAGCGTTCGTGAGGCGAGGCCGTTCGGCGTTGCGGCTGACTGTGATACCCGGGCGATCCGTCGCCGCGGTCAGATTCGATTCCGGGAATACGGGGAACCGGGCCCCATGCGGTCCAAAGCGCCCGCAGCCGCACGATCGGGATGCGCAGATCAACTTGGTCTGCCCTGACGTTAGGACGGAGGACGCCGAGCTCGGCCTGCACGGTGTCGAGGAGCTCGGCAAGCGTCTCGAGCAATCCTGGCTGCTCGACCATGGGGATGGTCTGCTTAAGGGCCAGCCGCGCATGCTCGACTCTTGCGTTAGCGAGCCAGATGTGCCCTTCGTCCCAGATCACCGGGAGCCAGTCGATGCCGCTGAGCGCGTCGTCGGCGGCAATCCATGCCGCGGCTCGTACAGCGACCTGCGCTGGCTCGTGGCGTAGGCGTGCGTTGAGATTCGCTGGGAGGAAGGTCGACAGTGGCATGGCGTCGAAGCGGTCGCGCCCGTGCAGCCAAACTGGGTGCGTGGCGTCGAGCGCGACGGCGTCAACCTCGATGACGGGGTCGGACCTGACCTCGGGCTCGTCGATGAAGTAGGCGAACGACTCGACGTGGGGAAGCAGTTGTCTGGCATGGACGAAGGCCTGCAGGGAAGGGTTGATGTCCTCGATGTCGAGTCTCTCAATGCGCGCCTCAAGGCGCAGGGCGTTGAACTTGAATGTGTTGACGCGCAGACCATTGGTGCCAAACAGGGCCTCGACGCGGCGCCATTCGGCCATGCGTCCTGGCTGCCCGGCGGCTGGTGCGATCTCGCCGGCGTCGACCGCGAGAGCCTGCCAGTGGACGAGCGCTGCCTCACATCCGAAAGCGAAGGACAGGCAGTCGGCGACGGCGATGTTCACGCGCTCGTAGTCGACGTCGACGCCCTCGACGACATAGATGCTGCGACTGCCATCCCACTCAAGGGCCTCGTGCGCCTGGCCGTTGCGGATGCCAGGAAGGAGTTTCGGGACGAGAGCCGCCTTTAGCCAGCCGTCGCTTGCGAGTCCGTCAGCGATCGTCCCTACCATCGGCGGCATTGTCCACGACCCCGCAGCCAGACAGCGCATAGCCCATCCGTACTGACGCACCGGCCCCTCGACGAGCCTGCGGTAGATGTCCGCGAGGGCGTGAGCCCGGTCCTCGGCGTCGTCCGTTCTTCGGAGGTCGCGAGTCGTCGAGTCAATTATCCGCCGACTCTGCCTGAGAGCCTCCTCACGATCGGCCAGGTGGGCGAGCACAACTCGCAGGATGTCTTGGCTGCCCGCGGCGTCGTGGCCGGTGTTGCCGAGGTCCGCCTGCGAAACGTGCTGAGCGGCCTCCAGTCTCAGAATCATCGACCTGAGCGTCTGCCATGCGAGGACAGAGTCTGGAGCCCGCACAATCCAGCCGCTCGTGAGAACCATTGAGAGCATGTCGTCGGTGGGCTGCAGACCCAGCGACCGCATATGGGCATGAAGAAAGCCCAGCAGCGTCCCGTTGTCGTATTTGTGCGCCTCAAAAACGCGCGAGGCGCTGAAGGCGCCGTAGGGATCAACAGGGACCGTCGTCATGCCGAAAGTGACAGCGAGTGCGGCGCCGACGCCCTCGACTGCGATTGTGGGCACCGTGGGGACCATCTCGACGAGGTTCGAGGTGACTGGGGGCGGCTCTGCGCCAGCTTCGATTGCGTCCAGCACGGCGTCGATCATCTCATCGACCTCGCCGAGGAGACCGGATCCGAGGATGTCAACGGCCGCGGGAGTCCGTCGCAGAGGCGCCCCCTGGGAACTGTCAGCGAGATTCGCCGAAGGCTGGTCCCGGGCATCGAACGGCGCGAGGGCCACGAGCAAGGCGAGGATCTCCTGGCGTGCTGCGCTGAGTCGATCGATCGCGGCTTCAAGGCTCCGGTAGGTCGAGACGGTGAACGCCTCAGGTGCTGCGGCGCTCTCAAGGTTCTGCACGAGCGTCTGCAGCGCGTTCAGTCGCGATGACCAGGAGTGGTGCAGCAGCGGAAGGGACCGGGTCGACTCAGCGAGGTCCGGAATGTCGACTGGTCGTGACCTGAGGTCCGCCGTGAGCCTTTTGAGGGCATCGGCTGGCAGCGTTACTCGGCTGTGGCTCACGGCTAGAACTTATCGATGCAACCGACAGCAATACCTGATGATTCCGGCGCTGCGTCCGGCCGGCCGCAGTCGACGGAGCGTATGCGGCACTGTTGCGTTGGTCGATCCAGGGCCGCGGTTCATCGCGTTTGGCGGTCAGCGTTCGCTCAGATCGCTTCGGCGAGTTCATCGAAAGCTGCCGCCACACGTAGACACCCATGACGCGCTTCGACGCCAAGTTCGTAGTGACCGCGCCGCAGGCGCGGGACGAAGGCATGACCGCGAATCACGATCGACGCCGTCCGATCCGTTCGCAGACCGCGCATCGGCCGCAGTCTCGCCTTGAGCCGTCCGTGATCACACTCGATCCGATTGTTCGCATACTGGGTCGTGTCATGGAGCATCTCCGCAAGGAGGTCGTCGACAACACGCAGCAACGGTGCAACCAGATCAGTCGTCACCTCTCTCGGCCGGTCGCGCCCCGCCAACATCATCTCGAAGAACCTGGTCGCAGCCGGTATGTTGCGTCGTTTCGAGACGAACACGTCGATGACCTGGCCGTGCTGGTCGACTGCCCGGTAGACGTATCGCCATGTACCGGCCACCTTGACGTAGGTTTCATCGACGAACCAGCGGGTACCGACGCTGTGCCTGCACGGCCGAGCCGCCTCAATGAGCAGCGGGGTGAAGCGTTGCACCCATCGGTAGATGGTGACGTGGTCAACCTCGATACCGCGCTCGGCGAGCAGTTCTTCGACATCGCGGTATGACAGGCCATAGCGCAGGTACCAGCGGACGGCCAACAAGACCACGTCCGGCGGGAACCGGAAGCCCCCAAACGACAGAGACTCAGAGTGGTGACAGCGACGAGGAATCACCCGGGCACGCTACGACCCTGCCGATCCCTCAACGCAACAGTGCCCTTTTGGGGCAACCACCGCCTTCAACAGCTCGTTTGCTCGGCGCGTCGCCGCCAACTCCTTCTCGAGTTCAGCGATCTGCTTGCGCGCTGCGATGAGTTCGGAGTTCTCGATCGTGGGGGTCCCGGGTCGTTGGCCGGTGTCCACGAGGTGGCGGTTCCACCAGTTGTAGATCGTTTGCTCGGTCGAGTCGACCATCTCGGCGACCTCGCCAACGGATTTGCCGCCTTCGATCAGATCGAGAACTCGACGACGCAGCTCGGCTGCGTATTGGCGTGGCATCTCGGTGCCTCCTTCATCTCAGAAGCATGACCGATCCCAACAAACCAAGTCCACCAAACGCGGGGCACATTAGAAGCAGTCACCGATCCCGGGGTTCCTCTGTGTTTGTCAAGCAGCAATTTCGACGGCGTGTTGGCCTTTGATGGCGCGTTGCTCGTCGGAGATCATCATCCGCCAGATGTGATTCGCGAGCCGGCGTTTGAGGCAGCGCATCGCTTCGTTGCGGGTCTTGCCCTCGGCAATCTTCTTGTCGAAGTAGGCGCGGCCGATGCTGTCGCGCATCCGGACCTGGGTGACCGCAACGAGATGGATTGCAGAGTTGAGCCGTCGGTCGCCGGCACGTGAGAGACGATGTCGACTGTGCTCACCGCTGGCGATCTCGATCGGGGCAGTGCCCGCGTACGTCGCGAACGCGTGCGGCGATCCGAAGCGCGCTGCGGGCCCGGTCCGCCCGATTAACCGGACAGCGGTAATGGCGCCGATGCCGTCGATTTCGCGGAGTCGTGTTCCGTGATCGTCGAGCGCTGCGGTCATCCGCTTCTCGATGTCGGCCAAACTCGCGTCGACCGTACGCACGTCTCGCACCAGGTCGTGTGCGAGTTGCTTGCGAGTCCGTTCGGCCGGCGACTCGGGACGAACCGTGCGCAGCAACGACGCTGCCGATTTCGCTGTGATCGCAACCTCAGCACCGCCGGCCACGAGATCGCGCAGCACTGCATGGAGCTGGTTCGTGATCCGAACCCTTTGCGTAGCAAGGTTCGCCCGCCGCTCCTCGAGCATCGCGAACACGGTCGTGTGATCCTCGGCTGCCACGACGGTCGCGTCGCCATGCAGCGCTGCGACGCTCGCTGCCGCTGCGGCATCGATGACATCGGTCTTGCGTCGACTGCCACGCGACAACTCCCGCACCCGTGCCGTCGCGGTGTAAGGCACATCGAGCACAACCTCATCACGGACAACCAGCCACTGCGCCAGATGACGGCCAAGGCCACGGGCGTTCTCGACAGCCCACCGTCGTTCAGGGAACTGCTTGGACCATCGCATCAACTCGCGATAGCCCGCCAGTGTTCGTCGATACGCACCGACGCTGTCGTGGTGTTCGTTGCCGGGTCCACGGCGTTGGCCGTGTGCGACATCTTGTGGGGATCGATCCCAATGATCATCTGCTTGCTCGCTTCTCTCGCATTCATGGATGGAAGAGCAGCGGCCGGCATGCCGACTTTCAGACCCGCCGGAGCAGGTCTTGCCTCTGTTGAGCCAGACCACCACCGGTCGATGGTCAGGACGCAAACCCCGGGAGAGCCAACCCGAAGGTGGCAGGCGCTTCACGAGCCAACCCGACCAACGACCTACCGGACACTACGAACCGCAGCAAACATCAACCGGTGAGTTCCATACAAGTCGGCACTTCAGAATACTCGATCGCCAGGTGCGAAGCAGGTGCCGGTTCTGGCCACCGCGACGTCGAATGCGACTATAGGCAGCACCAATCCTCGAGCGCGGCGATTTCTATTCGACCGACGGGTGACTCTCCCATATTCTGTGAATGGTGATCTTGCGGCGAAGGCAACTGTGATCGAATCGAGGGCGGCAGTCCTGCACCGACCGGGAGCGCCATTGACCATCGAGACCATCTCCGTGGAACCGCCGCGCCGCGGCGAGGTCCTCGTCGAGATCGTCGCCAGCGGGCTGTGCCACACCGACACGACAACGTTCGACGGCAGCAATCCGTCGTGTGTCTATCCGGCGGTGCTCGGTCACGAGGGCGCCGGCCGCGTCGTCGAGGTTGGCGCCGGAGTCACCAGCCTGGCCGAGGGCGATCACGTCATCCCGCTCTACGGCCCGGAGTGCGGTACCTGCGCAATGTGCCGCAGCGGTCGCACCAACCTCTGTTGGACGATCAAGCCCACCCGCGACCGTGGGGTGATGCCGGACGGCACGAGTCGCTTTCGTCTCGGCGGCCAGCCAGTCCACCATTTCATGGGGACGTCGACGTTCTCCCGCTACACGGTCGTGCCCGAGATCGCCCTAGCGCGGATCCGCAAGGACGCGCCACTTGACACCGTGTGCCTGCTCGGCTGCGCCGTCACCACTGGGGTTGGCGCGGCGCTGAGCGTGGTCCAGCCCGGAGACAGCGTCGCCGTTCTCGGTCTCGGCGGGATCGGGATCAACGCGATCCAGGGTGCCCGGATCGCCGGCGCCGAGCGCATCATCGGTGTCGATCCGGTTCCCGCCAAGCGCGAGCTCGCCGAACGGCTCGGGATGACCGACTTCGTCGATGCCGGCATCGGCAGTGCCGAGGTAGTCGAGGCGATCCGCCAACTGACCGGTGGGGGCGTCGACTCGGCTCTAGAGTGCACCGGCCTTGTGCCGGTGATGCGCCAAGCGCTCGACTGCTGTCGGCCAGCGTGGGGTACCTGTGTGCTCCTCGGCGTAGAACCGACCCATGCCGAGATGTCATTCCCCCCGGTGTACGTGCGCTACGGCCGCACGATCAAAGGCAGCTACTTCGGCGGGGTGAAGGGCCGCTCCGGGTTGGGGCGCTACGTCGACCTGTATCTCGACGGTCAGATCGACATCGAATCCCTTGTCACGCGCCGCGCCGGACTCGACGACATCAACCTTGGTTTCGAACTCATGAGCGCTGGCGTGGGCATCCGAACCGTAATCGACTTCGAGTAGCGATTCCATAGACGTAATCTATACTGTAGGGCGAGCATATGCATTGGACGTATCCCCACAGGTAACGCAAAGCTAGATATAGACCGCACTCGCCAGAGGAGAACAGATGCACGCGTTAAATGACGAAACGCAGACCGAATTCGTTGACCCGTGGGCAACCCCTGCCCCGGTGCCGTTGCCGCGGCGCCAACTCAAAGAGTTGCGGCAGCGGCGTGATGCCCCCGGCTTGTTCTACCTGATCGGCCACCTGGCCTGCGTGCTCGCCACCGGGGTGCTTGCGTACCTCACCCTCGGCGAGCCGCTGCTGCTCGTTCCGGCAATGTTCGTCCACGGTGTCGTGCTCGTCTTCCTCTTCGCCCCAATGCACGAGTGCTCACATGGCACCGCCTTCCGCCGCCGCTGGCTCAACTCGGTCGTTGGCTCCATTTGCGGGTTCATCCTCCTGCGGCCCTCGCGCTACTTCAAGTGGCGGCACGCCGCCCATCACTCCTACACCCAGGATCCCGCCCGCGACCCCGACCTCGTGCCGGTGCCGAGCAACCTCAGGGAATACTTCGGTAACGTCGTCGGGGGACGCTTATGGCCGAAGCTCGTCGGAACCCTTTACCGCAGCGCAACCGGACGCTTCACCGCCGACGAACAGGAGTGGATTCCAGCGAGCGAGCGGTCCAAGGTCGTCAACCAGACGCGGGGGATGATCGTCCTCTACATCGTGGCCATCGTGGCGTCGGTCGCCTTGCGCACCCCGGTGCTCCTGTGGTTCTGGATCGTCCCGCGCGTGCTCGCCGAGCCGGCGTTGCGCTTCATTCGCATGGTCGAGCACACGGGGATGGACGAAGGTGCCGACCCCCTGACGAACACGCGCACCACCAGGCCCAATCCCCTCGTGAACTTTCTCTACTGGAACATGCCATACCACGCCGAGCACCACCTCACGCCGTCCGTGCCGTTCCATGCCCTACGGCGCATGCACGAGTTGCTCGAGGATGCTCCGCCTGCCCCATCGATTCTTCGCGTCCACCGGGACCTGCTAACGAACCTTCGATCGAGTACTTGAGAATCCTTAGTCCAAGACCAGGAGCACAGTTACATGGCAGGCGACCTCTGCATCGGTGTCGACATCGGCACCACCAACGTCAAAGCAGTCATCCTCGACACGCAGACGCACACCGTGGTGGCGTCGGCGGCGGCCGAGCATCCGCTGTTCCACCCACGCCCGGGCTGGGCCGAACAGGAACCCGACAACTATTGGACCGCTGTCGTCCAGTGCATCCGTGGCTGCCTCGCCCAAGGGAGCAGGCTGGCTGACCGCGTCGCCGGCATCGCGTTGTCGGGCCTCGTCGGCGTCACACTCCCGGTCGACGCCTCGGGCAGGCCGTTGCACCGGGCGCTGATCTGGATGGACGGGCGCTCCGACGCCGAGTGCAACGACATCCGCGAACGCGTGGGCGAGGAGCGGATCAACCATGTCAACGGCAACCGCATCGCCCCATGGTTCATCGAACCGAAGGCGCTCTGGCTGAAGCAGCACGAACCCACCGTCTTCAAGGAGACGCACAAGTTCCTTTCGCCCGCCGGATACTGCACACTGCGTCTCAGCGGCGCCTTCAGCATCAATACCGGCGACGCCGGGCTGTTCTACCCCTACGAGTACCAGCACGAACGCTGGGACTTCGATCTCGCCGAAGCGATCGGCGTCCCCGCCGAGAAGTACGCCGACATCTCCCGCTCCCACGAGGTCGTCGGCGCCGTGACCGCCGCCGCTGCCGCCGAGACCGGGCTGCGCGAGGGCACCATCGTGGTCGCCGGCGGTACCGACATCAGCTCTGCGGCGCTCGGTGTCGGCGTCACGCGCGCCGGCCAGGCCTACTATTCAATGGGGACGGGATCTAACCTCGGCATCATGATCCCCACCGAGCAACGCATCGAGGAGTACCGAATCCTCAAGTGGCCCCATGTGTTGCCGGGACTCACCATGTTCGACGCTCCGATGGCCTTCACCGGTGCCTCCCTCAAGTGGTTCCGCGACCAGTTCGCGAGCACTGAGTTGCTGCTGGCCGAGCGCATGGGGCAGAACGTCTTCGACCTCGTCACCGCCCAAGCCCGCCACGTTCCGCCGGGGTCGGACGGATTGCTCTACCTGCCCTACCTCGGCAACTCCTTGTCGCCGCGCTGGAACACCACCGCGTGCGGCGTGTTCTTCGGGGTCCAGCCGTTCACCACCCGCGCCCACTTCATTCGCGGCTTGATCGAAGGCGTGGCGTTCGACCTCAACTCCAACGTGCGCATCGCTGAGGCAGCCGGGGTCAAGTTCGACGAGCTAATCCTCAACGGCGGACCCACGAAGAGCGCGCTGTGGAACCAGATCACGGCCGATGTCACCAACAAGCGCCTCGTGCTGCTCGACGTCGACGAAGCGGCGCCGTTGGGCGACGCCTTCCTCGCCGCCACTGGTGCCGGCATCTACGACCATCCGACCGATCCGGTCCCGCACATGGCCAAGATCACCGGCTACGTCGAACCCGACCCGGAGCGCCACGAGATGTACTCGGAGTTGTTCGAGCTGTGGGACAGCATCTACGGCAACCTACGCGGCGACATGGCGAACCACAGCGCACTGGTGCAGCGTTTCAGCCGCCCGCTGGGTTCCGAGATGACCGGAGCGGGCTCGTGAGCAACGATGGATGGTTCGACGTCGCCGCCACCGACGACCTCGACGACGACGACGTGATGAAGGTAACCGCCGGAGAGGCGATACTCGCCCTTTACCGTATCGACGGCCAGTTCTACGCAACCGCCGACCGTTGCACCCATGAGAAGGCCTCGCTGTCGGACGGGTGGGTCCAAGACGGCACGATCGAGTGCCCCCGCCACCAAGGGGTCTTCGACATCGTCAGCGGAAAGGCGTTGGTCACGCCGGCATCCGTGGCAGTGCGCACGTTTCCCACCCGCGTGGAAGGCGAGCGCGTGTATATCCAGGTTCGGGAGGCCTGACCGCGATGGTCAGCGACATTTCCGGCACGTCTGGAGGAGAGCGCGTTCCGGCGCCGCTGCGCTATGTCAGCTTCAACCAGCTCCGGTCGTTCCATGCCGTGGCGAGCGCCGGCAGCGTCACGCGAGCGGCGCAGATGCTCTTCGTTAGCCAGCCGACCGTCACGGTCCAGTTGCGCCAACTCGAGTCCTCCTATGGAGTAGAGCTGGTCCACCGCAACCGCGGCGGCATGCAACTAACGGACGTCGGCCGTGGCCTGTTCGCGGTCACCGAGCGGATCTTCGCCCTCGAACACGAGGCGGTCGACCTGCTCCAGAACGCCTCGGGACTACTGATCGGGCATCTCCGTGTCGGTGGGGTCGGCCCGTACTTCGTCATGGGGCTTCTGGCCGAGTTCTCGCGGCGTTACCCGGCCATACAACTCTCGCTCGCTCTCGGCAACTCCGAGGTGGCGATCACCGACCTGCTCGAGTACCGCAACGACGTCGCCGTCGTCGGACGCCCGGTCGGACAGGGGCTCGACGACACGCGGCTGACGACGGTGACGTTGAGCCGCCAACGAGTCGCCTTCTGCGTCAATCGCGACCACCGCTGGGCGGGACGTCATGGGGTGCGGTTGGCCGACCTGGCCGGTGAGCCGCTGATCATGCGCGAGTCCGGATCGAGCAGCCGTCTCGCCCTCGAGATCGCGATGGCCACCGCCAACGTGGATGCCAACGTCGTGCTCGAAGTGAATCGCGAGGGCGTCTTGGAGGCGGCCGCTGCAGGGCTGGGGGTCGGGGTCACGACCGATGCCGAGTTCCGTGCCGACGACCGCCTCACGATGTTGCACATCCTCGACGCCGAGGTAGCCACTGACGCGATCGTCGTCAGCCTGCGCGAGCGCCAGGAGGCGCCGCTGGTGTCGGCGTTCATGGCGATCGCCAAGGCGGTCGCCGCCGCAGGCACCAGCGGCGACCACACCAGCAACCCATTCGGCCATACCCAGGGCCGAGCTGCGGGCTGAGCCGTCGGCGGCAATCCCTTACCGATCAAGTGAATCGATGGTGGCGACCACGACCTGCCACGCCGGGTGGTCGACGTCGATGATGTCGGTATGCAACCCGCCGACTTCGATCAACTCGACATCGTCGCCACTCTGGTGGGCCGCCGAGACGTAGCTGTTGCTCAGCTCGAACGGCACCCGCTCGTCGGCGCGGCTGTGCACGCAGCGCACCGGCGTATGCGTGGGCAGACGCGCCATCGGATCGGCCTCGGCGTAGCGTCTCGGCAACTCTTCGGGAACGCCGCCGACGAAGCCGGCGACGGCGTCATCGCCCGTCCCAGCAGCTACGGCACGGCGGAAATCGAGGATACCCGCCAACGAAACCACACCGCCCACTTGGACGCTCGGTGGCCGGCTCGACGGCCCAGAGGTGACCGCCTGACGCCCGGCCGACCAGACCGCCAGGTGGCCGCCCGCCGAGTGCCCGACGACGATCGCGTCGGCACCGTTGAAGCTAAACTCTTCGCCAAGCACGCTGAGATGATCGATCGCCGACGCACAATCCTCCAGCGTCGCCGGCCACTCACCCTGCCCGTTGCGCCGGTACTCGATGTTCCAGATGTTCCACCCTCGTCCGGCGAGGTCGGCCGCCGCCGGAGTGGTCATGTCTAGGCTGCGGTGCGGCCTCCAGAACCCGCCGTGGATGAGGACGATCGCGCGCCAGCGCCGTTGCGCGGCGCCGAGGTAGAGATCGCCGTACTGGCAGGCACCGGCCCCGTAGTGCCGACGCATCGGTTCGCTGACAGCGCCGTCCATCGGCGTGCTACGACCCGGCAACATGTCGCTTGGCGAGTTGCCGGAGATCGACATCGTCGTCGGCCAACACGGTGGCGTCCACCGGCACGCGGTACTCGATCAGCCGCATGGCGGCGCGGACCTCGCGCGGCCGATTGACCCCGATCACCCCAACCACCCGGTCATCCACCAGGCTGAAGGCGGTGAACGAGAGATCGCCGACGTCGCCGCGGAACACGGTCGCGGTTCCGGCTAGCGGGTCACCGGCTGTCTGCAGGTTGATTCCGAACTGGTCCGACCAGAACCACGGCATGTCGTAGAAGGCCTGACGATTGCCGAGCATCGAACGTGCCACAGCGACGGCATGGCGCTGGGCGTGCTGCCAGTGTTCGTAGCGAACGTGATGCCCAGTTCGAACATCGTACCGCCGCGCCACGTCACCGGCGGCAAACACCCCGGCAACCGACGTCTCGCCAAACTCGTCGACAAGGACGCCGTCGTCGACGGCGATCCCGGAATCCTCGACGAACCGGGTCACGGGCTGCATCCCGACGCCAACGACGACGAGATCCGCCGGAATCACCTCGCCATCGGTGGTGATGACCTCCCAGACGCGGTCGGGTCCATTGAAGCTGGCGACGCCCACACCGGTCCGCAGGTCGACCCCGCGGTCGCGGTGAAGCTGGGCGTAGATCTCACCGATTTGTTCGCCCACGGCGTGGCCGAGCGGGGTCGCCGCCATTTCGATCAGCGTCACCGCGGCACCGCGCTCACGGCAGGCGGCGGCGACCTCGGCGCCGATGAAGCCAGCACCGACGATGACGAGTGAACCTCCGATCTCGAGCTGGTCCTTGATCGCCAACGCGTCGTCGAGCGAGCGCAGGTAGTGGATGCCCTCGAGATGAGCGCCAGGGACGCTCAGGCGGCGGGGGGCGCCGCCTGTCGCCAGCAGTAACTGGTCGGCGACCAGCTCCGATCCGGAGGCGAGGGTCAACCGCCGCTGGGCGGGATCGATGCGCACGACGGGCGAGCCGAGCACGAGTTCGATCTCGTTGTCCGTGTAGAACTTCTCCGGGTGCAAGAGGATGTCGTCTGGCGTCTGCTCACCGAGCAGCACCGCCTTGGATAGCGGCGGTCGGTCGTAGGGGAGGTGGGCTTCGCCACCCACTAGCTGCAGGCGGCCGTCGAAACCGTCGTCGCGCAGGGTCGCTGCGGCGCTCACGCCGGCGAGTCCGGCGCCGACGATGACGATCGTCGGCTTCACGACGCCGCTGCCGACCTACCGGCCATGTCCGAGTGCATCATCTCGAGGACGTGGTGGAGTGCGAACTCGGGCGTGTGCGCACGCACCGCACCGACGATGTGACCGTCGTCGATCACGATGATCCGGTCGCAGACCGCCAGCAGCTCGGTCACCTCCGGTGAGTGGAGCATGATCGACGTACCCTCGGTGGTGAGGCCGACGAGCAGTTTGTAGATCTCGTCCTTCGCCCGCACGTCGACGCCCCGCGTCGGTTCGTCCGCGATGAGAACGTCGAGGTTACGCAAGACCCATTTCGCCAACACGACCTTCTGCTGATTGCCACCAGACAGGTTCAAGACGTACTGATCGACCGACGGGGTCTTGATCGTGAGGGTCTGAGCTAACGATGTGGCGTGTGACCGCAGCTCGCCACGGCGGACGAATCCTAGCCGCCGGGCGAAGCGTTCGAGGGTGCTCACGGTGATGTTGTCGGTGAGGTTCCGCGCCAGTGCGAGACCCTCATGGTGCCGGTCGTTGGTGAGCATCCCGATACCACTCCTGATCGCATCGTCAGGTCGTCTGATCGTCACTTGGCGTCCGGCAACGGTGATCTCCCCGCTGTGTATCCGCAGCGCTCCGAAGATGCCCTTCAACATCTCGGTGATGCCCGAACCCTTGAGGCCGGCGAAGCCGAGGATCTCGCCGCGCGCCACCTCGAAACTGATCGAGTCGTAGTGAGGCCGCCGCGACAACTCCCGGACGGCGAGCAGTTGCTCGCCGGCGTGTACTGGAGCGGCCATGACGTCGTCGGCCGGGGCCGACGGCGGCTGGCCAACCATGAGGGCGATGATCTCGCGTTCGGTGCCGGAGTCGTCGGCGGCGAGGTCACCGACCTTCGTCCCGTCGCGCAGCACGACGATGCGGTCCGAGATTCGGATCACCTCGTCAAGACGGTGACTGATGAAGATGATCGCCATCCCCTGCGCCTTGAGCGCGGCGATCAACTCGAAGAGACGCTCGACAGAGTCCGAGTCGAGCGGCGCGGTGACCTCGTCGAGGATGAGCAGACGCGGGTTCAACAGCATCGCATTGGCGATCTCGACGGCCTCGCGTTCGACCACGCTGAGGCTCGACACGACACGCCTGGGATCGATGTCGAAGCCGAGCGTCGACATGATCCGGGCGCTCTCGGCGTGCATCGCCTTGAAGTCGAGAAAGCCCTTCCTCGTGCGCTCACGGTGTAGGAAGATGTTGTCGGCGACACTCATGTTCGGCACCATCGTTGGCTCCTGGTGGACGAAGCCGATACCGAGCTGCTCGGCGACCGCCGGGCTGGCAATCCGTACCTCGTTGCCGCCGATCGAGACGGTTCCTTCGTCGGGCTTGCATATCCCGCCGATGATGCTCATCAGCGTGGACTTGCCGGCGCCGTTCAGGCCGACCAGCGACACCACCTCGCCCGCGGCGACGGCGAAGTCGACGTTGCTCACCGCACGAACGCCGGGGAACGCCTTGGACACCCCTTCGATGTTGAGCAACGGCTGTTCAGGACTCACTGGTCTGGCGATTCTTCATCGCGTAGGCGAATCCGGCGACGATGATGATGAGGCCGAGGATCACGGTCTGGTACCACGACACCAATCCCCTGAGCATGATGATGTTCATAACGCCAGCGAGCAGCACGCTCGCCAGAATGGTGTTGAGCAACGTTCCACGACCCCCTTCGAGGGTGGCTCCTCCTACCACGGCGATCGCGATCGCCGACAGCTCGAAACCCGACGCCTGGCCCGCTTCGGCCGATCCGAGACGCGAACTGAAGAACAACGCCGCCAACCCGGCGCAGAGGCCGCTGAAGACGAACGCGATGATCTTCCAGCGGCCGGCGTTGATCCCGGTGTAGACCGCCGCCTTCTCGTTCCCGCCGATGGCGTAGACCCGCCGCCCAATCTTGGTGAAGCGCAGCGAGACCATGCCGAGCACGCCGAACGCCATGAAGATCACGAAGCTCATCGGGATGAATCCGAAAACCGTGGCGCTGCCGAGCCACATGAAGTTGTCGAGTTCGGTGAGGTAGAACTGGTTGCCCCCCGAAACCACGTACGAGCCGCCTCTGAGCGCGAAAAGGGCGCCGAGGGTCACGATCACTGAGGGCACCGCGCCCTTCACCGTGGCGAGACCGTTGGCGAGGCCGACAACCGCGCTCAGCAACAGCGTCAGCGCGATGATCATCGCTGTGCCGTCGACGACGATGTTGCCGCCGATGACGATCTGTGTCTCGGAACCCTGATAGATGAAGTCGGTCAGCTTGATGGCGACGATCGGAGCGAACGCCATCAGCGACCCCACCGACAGATCGATCTCGCGAAGCAGCATCACGACGGTCAACCCGAGTGCCAGCATCCCCAGAATCGACACATTAAGCATGATGTTCTGCAGGTTGGCAGTGTTGAAGAACGTCGGGGACGAGATTCGACCAAACACCGCGACGCCGGCGAGGGCGATGAGGAGGACCCGCGTGTGCGTGAGCACACCGCCGTCCGGTTTCGTCAACCGTCGCGCCGGGGCCGACCGCACCGGCGACGGCCCGCGCAATCTGCTCGTCCGTGGCGACTCGGTGGTGGATGGATCGAGGCTTGGCAGGCGCTCAGTCTCCCCGGTCACATCGCCACCCGCACCCCGCGGCTCTTGATCATCCGCTGGATGATCAAGACGACGACGATCAACATGCAGCCGCGGACGACCTGGTTGGTGTAGCTGCTCAGCCCGGACAAGGCGAGGATGTTCGAGACCAGCCCGAAGATGAGCGCACCGACCGCAGTGCCGATAACCGTGCCCCGCCCGCCGGCGAGGGCGGTGCCACCGAGGACGGCAACGGCGATCGCGTCGAGCTCGAACCCCGATCCCATGTCTGGGGTGATGCGGTTCGTCAGGCTGGCAAGCAGCGGCCCCGCCATCGCGGCGAGCAATCCGGACATCATGAACGCCAGCAGCTTCGTGCGCGCCACGTTGATCCCCGAATACCACGCCGCTACAGGGTTCGTGCCGGTGTAGTACATACGCATACCGATCCTTGTCGACGTGAGGACGATGCTCCCGGCCACGACCACGACGGCGAAGATGAGGATCGGAACGGGCACCCCGAGGACGCGTCCACGACCGAGCCAGGTGTACGCCGCGGCGTCGTAGAGGTAGATCGCCTGACCGCGCGTCACCACACTCGCCAGGCCGCTGTACAGCGCCAGCGTCCCCAACGTCATGATCAACGAGTTGACCCGCCCGTAGCCGACCGCGATCCCGTTCACGGCGCCGAGCACGAGTCCGCTCAACGCGGTGACGACCAGCGCCACCGCCACTCCTTGATCGAGGAAGCGACCACCTATCACCAACGACAACGACATGATCGACCCGATCGAGAGGTCAAGCTCTCCGACGAGGATCACGAACGTCATCCCGACGGCACCGAGTCCGACGACGCTGGCGTTGCGAGCGACGTTGGCCAGGTTGTCGGGTTGGAAGACCGTAGGAACAAAGGTTCCTCCGACGAGCAGCACTGCAGCAAGCAGGACCACCAGCAGCATGCTTTCGCTCCTGAGGAGCGAGGCCACTCCGCCCCGCCGTTCGCCGACCACCGGATTGGGACTGTCCAACTCGGTTGCTGTCAACATTCTTTCCTTTCCAGGGTTCCCGGCGCGTCCTCTTCGGGGCGCGCCGGGAAGCTCTTTGCGTCGTCCTCCAAACTGTTTCTACAGCGGCGGGCCGAAGGTGTACTCCCACCACTCATCGACCGTGAGTGTCTGCAATCCGAAGATCTCGGCGCCATCCGGTGTCACCATTGGAAGGTTGGGAGTGATGATGTCCTGCGGCATCTCTTCACCGCTGAGGATCCGGAGCAACACCCGCATGCCGATGTCGCCGATCAGCGGCGTATACGGGGTATTGACCACGAAGTCACCGTCGCGGACGTGTGTCAACGCCTCCTTCGAATCGTCGATGCTCAAGAAGATGATCTGCTTGCCGTCTTCACGACTGTTGAGTCGGTCAGCGAGTTCCGTGGCCTCCCAGGCCGCGAGCGCTTGATGGTCACCGGTACCGAAGAACACGTCGATCTCCGGGTATGCCTGCAGCGCCACCTCGGCGTTGGCGAACGCCTCCTCACGGCTATCGGTGTCGTGGTAGGACTGCAGGATTTCGATCCCGGGAAAGTAGCTCAGGACCTTCAGCATGTGGCCCGTACGGACTGCGTCGGCGGTGCTGCCGAGCGGCTTGCGCAGCATGACCATCCGAGCGTCAAGACTGCCCTCTTCGCCGAGCTGGTGGATCAACGCCATACCAGCCTGGGCACCGTTGGCCGGGAAGTTGCCGGTGACACGACTGGTGACACCGTCATACCCGGTGAGGCGGTCGACGCTGACCACCGCGATACCGGCCTCGACCGCCCGCTGTGTCGGCGGCCCAGTCGGCGCTTCGACCATCGGCCACACCAAGATGCCGTCGACGCCCTGCGAAATGAAGGTGTCGAAGTGTGACGCCATTGCGTTGTTGTCGAACTCGGCGTCGAGAACCGTGATGTCGACGTTGGGGTGCTGCTCGGCCTGCCACCGCGCCGAGTCGGCCCAGTTGATCAGCCACGGATGACTGAAGCCGTGGAAGGTGACCCCGATATCGTAGGTCGCGTCCGCATCGCCCACCGGCCCTTCGGCGAGCGGCACGTAGTCGGTGAACGGAAGCTTGAGCTCCAAGCCGCTGAAGGGTCCGACGACCTGCGTTCCCGAACCCTTCTCCCATTGGAAGTCCTCGAACGGCGCGCCGCGGGGATAGCCGGCGATGTAGCTCTCGAAGCCCTCGTCCGCGAAGAGGTCGTAGATCTGCTGGTTCGCCGACGAGATCGGCAAGTCGATGAAGAAGTCGATGACATCGGCGCCGGTGACGCCGCGCGACGGCAGACTCTCGAAGAAGACTAGCGCGTCCTCACCTTCCAGTGACGCGACCTCGTCGTAGAGCTCCTGGAACCCCTCGGCGTCAGTTGCCACGGTGGCGTCCGACGCCACGGTGGCGTCAGTTGCCACGGTGGCGTCAGTTGCCACGGTGGCGTCCGACGCGCTGTCACCGCAGCCGACGGCGACGGTGGCGACGAGCGCAACCGACAGCCACCGAACTGTTGATCTGACGCCCTGGGCTCTTTGGGATTTTATCATCATTTGCTTCCCCTATCAGGTTGTTTCATAGGTCGGCACCCAGGACGGACACCAATCCCTCTCGAGAGCTCTGTCGTTTCCCCCATCGGTCACCCCGACCGAGCATTTCCCTCATGGCTGGCGCGACTCTCAAGCAAGAAGCGATCCGAACCCGGCGAGCCGTGCCTACGTAGCGTGCCCCGTCACCGGTGATATGTCGAGTACATATTGTGCATGGTCGGCATTAAGCAAACCTATATCTGGGAAGCGGTGGCTCAATCGCGATGATCCGACGGTGTTGCTCGCGCTCACCGAAATTCCCCAGGTGTGCTCGGCGGGTTCCAGGGATCGTCGCTACACGGACTCGGATTGGAGCGTAGCGAAGAGGTCGTGAGGGGTCTGCCATCCGAGGGTCTTGCGTGGCCGTCGGTTGAGCTCGTCACTCACGCGGGCAAGGTCATCGGCGGTGTAGACGCGTAGGTCCGTGCCCTTGGGGAAGTAGTCGCGTAGGAGCCCGTTGGTGTTCTCGTTGCTCGGCCGCTGCCACGGCATTCCTGCGTGGCAAAAGAACACCGGCATCGCTGTCGCTTCAGCGACGAGGTGGTGGTGACACATCTCGCTGCCCTGATCCCAGGTCAACGATCGTCGCAGCGGCTCGGGAAGACCCTCGAAGATCTTGATCAGTTCGTCGCGCAGGTCATCGGCTCGCGATTGGCCATCGAGGTGGACGAGGATCGTGTAGCGGCTGGTTCGTTCCACGAGCGTGCCGATGGCTGAACGGTTGAACGCACCGACGATGAGATCTCCCTCCCAGTGGCCAGCAACGCTGCGATCCTGTACCTCGTCGGGTCGCTCCTCGATCGATCTGATCGGCACCATGAACCGTGGGCGACGCTGATCGCCTCGGCGACGAGGACGTCGATACGGCCGTCCCGTGCGCAACACGCTGCGAGGGTCGCGTTCGACGCATCTTCCCGGGCTGTAGAGAGCCTGGTAGATGGTCTCAACGGCGATCGTTCGCCCGTGCTTGGCGCTCAGTTCTTGGGCGACCTGCTCGGGACTCCAGCGTTGATCGAGATAGCCCTGCACCAATGCCCGCAACTCGAGATCACACTCAAGGCGCCGCTGCTTCGGGCGCGGTCGACGTGTGAGCATCAGTTGTTGCGCAGCGTGCGGCCGATACTCGCCTTCCACCTCGTTGCGTTGCAGTTCCCGGCTCACAGTCGACACCGCACGTCCCAGCTTGGCGGCGATCGAGCGGGCCGAGGCGCCCGCACGGATGCCATCAGCGATCACGATCCGCTCGTCCTCACTCAGATAGCGGCCGGACTCAGCGCTCACCTGCTGGTTGATGACCGGCTCGACCACCCGGCTGATCCCGTTGCGCGTGATCACCCCACCGTTCTTCCACCAGTGCCCGGTCTTGCGGTCGATTCCCAGTTGGCGGCAGGCCTCCGAGATCGACACCCCCTGACTGATCAGACGCGCGAACAGCACACGCTTGTCGGTCATCGGCTGACGCCCCGGGCGCCCTCTGGAACTTGATCTCATCGCTACTCCCTACCTCAAACGTAGCGACGACCACTGGAACCCGCCGAGCACACCTGGGGAGATTCACCTGAGCGTGATCAGTGGAGGAGACTCGTGCTCACACCTGGTCTTGTGCTGGTCCTCGCTGGCGTGACGGCTCGGGACTTCGACCGAGAACGCATAATTGTGAGCGATCACGACAACGTTCCACCGTTTATCTGACCCTCCCTACGGATGGGGCGGGCGGGTCAATGACGTAAATCCATCGCTCCATCGCTAAGCACCCCGCCTTTCCTTCCTCTCTCCCCGGACCCTAAAGGGGGGTTCTCGTTGACTGAGAATGACCGAGATTCCGGGCGCTGTTCTCGAGACCCCCAAACCCGCACACATTGCGAGCGGAAAGGTCGGGGTGTCGAGCGATCGCACGTGAGATTTACGTGTTGCACCCACCCCCAGCCGTCGCCATACAGTCGCTCGTCGTGCGGTCTAAATGGCCGCTGTTCGTCGAACAGCTCTGACGTCGGCGCCCACAGAATGCGTTCATAGAATTGCGGACGGGTTCAGAATCTTTCGGTCTAAGTGCCCGGAGGTCAGGGCTCGACACCCGTGGGGTGGCGGCGAAAGCCCATACCTCGCCCGCAGTCCTCGACTCGCCCTACCGATTGTGCTGAACTCGCAGGGTGGCGTCGCTCGATGAGTTCCTTGCTCTGCTGGCCGCTAGATGGCCGGACGCCTCCGAGCGTGGCACGAGGTTTGAGTCGTATTTGTGTGAGGCGTTGCGGGCGTCGCCGTCGCATCAGTTCACCAACGTGTGGTTGTGGGATGACTGGCCCGGCCGCGACGGCCCCGATTACGGCATTGATCTAGTCGCTACCGACGCTGACGGCGGTCTGTGGGGAATCCAGTCGAAGCTGTATGACCCGGATGCGTCGTTGACGTGGAAAGAGTTGTCGACTTGGGTTGCCGCGACCCGCGACGACCCGTGGACTCACAGGTTGTTGGTGTCCACGTCATCGAACTTGTCGCGCAATGCCGAACGCGAGTTGTTGGGTGATTCAAAGACGTTGATGTTGTTGGGCGCTGATTTGTTCTCGTTGCCTGTCGAGTGGCCTGCGATTCTTGATGCTCCGATTGTGCGGGTCGCGCCGATGGTGCCGCGTCCGCATCAGGTCGAAGCAATCGATGCCATCTGCGCCGGGTTAGATGGTGGGGCGTCACGGGTACAGACGCACATGGCGTGTGGCACGGGTAAGACGTTGGTCGGGTTGCGGGTGTTCGAACAGGTCGCCCCCGACTTAGCAGTCGTGTTGGTTCCGTCGCTGAGTTTGATGGCCCAAACCATCCGGTCATGGACGGCGAACGCGATCGACGAGTTTCGGTATCTGCCGGTGTGCTCAGACGTCAAAGTAACCGAGGACGGAAGGCGAGGAGAAGACGCTGACCTCACGACCGGCGACCTCGCAATGTTGGACGCACCAGCGACAACTGACCCTGATGAGATCGGCCGGTTCCTGACACACCCGGGCCGTCGGGTGGTGTTCTGCACCTACCAGTCCTCTGACGTGCTTGCCGCCGCAGCTCTTGCGGCAGGGGTCCGGTTCGGGTTGGTGGTAGCCGACGAAGCCCACCGCACTACCGGAGCCACGTCGTCGGTGTTCTCCACCGTGCTCGACGACGGACTGTTCCCCGCAGACCGGCGGGTGTTCGTGACAGCAACACCGCGCATCTTCGCGGCTACGGATGATGGTGATGAGACGGTCCGGTCAATGGACAACCCCGACCTGTACGGCGACTGCGTCTACGAGTTGGGGTTCGGACGTGCGGTCGAACTCGGACTATTAGCCGACTACGAAGTCGTCGTCGTCGCGGTCGCAAACCCCGACCTGCGCGCCAGGATCCTTGAAGACGGATCGCTCGAACTCGACGGACTCAACAAGCGTGTTGAGGCGTCGGCGTTGGTGGCGTTGGAAGGCACCTTGCAGGCGATCGATGAGTTCGGCATGTCCCGCCTGATCTCGTTCCACTCACGTATCAAACGTGCCAAAGACTTCGCTGATGCCGTCCCGGTCTTCCAGCAGTGGCGCGAACATGGCGGGACTGTGGTGGAGGCGGACACGGTGAACGGGACAATGAACACCCCGGAACGCAAGAAGCGGATCTCGCGACTCGAACACGCCGACCAGCCGAGGGTGTTGACGAATGCTCGCTGTTTGACCGAAGGCATCGACGTGCCCTCTCTTGATGGGATTGTGTTCGCGGACCCGCGACGTAGCCAAACCGACATCGTGCAAGCCGTCGGCCGGGTCATGCGCACCGACCCGAACAATCCCGACAAAGTAGGCCGCATCATCATCCCCGTCGTCGTCCCTGACCCCAACGCCGACGGCGACAACGTTTTCAACGACTCGGCGTTCAAACCTGTGTGGGACGTGATCCGGGCGTTGAAGGCTCACGACTTCAGACTCGAAACCGAACTCAACCAACTCCGCGGCCTCACCGCCATCGGACCGATCAGCCAACAAGACTTCCGACAAGCCACCCGCCTCAACGTCATCGGCGTCAACGACCTCGATGCGTTTCAACTGGCCATCATCAACCACACCACCCCCACCTTCTGGTGGTGGCTCAACGGTCCGCTTCAACAGTTCGTCGATCGCGAAGGCCACGCCCGGGTACCGCAAAACCATCTCGAATCCTTCAAAGATGAAGACCTCAACGTCGGAGGCTGGGTGGGTGGCCGTCGCAAGGAGTGGCGGAAGGGCAGGTTGTCGCCCGAGCGTGCGGCCGCTCTCGAAGCCGTACCCGGCTGGGAATGGGACGCCTACGAAGCCGGCTACCAGCAGATGCTGGAAGCACTTCAACAGTTCGTCGATCGCGAAGGCCACGCCCTCGTACCGAGAAGCCATCTCGAACCCTTCAAAAATGAAGACCTCAACCTCGGAAGCTGGGTGAGTAACGGTCGCACGAGTTGGCGGAAGGGCAGGTTGTCGCCCGAGCGTGCGGCCGCTCTGGAAGCCGTACCCGGCTGGGGATGGTCCGCCTACGAAGCCGACCACCAGCGGATGCTGAAAGCACTTCAACAATTCATCGACCGCGAAGGCCATGCCCGTGTACCGGCAAGTCATCTCGAACCCTGCAAAGATAAACACCTCAGCCTCGGACGCTGGGTGTCCAAACGCCGCGGAGCGTGGCAGAACGGCAAGTTGTCACCCAAGCGTGCGGCCGCTCTCGAAGGCGTAGCCGGCTGGGAATGGGACGCCAACGAAGCCTCCTACCAGCGGATGCTGAAAGCACTTCAACAATTCATCGAACGCGAAGGCCACGCCCGGATACCGACAAGCCATCTCGAACCCTTCAAAAATGAAGACCTCAACCTCGGAAGCTGGGCGCGCAGCCGTCGTGCAGAGCGGCGGAACGGCAAGTTGTCGCCCGCGCATGTGGCAGCTCTCGAAGCGTTACCAGGCTGGGAATGGGAAGCCCGCGAAGCCATCTACCAGCGCGGTCTCGACGCACTTCGCCAGTTCGTCGAACGCGAAGGCCACACCCGCGTACCAAAAACACATGTTGAGGGCTTCGACGGCGAGGACCTCCGCCTCGGAGGCTGGCTGAATGAGCGTCGTCACGATTGGCGGAACAACAAGTTGTCGCACGAACGGGCAGCAGCTCTCGAAGCGTTACCAGGCTGGGAATGGGAAGCCCGCGAAGCCATCTACCAGCGCGGTCTCGACGCACTTCGCCAGTTCGTCGAACGCGAAGGCCACACCCGGATACCGCGAAGCCATATCGAACCCTTCAAAGATGAAGACCTCAACCTCGGAAGCTGGGCGCGTAGCCGTCGTGTAGAGTGGCGGAGCGGCAAGTTGTCGCCCGATCGCGCGGCCGTACTCGGAGCCCTGGGAATGGTTCCGTAAGACTCAGTGACCGGGTCCTACTGCTCGTCGGCTTCGACACCCAAAGCCCCATCGTCGGCCTTCATCCTGCCCAGCATCGTGTTGTGCAACTGCTCTGCGAACTTGTCGAGTTCGCCGTTCGTCTTCTCGAAGCCGTCCTTGGTGAACCGTTGGCGTCGACAACGGCGGGTGCGTTGCGGCAGGAGGGTCTGCCCACTTTTTGGGCGCCTGTGCCCCGCCGAAGCCCGCTCCGTTCTTCGTTTTGTGTGAGCCGATTTCCCTGAGCACTCCACCGCCACAACCTGTTAGAAGTGCATCGCCGCCGCCACCTCGAGCGATGAAGATCTAGAAGCCAACGAGGCGGACATTCGGCGAATCCGATCCACGTAGACCCCCACAAGACCCCCAGGACCTTGGAAAGCAACCTCTATTCACCACCAGAGACCGTATCGTCCCTGGTAGATGTGGTCGGGGTGGGGAGATTCGAACTCCCGGCCTCCTGCTCCCAAAGCAGGCGCGCTAACCAAGCTGCGCTACACCCCGTATCCGCCCTG
>Ga0335398_10003338_pt1 | contig 23732 bp, 16 predicted proteins | sample BON03_FD_205742 | JGI IMG/M metagenome (GOLD analysis project Ga0335398, IMG submission 205742) | Freshwater microbial communities from Lake Bonney liftoff mats and glacier meltwater in Antarctica - BON-03 (spades assembly) (version 2) | ecosystem: Environmental > Aquatic > Freshwater > Ice >... | reverse complement strand
GGCGCTCCACCATCCGCCGCCGGCCAGCCACCGTGTCCGGCAGATCGAAGCGTTTCAGTCCCTCCGCGGCGGCCAACCATTTCGGGCGCTTCCCGGGTGGCAAGGCCCAACCTCCCGCCACGCTGCTCCATGGATAGTCCAGGACACCTTGGCCCTTCTTCGGAACGACCAACCGCGCCCGCACCGGATTGAGATGGATGTAGTCGGCCAGCGTCCGGTAGTGGTAGGTGTCCGAACCCTCCACCAACACCGCCTTGTAACGGTCACCAAACAGGCGGCCCCATGCCTGGTGCCGGACGTTGTAGCGTCGGGTGACGGTGTTTTGCAACCAGCTCATGCCGGCCACCAGATTGGCCTCGGGCGTCTCGATAAAGAGGTGGTAGTGGTTTCCCATCAGCACCCAGGCGTGCACCCGCCAGCCGGTCATCGCGCAAGCCTCAGACAGGGTGGCGAGGAAAAACCGGCGGTCGTCGTCGTCAAAATCGTCTCCCGCCGGTTGCCGCGCGCCATCACGTGGTAATAGGCACCGGGGAATTCAATACGGAGACTCCTTGGCATGAACAGAGCGTAGGGGAGCGGGGATTTCTGTCAAGTTTTGCACCCTGACCCCATTTCTCTCATTTCTCTGGTTTTTTTTGATCGCTGAAAAATTCTCCCCTCCGAGTTCATTGATTAAACAATTCGTTTTTTTTGGGTATGTAGGGCGTCGGAAGTGATGGTGGCGTTTTCAAGAAATTCACTGCTCTTTCTCAGGAGTTCTTGAGCGACGGGGAGTTCACAATCGTCTTTCGCTCCGCTGTAACTTTCCATCGCGACGGGCCGTCCGTCTTCATGCCGACAGATCGTGATGATCGCTCCGAGGCCGTGCCCGAGGTCTTTGCCATCGAGGGCCAGAGTTTTGGGAAGCTTGTCCTGGTGGACGGCGAGCCATCGGTTGAGTGCTTCGGCTAAGGCGTGGGGATCCGCCTCGTTGACGAAGTTGTTGAGGGCATCGTAGCTGGGCATGACAAGGCGTCCGTGTTCATTGCGCACGTTGAGCCCGATGGCTTCACGCTGGCCTTGACTCAGGGCGGCAGCGCGTTTCCAGATCGACTTGACATCCGGAGCACCGACGAGCAGGCCGTGGGCGATGAGGCTGAACATCGCGATTTTGGAATACCGTCTGGAGTTGGGGCTACGGTGATCGGGAATGTCGTAAAAGGCGTCCGAGAGGCTGCGCAGGTGCTTGTAGGCGAGAGCACAACGCGCTCCGGCAACGCCCTCGCATGTTCCTTTTTGATAGATCTCGGGGAGAGGGGATGGGCTTGAAAGGAGGTCTTGTGCTTTTTTATGAAGTGGATAGATCCAATACTTTTTAGGGCTTTTTTCATCGAGATAAAATTCAGCCTTATGTCTTCGGTATCCTTTGCTAAATCCAAGCGGAGTCCAGTTGCTGGCCTTATAGATGGTGCCTTCGTGACACTGTGGATCGCTGAAGCTTTCGGCGAGGAGGGGACGGTATCCGTATTTTTCTTCGAAGTGATCGGGAATCTTGCGCAGGGCGAGACCGAGGCACCGGGTGGCGAGATTGGGTTTGCGGCGAGATTCGAGGACGAGAAATCTTCTGAGCTGAGTGATCAGAGGGAGGCGGCTTCCTCTGGTGAGCGGATCCCAGTTGATCCATTCATCGCGGTCCTTGAGCCTGAGTGCCGCTCCTGACCAGCAGAGGACGGCGCACAGCACGGGGTAGCCTTCGTCGACATCGGTCTCGTAAACCCCTTGCCAGATGGTGTTTCCAGCAGCTCGGCCCGCCTTAAGGGAGTGCTCGGCATTGAGGGCGGCGCGGAGTTGGTCGATCTCGAATGCGGTGGTGGCTTGCCTGATTTCGAGGTTTTTAGTGACCTGATCGTGAGGAGAACAGATATGGGCAGATTTCATGACTCACCTAACCTGCCCGTTTTAGGGTCAATGTCTAGCAGAAACGGGAAAACTCTTTTGCGATAAGCTTTCAGCGCGCTGCAATGCAATCGCCCTGCCCAGATCAGTGTGTCTCACAGAAGGTGATGGACAGCCTTGGGGGCGAAACCGTAGCTTGAGGAACCGGATGCGTTCATTGCGCTCGTCTGGATCTGTGGGGGCGTCCGTCGTTTGACCTTCGGGTCAAGCGGCCCTATCCCGGAAGCAGCCAACTCGTCGAGTAGTTCGTCTTTGATGGTCGGTTTCATGAGGTGTCCTTTGATTGAGTGTCTCAGGACTTCGCCAAAAACGCACTTACACAGAATTCCTTACACCCCCGTCAAAAGGCGAACAAAGAATGTCGAGAGATTCATGTTCCTCTCCAAGAGTCTCTCTGCCCGACGTTAGCGTGTTCACATCAAATAAAATATTTTTTCGCTTGCAAAAACTCGTCATTAGATTATTCATCTCCGCCAATGTGCATGAAATTTCTCATAATTTCCCTATGTCTCTCCCAAAGTGTCTTGGCCTATCCACCGGCTCCGCCTTCGACCATTTTCGGTAAGGTTCGAGGTGAATTTGGTTTTGGACTGACTGACGGTTCGACGTCTCTTCTTCTCTTCGCTGATGGTAGGGAAGTGGCCCGCACGCCCATTTCCGAGTCCGGTGCGTTTGGAGAGAACTACCGTCTGACCCTCCCCGTGGATCTCAACCCTGCCAAAGGGGCTTACCGGACGGCGGCTCTCGATCCTGGCGCAGAGGTCACCTATAGCTTCGCGGCCGAACGTAACGGAACTCGTCTTGTTGTCTCAAAAATTGAGTCAGTGGAGGTCGATCCCGTTCCTGAATCCGGAGCAGTCAAGCAGATCAATTTTTTCCTGGGTGAAGATTCCGACGGCGATGGCCTTCCGGATGATTGGGAGCGCTTTCAAGCGGGTTTGCTTGGGGCCGTCGAGGGCGATCCACTTGCTGTCTTCAGTGCAAAAGGGGATCGAGATGGCGATGGCCTCAGCGACTACGGAGAATATGTCGCGGGGACCTTTGCTCTTCTCTTTGAGGACGGGCTCAATTTTTCGATCGATAAGGTCTACGAGAGCCGCCGGACCGAGTTGAGCTTTCTGGTGATCGATGGAAAGGCCTATCGGATCGAGTCCTCTAACGATCTTAAGACTTGGGAGCCGGTTGAGTTCTCCCTTGCCGAAAACCCGGTCAATACTCTCTTCATCTACAAGTCGGAGGAGATCGAGAACATCACGGTCATCGCCGAACCGGCGGCAACGACCGAAAAGGTCCTTTACCGTCTTCACGTCGACTAATTCACACTCACCCACATGCGCACAATATTTTTGATTCTTGGCTTCGCCATTGTCACGGCGAATGCGCAGTACCGCACCGAGTCCTGGAGCCTAAAGCCCGGCTGGACTGCGATTTATCTCAATGTCGACCCGGGCAATGATCCGCTTTCGACTTTGCTGGCGGGGAATCCCGATATCACCGACGTCTGGCAATGGCGTCCCAATGGCCTCGATCCCAGCCTCAATAGTGCGGGTGCTGGAACCGGGGCGGACGAGTGGAAGGTCTGGAGGCGTGGTGATGCCGCGAATTCGACCTTTGCCCTCATGAGCCCGAATGCGGCCTACCTCGTGAAGACGACGCTGACTTCCCAGCCCCAGACGCTTTCTTTGAAAGGCAAAGTGGTGGCTCAGCGGGTGCAATGGCGCACCGACGGCTCGAATTTGGTTGGCTTTCCCATCAAATCCGGAACGACTCCGCAGCTCAATCGCTATCTCGGTGGAGCCGGAATCATCGACAACAATACCGAGGCCTATCGTTATGTGGGCGGAGATTTGAGCGCGAGCAATCCTGTCCTTTCCCCGGCTCGTCTCATCAATGCCAGGCGCGGTGAGGCTTTTTGGATTCGTTCTGACAAATATTCCGACTTCTACGGCCCGGTTCAGGTCGAGGTTGCCTTGGATTCCGGGCTTAACTATGGCACCGGCGGCAGTCTCAAGCGCGTTGTTCTCCGCAATCGCACCGATCGGGAAGTCGTGGTGACTCTGGTACCGGTTCCATCCGAAACGCCTCCCGGAGGGGGCGGCGTTCCTACGGCCCCTCAGCTCACCACTCGTGAGCGTGGCCCCGATGGACTCTACATCTACTCGCCTCTCGGGGGCGGCTTGACGGTGACCCTGCCACCAGGAGAGGCTTCGGGTGTTTCGCTGGGTGTGGATCGTGCGGCCCTCGGCGGGAGCGCCGGGGATCAATTCGCGGGTCTTCTCAGAATCACCGACGCGCAGAATTACTCGGAAATTTTCCTCCCGGTCACTGCTGAGAAAGTCAGCCTCGCGGGCCTCTGGGTCGGGGAAGCCCGTATTTCCCAGGTTCAGAATCAGCTCCAGCGTTTCCAACGCGACGCCGACGGCAAGAACCTCATTGATGACGAGGGCCAATACATTCCCGAGTCCAGCGAAACCGGTCTCAATGACACCCAGCAGGAGTTCAAAATACGCCTCATCGTTCATGTCAATGAGGCTGGCCAGGCCACGCTGCTCTCTCGTGCTTACGCCGGGGTCATCGCCGATGATGGTGAAGGAGATATCACCACCGGTCTATCGGTCGTTGAAGACGAACTGGATACGGGCAACCTCAAGACTGCCGTCAGACTCTCGAGCGCACACTTTCCGGTCGGATTGCGCCAAGCCATGACCAGCCCCTTTGCTCCGGGATCCAATCTCACCGCGACGATCACTCTGGGTGCCAATGACCCCACCAATCCCTTCCTTCACACGTATCATCCGGATCACGATAACAAGGATGCGCGCTTTGAAACCACCCTCGATCCTGGTCTTGAAAGCCATACCGTAAATCGCGCCATCACCCTCGCGATCAAGGCGAATGCCGGTCCCGGCGAAGGTCCCCAGTGGGGCACGAGCCTGCTTTCGGGAACCTTCTCGGAAATCGTCTCCGGCATTCACAAACAATCGATCAACGTCGCCGGCATCTTTGCTCTCGGGAAAGTCAGCGACATCCCAACTCTTCTTCCATCCGAATAATCCTTCCAAACTAATTTAAGCTTATGAAAATGACCCTGCGTTCCGCCTTCCTTGCCAGCCTGCTGCTCTGCACTCCTCTTTTCGCCCAGACCGGGGTTCCCGAGGGCATTAGTTATCAGGCCTCCATCACCGATGAAGCCGGTGCCGTGATTGCACCTCTTCCCGGCTCTGCCATTCCGTATAACATCACGCTGCGAATCTACGATGCGGCCACTGGCGGAGCTCAGAAGTGGGCCGAGGTCTTCAATGGAGTCCCGGTTTCCAATGGTCGCTTCTCTGTCGTTTTGGGACAGGGAATCCAGGATGGGAGCTTTGCCAATGAGGGCGACTTGGCGGAGGTTTTCGATGAGGAAGATCGTTTTGTTGAAATTACCGTCGCGCCCTCTGCTGGTGGAGCTTCAAAAACGTTTTCGCCCCGTCAGCAATTTCTCGCGAGTCCCACCGCCTTTCGCGCCAAAGTGGCCGAGGTTGCGGAAGGAGTGACGGAGGGATCGGTTCCCCGCGCGGCGATGGCACCTGGCACCGGATTGCAAATGCTGCCGAACACCGCCAAACCTGAGGTGCAGTTGCCTAGCCCAGGGGCCGACAGTAGCAATGCCGCCGCAGTGGTAAGCACATATTCCCTTCCTGAAGCGGAGTATGGTCTCCCTGAGAAAGGGGTGAATGGCGTGTATATGATCGTGAGGATTTTTCCAAGTTCCCCAGGAGCAATTATATTACCCGATGAAGATCAATTCGTTCCGGTCTCGGCGGAGGAAAGCGGAACCAACACTCCGGCATTTTACAATTCCGTGAACACCTTGTTCATGGCTTCGGGCATTGGGGTTTGGAATGAGAGGGTTTTCTGCCCGATCGAGAAAGTACCCGGCACAACGAGAGACTACCGCTTTAACTATGTTTCCACAAAGGCCCACACATGGGAGTGGGCTATCCAAGGGGTCACGTTTCGAATTCTAGGCTACTATTAGATTATCAGCTCGATTGCCCCTTCTTCTCCGGCCCCTCTTATCACCCCGACCTCCATGCGCTTATTATTTTTCCTTCGTCTTTCGGCAGTTGCGGTCCTTGGTGTTTTGGGCTTGATCCCAGTAGCAACTGCCCAAGAGGCATCCGACGTGAAGCCCTCAGTAGAGAATCGACTCGGGGGTTCATCTGATCGGTCGGTGGGAAATCTCAGCACGGGTGGAAATGCGACGGCATCGGGTCTTAAGATAGTTGATATCGAAGTTGGCTACGCTTTAGGACTCGGAAAGCCAGATTTCGATTATGGCGCTGAGATTCACCCTCCGCTGACCGATGTTAATCAGGTTTCGTTGACTTTAGAAGAGGCGAGAAATTACTGGCGGGCGGAACCGCTTCGCCCTGGTGAGCAGATCCAAATTGGCGGGACTCTGGAAACACCGATCGCCGTAGACTTTAATGAACGCTACTATTATAGTCCGCATGCCGAGGCGGTCTATGGTTCCCAGACCGGAAGTGCGGCAATCACTTGGGTTACGGCAGTTCCTCTCGCCACCGGAGGTTTTGGGATTTTCGAGAAAATTTCTGTTGTTGGCTTTGGCTCGAAGCTCTCGGTCAGAAAAATCTATTGGACCGAAGTCGATTTTAAGGGGCCACGGGTGCAAGTTCCGAGTGGGATCGTGCAGGGTATCCGCATTCTCTACAACGACCGTATTCCCGCGACGGTTGCGGAAGATGACCGGATTATTCCTTTTGGAGTGGATCCGTCCACCGTACCGAATGAGACCGTCTGGTATGATTCCACTCTCGAGATGATCCGTGCCTATAACTTGGAAGGCCGTGTGCTCGTCGAGTATCTGGGCGATGTTCGCTCCGGAGCCGCTAAAGGAGCCCGCGAGCAACTTGGGCTGGAAATTATCGAGGTTAAGAGTGAACTTCCTGCGATCGCGACGGGAGTCACCATAGGTAAGCAAATCCTCCCGGCAAGCGGCTCAGGTATTTTTCTGAGTGAACGAGACTTCACCGCAGTGCAAGTCTCGCTGCCCGGTCCCCCGGTGGCGCAGCACTTTATTAAGAACCGAACCGTCTATTACGGGATAGGAGAAAATTTTCAGGCTCCCAATGTTGAATTCTACTGGTTGCAAGAAGGCACGAATTCCATCCTCTGGCCGGAGCTGCGGAATTACTACTTCATTGATTGGCCTGAGGATGAAGATTTTGATGGCTACTTTGCGCGACCGAATTCCTCAGCTGGCGAAGAAGTTGTGGGCGGGAGTTTTCTCGATTTGATTGCCAAAAATTCTCCGGAGTTGCTCTTTCAGGATGATCCTGATGCCAGTGAAGCCTCACTTGATTTCCGCTTTCGCCTCTCCGTGGCTCTGAATGACGATCGCAACCGCTCACTCATCCGTTTCAACAGCGGGAACAACTTTTGGTATGTCCGCCTCTACTCAGGAACGACCGACCACTTGGAAACGCTCGATCTTGAGGCCGGGAAAACCTTCCCTCATGATTTTCGCTTCACCGCGAATGCCACGGTTGGCGAGCGTTTGGAACCTCCGCATCCCGAGTTTGAATTGGGAGGCTACCTCGATCCGGCTTTAGGCAATGCTTACCAGGCGGATGTCTATTTGGATCCCTTTGCGGATGGAGGACTCGAGGCTGCCAACCAGGCTGCGATTATCCCGGTCAATGCTCTTCCCGGAAACGATACCCTTCGCGTGTGGTGGTTTACCAAACTCTCGCCGCCGCTTGATCTTGCCAATCTTTTTGAAGAGGTGTTTCTACCGACAGCGGTGGGGGACTATACCATTAATTATCCGGCCAGCGCTCCCGAGATTGTCCTGGCTTCGAATCGTGGCACCGGTGATCTGAATACCGAGGAAGTGGGTGGGCGCATCTATTTCCAGAACGATGCAAGCCTCCCCGGATACAATCCCAACGAAGAGCATGCCATGAAGCTCGCGAGCCGGGCCTATGCTCTGCGGGATGATCTGAACATCGCGACGTCTTCCGAGCCCTTCGTTCTTCTTTCCTACGAAGATGCCGACGGACGTCCGGATATGACGGTCTTCAAGGTTCTTCGCGAGAATGAGACCTACAAATTTGACTACGATGCCATCGCGGGCCGCCTTCTTCAGGCTCCTTTTCCCTTGCCTGTCATTTCGCAGCCCATTGAAGAGGGCGTGAGCCGTAATATCGAAGTGACACCAGCCCTTCTTGATCCGGTCGTCAATGGCCCATCTGCTGAAAATCTGACTCACTACGACCGGTTCACCTTTCAAGATCGCAAGGGAAGCACTTGGGTCTATCGCGGCCTTCACAGCGGCGAGGAGAACACCACGCAGAAGCTTCTCATGCGGTATTACTATCCCGTCCAGGAAAGTTTCTGGTTCCCGGAGGAGGCTTCGCAACCGGAGGTTGGAACGATCGTTCCTTATCTCCGCCCGCTCGGATCGACTGAAAGTCCGATCACAGGGACCCCTCTTAGCATTGCCTATACTCCTCAATGGCCCGAAGTGACGCCCATCCTGCACTTTGGCGAAACTCTCGCCAAGGCCAAGTTTGGTCTCCCTCAGATCTTTGGCCAAAGCTCTGCGCAGATTCTCTATCAACAGTCGATCGCCTCTGATTTTGCGAGCGAAACCCGGAGTGTGATTCTCCATGACCCGACCATCAATCGCACGTCGGATCTGGTAACAGCGGGATTGGAGGCGCTTCCCGCTTCGGTTCAGACCAATGCCTCCCGTGGTAAAATCTACTTCCAAAATCTCCCCAGTCATCTCGAGGAACGGGTCTTTTTTGATCGTTTGAGAGGACTCCAGGGTGAGCTCGTTTTTCAGGGTGCCTTCGTCGATGAATCTGCCGGAGAAGACTACGTTTTTCTCAATACCTTGAGTCCTCTCGAAGTGCAGATCTTGAAGGATCTTTGCCCCGCAGATGATCTCGACAACAAGCCGAAGTGGGACACCTTGATCGATGGTTTGAAAGTGGTTCCGAGCTATCGGGCCTACGATAACAACTTCGTCGAAGAGTCGCTGACTTTGGATGAGTGGTTGGAACGTCAAGATTACGACGAGGTTCTTGGCCAGGAGATCAAGGCCGAATATGGCCCGACGGAACTCCCAGAAGTGGCCTCGCCGGATCAGGCTGTGAACGGATATTTTCTAAGCGCGATCGGTGGTGGTGAGGGGTATGTCACTTTGGTCACTGGAAATGGTCTTCTCAATTCTCCGGAAGGCGAACCCGTTCAAATGCACGTCTTCCGTGTTGGGGAGAAACTCTACCAGGGTGAACTCAAGCCTCTCGTTGCGAATAATCCGCTCTCGGAAAATGTCACAGTTTTGCACACCGGGGACTTTGCCGCAGATCCCGAGGGCTACGAGTTCGAGTGGCGCAAGGCTCCACCGGAAAATGGCCTCGCGCCTCAACTCTTCTCATTCTCCTATGAAACAGTGAATCTCGATCTGAGGGACCGTAAGCTCTACCGGGGAACCTCTTTGACCTCGTATCTCACCGTTCCGAATGGCAATCCCTTTCCGAATGAGGCCATCTATGAAGAAGGTGATGATCGGACGGAGCCTGGTCTGAGAATGACCGGCAATATCCCGGCCGCAGATATTTTCGGAGTGGAGCTTGGGCTTACCGAAAATGTTTATTTCAGTCTGAATCTGGGGGATAAAGACGGAGCGATTGTGAGGGTCAATGGAGTCGAGCTCATTCGCTATCAGGCTCTTGAGGGTGAAAACTCGGAGGTGACGACCAGTGTGCCCAGTGATCTTCGTGCCGATCTTCTCCCCGCCAGCGACTCTGTCGTCTTTACTCTTTCATCGCGCAACTTCCGCAAGGATCGAGCTAATGGCATTGAGATTTTTTACAACACGACCAAGGCGGCCGGTGTTCCCTCCTTCCTCGATTTCCGGGTCGGCCTGAAACGCCAATCTGATCTGAGCAGCTTGAACTATCCTGCCCTGGTCGCCAGGGAAGTCGGCAAGAGCTTTCATGTCGTTTCCGGTTCCGGCATCGATACCCTTGGAGACAATTACTACATCATGCGCTATCGTCCGCTCACCCCTCATCCGCAAGCCGGGGAGTGGTCCAAGTGGACGAATCCAGCTTTGGTTGAAGGGTGGATCAAGCGGGTCCTCGCCGGAATCAATCCCTTCAACCAACGGGTCAGCGATTTCTTTGAGAATGCCGTTGATACCAATACGAGCATCGTCGCTTCCGCTGGAACGCGTTGGGAAGGGGACATTGCCCTTAATCTCGACGCGGTGCAGGATCTCGGTCTCATCGAGATTTATGAGACCGTCCTGAAGCGGGGGATCAATCTCTCCATCAATGGCACTCCGGCGGTGGACTATGCCCCTGCCAACGATGCGCTCCTCCTGGCTGCGGGGTATTTGAATGATCTCTACGTTGCCCTTGGAAACGAAGCCTTTGCCGATGCCTCCAACCCCACCGTTTCCTTCGATGGCCAGGCACTCGGAACGCTTGGTGACGCTGCCGTGACGGCAAGCTTCGAGGAGAACTTCCGGAGCACCTCAACCGCGCGTTTCGCCTTCCAAGGGCAAGTCGCCACGCTTCTGGATGAAGAACTCGCCCTCCTGCGCGGGCGTGATGATTCCCTCTCGCCCAGCATCCAGACTCCGCCGGTCTACAACCGGATGTTCTGGAACTACACCCGTGGAATTGATGCCGGTGAACTGGTCTATGCTCTCAACTATAATATTCGTGAACTCAGTGATGGCGTAGCCGATGGTAAGATCGATGCCGAGGATGCCGCGCGGATGTTCCCGCAGGCTCACGGCGATGCTTACGGACACTACCTCACGGCGGTGAAGAATTATTACCGGCTTCTCACCGACCCCGAGTTCACCTGGGGCACGCGTATCGAGGCGGTCAATATTTTAGGGCAGCCGGTATCGGTCGATTATTTCGATGAACGCAAGTTCGCCGCCAGTGCCTCTGCCCTGACGCGCACCGCCAACCAGATTGTCAGTCTTGAGCGCCGTGAGGCTTTTCAGGAATCTGCCGAGGGTTGGAAAAATCTCAGTGATGGTCGCGAGAATAATCGTACCGGAACGACCCGTTATTGGGGCGTGGACGAATGGGCTGCCCGCGGAGCCCAGGGAGCGTATTTCAACTGGATCGTTGGAAATGCCATTGTTCCGGCCGATGACAACGTAAACGAGGGGATTCAAAAAATCGATCGTTCTACCGTTCCTGAATTGGAGGCCATCGCGATGGCTTCTGAGAACATTCAAAAACAGTTGGAAGCCGCTGATGCCCGGGTCAACCCCTTGGATCTCTCTGAAGACAGCCTGCTCTTCGATATTTCTCCCTCCGATCTGGCTGATGGCAAGACTCACTTTGAGCAGATCTATGAGCGTGCGGGACTTGCTCTCAAAAATGCCCATGCGGTCTTCGAGCGGGCGGCAGATTCGACTCGGCTCCTTCGCTCCCTTGCGAACCAGAGTCAAAACCTCACTCAGATCGTCGATGACGAGGAGACGGCTTTTGTAGCGCAGCTGATCGATATTTTCGGCACCCCGTATCCCAATGATATTGGTCCCGGTAAGTTCTATCCGCAGGACTACAGTGGTCCCGACTTGGCCCGCTACATGGCGATCACCCGGCCATTTGAAATCTTCACCAAGAGTTCGCTTTTCGGTTCCGACGAGTCGAATTCTTCGAAGACCTTTACCCTCTTGGTAAATGACGCAAGTCTCTTGGAGTCATTCACGACTCCGGGATTTTTCATCGGACTGGAAGATGAAGCAAGGAGGTCGGCAAGTATCACCTATACCCTGAATACCGATAACGGGCCTTATCTCCTCGCCGAACCGGAATGGGGTCGTCGGGCCAGTTACGGGACTCTTCAGGAAAGTCTTGCTGAAGTGCGTTTGGCTGAAGAACAGCTCTACGTGGCATTGAATTCGATGAATACTGCAAGGACGGTCCTTTTCTCAAAACTGAAAGGGTTCGAAGATGATATGACGAACCGTACCACCAAGCTGGTGGGTGAGGGTTTGTTCAACAATGCCAAATTTGTTTACCAGCAGGTGCTCGTTGCGATAGCCGCTCTGGAAAAGGCTCGCAAAATATCAGAGGGGGTTATTGAAAATGTCTCGGAGGTGGCTCTTGAAAGTGTCCCCAAGGTGGTCGGTCTTGCTACTGATGCCACTGCTCCGGTTCGAGGAGCGATTTTGAGTGGTACGATCATTTCCAAGACGACGATCACAGCTGCTGATGTTGCGGCTGCCAATGCCAAGGCGGTTTCCGATCTGGTCTTCCTGGCCGCTGGCAAGGTTGTTGATGAATTGGTCTCCGCCTTGGATGAAGACGATTTTTTGAGGGCAAAGGCGGGCGAACTGCGGGCGGCCTATGTCGATTCCCGCTCGAAGACGCGCGATGTTGATGCCTTGCGGGTAGCCTACACCCGTGCTCTGGAAAGCTACCAAACCGAACTTTCCAATGGTGAGACGGTCTTGGCCAATCGAGAAGTCTTCCGCCGTCGGGCTTCTGCTGCGGTGCAGGGTTATCGCACGCGGGACATTGCTTTCCGGACTTTCCGCACCGAGGCTCTGGAGGAGTATCAGACCCTCTTTGACTGGGCTTCCAAATATGCTTTCCTGGCCGCGCAGGCCTACGATTATGAAACTGGCCTCCTCGGTTCGACCTCCGGGCAGCGCTTCATTGGGAATATTATCAGTTCCCGTGCCCTGGGAGTTCTCTCGGATGATGGGAGTCCGACGCTCTCAGCGAGTTCGAATGGTGATGCCGGTCTTTCCGGCCTCCTTGCCAAAATGAAGGGGGACTACGATGTCGTGAAAGGTCGTCTTGGATTCAATAACCCGGAGACCAACGGCACCACCTTCTCGCTCCGGCGGGAATACTTCCGCATCCCCGAGGGACCGGAAGGAGACCTCGCCTGGCAGCAAAAGCTGGAGTCGCTTGTGACGAAGAATCTCCTCTCTGATGCTGATATCGCCGCTCACGCGATGCAGCTCGGTGGGGCAGATGTGGCCGCACAACCAGGATTCCTGATTACCTTCCCTACCACCATTGAGGACGGCCGGAATTTCTTCGGCCTCGATTACCAGGCGCTCGACAGCAATTACACTCCCACCAATTTTGCGACCAAGGTGCACTCGGCGGGAGTTGTCTTCGAGGGTTATCAGGGCATGGCACCCTGCTTGATCTGTCAAGGTGGTCCCGGAGAGGTAGACCCCGATCACAGCCACGATGACGACCTCGGAGCAACCCCATACGTTTATCTCATTCCCAGCGGTCTTGATACCATGAGAACGCCACCACTTGGTGATGGCGTGGGACTTCGGAGTTGGTCCATCCAAGACTACGCCATGCCTCTACCCTTTGATCTTGGAAGTCTCGAGCCGAGTAACGAGGCGGTCCAACAAAGCACCGACAGTCTCCGGTCAAACTTCCGCTCGCCAAGACGCCACCCCGCCTTTCGCGCCACGGACCGCGAGGATTTCTTCTACACCGACTTCGCCGCCGACTACACCAGCAGTCGCCTGGTGGGTCGCTCGGCCTGGAACAGTAACTGGAAGCTCGTCATCCCGGCCAAAGGTCTCCTCGCCAATGAACAGGAGGGCATCGCCCGCTTCATCCGCAGCGTGAAGGACATCAAGCTCCACCTGAAGACTTACTCGTATTCTGGCAACTAAGATGAGGGTCCTTTTCTTCATTCTCCTGACCACCCTCGGAGTCTGGGCCCAGGGTCCGGTTGCTCCTCCGACGACAATTTTTGGCACGGTGCGAAATCTTGCCGGAGAGATCATTGATAACCCAGAGTTCGAATTAATCGCCGTTTTTGCCGACGGCGTTGAGGTCGGTAGGGTGCCGCTCGACTGGAATGCCACGTCCTCCGAAAACTACCGCTTTGAGATTCCCAATGTCAGTGTGGTGAGCACCGCGGCATTTACGGTGAAGTTGATCCGCGACGGAACGGCAGTCTCGATCTTCGATGCCACGCTGGCATTCGCGGCCTTTCAGCCGATCCAGGGCCAATTGGCGCGATTTGACTTCACCGAAATTGTCGATGGCAATAACGACGGGACTCCGGGTGACGGTCCTCCCAATCCGGTCGCTCCACCGACGACAATCTTTGGAACGGTCCGAGATTTGGCGGGGGAGATCATCGATAACCCCGGGTTTGAAAAGATCGCGGTTTATGCCGATGGGGTGGAGATCGGAAGAGTTCCGCTGACCTGGAATGCCACCGCTTCTGAAAACTACCGCTTTGAGATTCCCAATTTTAGTGAGGTCAGCACCGCATCCTATTCCGTGAAACTGCTGCGGGACGGTCAAGCGGTTTCGATCATCGAGCCGGGGATGACCTTGCTGAGCTTCCAGCCGGTCCAGGGGGAACTCGTCCGCTTTGATTTCGTCGAGATTGTCGCTAGCGATGAGGAGGAGCCGGTGGCTCCGTCGACCACGATCTACGGAACGGTTCGGAATCTCGCAGGAATGATCATTGATGTCACAAGCTTCGAAAAGATTGTCATCTACGCGGATGGAGTCGAAATCGGAAGGGTTCTATTGAGGCTGGTGGCAGAAAACACCGAGAACTATCGCTTCGACATTCCTAATTTTAGTGAGGCCAGCCCCGCGTCCTATTCCGTAAAACTGCTTCGGGCCGGTCAGCTGGTTTCGATCATCGAGCCGGGTATGCCCTTGCTTGCCTTCCAGCCGATCCAGGGCCAGCCCGTCCGTGTGGATTTCGTAGAGATTGTCGCTGGCGACGATGAGGTGGAACTGGTTGACCCGTCGACCACGATCTACGGAACGGTTCGGAATCTCGCCAGAGAAATCATCGATATCACAAGCGTTGAAAAGATTGTCATCTACGAAGATGGAGCCGAAATCGGAAGGGTTCTGTTGAGGCCGGTGGAAGAAAGCACCGAGAACTATCGCTTCGATATTCCCAATTTTAGCGAAGCCGGAACTGTGTCCTATTCCGTGAAACTGCTTCGGGCCGGTCAGCTGCTTTCGCTCATTGAACCGGGCATGCCCTCGCTTTCCTTCCAGCCGATCCAGGGGCAGCTCGTCCGCTTAGATTTTGTCGAAATTATCGACGTGGACAATGATGGGCTTCCCGATGTGGAACCGGTGGCACCTCCGACCACGATTTTCGGAACGGTTCGAAATCTCGCCGGAGAGATCATCGATAATCCCAGCTTTGAGAAAATCGCCATTTACGTGGATGGGGTCGAACTCGGACAGGTTCCTTTGGAATCAATACCGGAGGGGAATGAGAATTACCGCTTTGATATCCCGAACCTCAACGTACTGAGCCAGGCAAGTTATTCCGTGAAACTGATTCGGGACGGTCAGCAGATTTCGATCATTGATCCGGGGATGACCTTACTTCCTTTCCAGCCGATTCAGGGGCAGTTGGTGCGCCTTGATTTCGTTGAGATCGTGGACACCGATAACGACGGGATGCCCGACCGTGATGCTGAGCCTCCCGTCGCTCCCCCGACGACAGTCTTTGGGACGGTTCGGAATCTGGCTGGAGACCTGATTGATAATCCCATTTACGAAGAGATTGTTTTCTATGCCGATGGCGTTGAAATCGGGAGAGTCCCGCTGGAGTCGGTGGTGGGTGAGAATGAGAACTACCGCTTTGATCTTCCAAACCTCAGTGTCCTGAGCGAGGCGACCTATTCGGTGAAACTCATCCGGGATAGTCAGCTAGTCTCCATCTTCGAACCGGATTTTGAACTCTTCTTGTATCAACCCATTCAAGGGGCTCTCAAGCGCTTCGATTTCGTTGAAAAACCTGACGTCGACTTGGATGGGATTCTGGATGAGTTGGAAATCGTAGATCTCTCGCCAGATGGCGATTATGATAATGACGGGTTAACGGATTTGCAGGAACTGGCCATCGGCACTGACCCCACCGATTGGAAGAGTGGCGTGAATTTTAAAATCATCCGCGAGCTCCCTAATGGTGATCTCGAAGTCGCTTTCGATGTCGTTAGCGGTTTCACCTACAGGCTTCAAGTGACGACCGATTTGAGCGACTGGACGCAAGTCTCGAGCTTGACCGCCACAAGCGACACCCGACGGACGATCTTAACCGCGCCAGTTTCTGGAGACTCGGTGTTTTGGCGGATTTGTGTGAGATAGGCCTCGCGAGCTAGCATGCCAATAATGCCGTATTCGCGGACGTCATGGACTTTGAAGATGTTGGCGACACGGCTGGTTTTTCAGACGGTGTCGGCGTAGCCCCACTTTTCGGCGAATTCCTTCACCTTGTCCTCGGAGCGTCCGCAGATGAACTGCTTGACGGGGACGTGTTCGGTTTCGAAAAAGTGATTGAGTTGGGAGTAGGCATTCGAATGGGTGCGACCCATGAAGCCGTAGCCGACTACGCCAATGGGGACAGGTTTTTTCCTCATCTGTGTGACAGGTTAGAAGAGGGAGGGGAGGGGGCAAGGCTGAAGGTTCTTATTCTTCGTTGAGGGCAGGTTGTTCGGTTAGTGGGTTGTTTGAGAATCCCTTAGAGTGGTAGGTTCCATCCCGATTTTTTTGATAGCAGTGTCTTGAGATCGAAACCAGAAATTTGACCCGTGTTATTTTTCAGTAAGGTTATTTTTGGCTTGTGCGGTTGATGGTCTCCGAATTGGCACCGTTGATGGAAAGCGGAATTGCAACATGATCAGCGATAGCCCGGAATTTTGTGATTTAGATCCGGACGGGTTCCGAGTACCATTCGGACGATTTTAAAAAATCCCCCAAAAAAGATCGGTTTTCAAAAATCGGCGGATGGAAACGGTTTAGTAGGGGAATGAAGGGGAGCTTCGTCAGGAAGCATCTCCGGCCACCCTATCATTTCCTTATGATCGCTCGATTTCTATCCATGACACTTCTTGGGTCCCAGCTCCTCCTGGCCTACCCGCCCGCTCCGCCCACCACGACCTTTGGCAAGGTCCGGGGGACCTTCGGTTTTGGGATATCTGACGGCCTGACCGATCTTCTTCTTTTGGCGGATGACCGGGAAGTGAGCCGGACCACCATTTCTGAAACCGGAGCCTTTGGCGTGTTCGATGCCAGTGGGAATCCCACTCTCTCTGCCAGTGCCAATGGCGATCCCGGACTCTCGGGACTACTGGCGAAGTTGAAAGGGGACTACGATGTTGTCAAAGGCCGCCTTGGCTTCAACAACCCCGAGACGAACGGAACGACCTTCTCCTTACGCCGTGAATATTTCCGCATCCCGGATGGACCGGAAGGGGACATCGCTTGGAAGCATAAGCTGGAAGCGCTCGTGACGACCAACCTCCTCGCCGATGCCGACATCGCGAGTCATGCGATGCAATTGGGAGGAGTGGAGGCTTCATCGCAGCCGGGATTCATCGTGACCTTCCCGACGGTCATCGAGGCTGGAAAGAACTTCTTCGGCAAATCCCTCATGGCGGGAGATGGTCATTTCACGACGACCAACTTCGCGACGAAGGTGAATTCCATGGGCGTGGTCTTCAAGGGGTATCAGGGAATGCGGCCTTGTCTTATCTGCCAAGGCGGAGGTGGCGGGCCCTCTCACAATCACGATGATGCCCTGAGTGCGACTCCCCACGTCTATCTCATTCCGACCGGAATCGATACCATGCGCACCCCACCGCTTGGCGATGGCAGCGGCTTGCGGTCTTGGATGGTGCAGGACTATGCCATGCCCTTGCCCTTTGATCTCGGAAGTCTCGAACCCAATACGGACACGATTCAGGCGACCAACAATAGTCTGCTCGCCAATTATCGCTCGCCGCGTCTCCACCCGGCGTTCCGGGCGACGGATCGCGAGGACTTCTTCTTCACGAACTTTGCGGAGGACTACACCAGCAGTCGCCTCGTGGGACGCTCGGCCTGGAACTCGAATTGGAAATTGGCCATCCCGGCCAAGGAGTTGCTCGCCGATGAAGCGGATGGCCTTGCTCGCTTCATTCGTTCGGTGACGGACATCGAGCTGCACCTCAGAACTTATTCCTACTCTGGAAACTAGGATGAACGTTGTAATTCTTATCCTCCTGCTATCAGTCTGCGGTGTTTTTTCTCAAGGCCCGCCGTGACCGGTCGCCACTATAACCTCGAAGGAGCTTCCGCGCTCTCGGATTGGAAGGTCCTCACCGTCCACTGCGCCACCATCGACGAGCGGGTCACTTTGATCGTTCCCGCATTGGGATTTTATCGAATTGCGATTCCCTGAAGTGATTTTACTCCAATGATCACGGCCAGGCTGTGTCATCACGGTGTCAATTCTAATTTTCAAGCTGTTCCTTGTGCTGCCTATGATCACCGAATTTGCGTCGCCTATCGATGAGAATATGGGGGCATGATAAACGATAAATCCGGAATTTTGTGATTTCTGTGCCTTTTGTGGCCAATTCATAAATGCATGGTCTCCAAGGTGACCGTTCGACCTTTCCGTCCCGGAATTCGTCATTGCCGGATCTGTGGAACTGTTTATTTTAGGACCATGGCGTTCGTACTTTTCTTTGACGGCGACTGCGGATTCTGCAGTGGCTCGGTCCTCCGGGTGCATGCCCTCGATAAGGAAGGGAAGATCGATTTTGCGCCCTTGCAGGGCGAGCTTTCCCGCGCGATGGGCTACACCGATTTTGCCCGCGAGGGTGGGGGCACGATGGTTCTCCTTCGCGAAGAGGACGATACCGCTTTTATGAAAGGCGATGCGTGGATCGAGCTTGGAAAAGCCCTCGGAGGAATCTGGTCGTTCATGGCGAAATGTTTCGGAATCCTGCCAAAAGGCGTGCGCGATTGGAGCTATGATCTGGTCGCAAAAAACCGCTACCTGCTCGCGGGAAAAGGAAAGGCCTGCGCGATACCCGATGAAAGCCTGAAACGGAGGATGCGGGCTTAGAATTTCGCCCCCGCTTTTTCTCAGTTGGAGAATTCTAGTGTGCTCGTCGCCATCAGATTCCCGTTGCCTTGCGGAATCCCGAGATTAAGAATCACACATGTCGGATCATTCATCACAAAAACACGTCGTCATCATTGGCGCGGGATTCGGAGGGCTGGCTTGTGCGCGTAAGCTTGCCCGCAAGAAGGGCGTCAAGGTCACGCTCGTTGATCGGCGGAACCATCACCTTTTTCAACCGCTTCTTTATCAGGTCGCGACCTCGACTTTGGCCGCGCCGGATATCGCCCGCTCCACACGCTCGCTTTTCGATAAGGAGGACGATGTCGATATCGTCTATGACCGCGTCGAGGACGTCGATCTTGAGGCCAAGACCCTCGCCTTCGCTTCCGGGAAAACCCTCGGCTACGATTCGCTCGTGATCGCCACCGGGGCGAAGACTTCCTTCTTTGGTAACGATCACTGGGCCGAGCATGTTTTCACCCTCAAGTCGCTCTCGGATGCCTTCGAAATCCGGAAGCGCGTCCTTCGGAATCTCGAACTACTCGACCGCGGCGGTGAGAATGGCAACGGTCGACTTTCCACGGTCGTCATCGTGGGCGGCGGTCCCACCGGGGTCGAGTTGGCGGGGGCCTTTTCGGACCTCATCCAACGCACCATGGTCAAGAGCTTCCGGAATGTCGATATGAGCGATCAGCGCATCATTCTCATCGAGGGACTGGATCGCCTACTCACGCCCTTCCATGAAAAGCAGAGCCGCTATACCAGGGATCGTCTCGAGGAATCCGGTGTCGAAGTGCGGACCGGTTGCATGGTCGGCGACATTGGAAAGGACAAGGTGACCTTGAAGGATGGTGAAACGATCATCGCCGGAACGATCATCTGGGCCGCCGGAGTGGAAGCGACAAGCATCACCCGGAAGCTCGGCGCGGAACTCACCCGGAGCGGTCAGGTGAAGGTCGCTCCCGATCTTTCCCTTCCGGGACATCCGGACGTCTTCGTCATCGGAGACGCCGCCGCCATCTACGAGCACGATGGAAAACCCGTTCCCGGATTGGCTCCCGCTGCCACGCAGGAAGGACAATATGTCGCGAAGCGGATCCTTTCAAACACCAAGCCGGGCAAAGATCCCTTCGAATATTTCGACAAAGGAAAAATGGCCATTGTTGGAAAAGGCGCAGCCGTGGTGGATGTCCGGGGTTGGCGCATCAACGGATTTTTCGGCTGGTTCATCTGGCTTTTCGTCCACCTCATTTTCCTCGTCGGCTTCCGAAGCAAGGTCGGCGTGCTTGTCGATTGGTTCTGGGCGTATGTCAGGAACAAGCCGGGTTCGCGGGTCTTCACCGAGGCCAGTGATGCGGAGAGGTAGACGGTTGGATCTCACCCGAGCGAGGCGAATTTCTCTCCACGCAGAACCCGGACATCGCTGAGCCAGGCGATCATGGAGTCGTCGTCGAAGAACTTTGCTCCGATGGGATGGCGAAGACGAGGAAAACCGCATTCGCCGGAAAAGTGCTGCTGAGGATGCCTGCCAAAGCCAGAGTGGAGCTTGTCGCGAGCGGCGCGATGAGCGAGGACAAGGCAAGCGCGGTGACTCCGCGAACGGTTCCGAGAACTCGGGCGGCAGGATGGAATTTTCCGAAACGGATAATCAACCAGTAAGCGAGGAATGTTACCTTTCCAAGGCGGGTGGATGCAGACGTCGAGGCCGACGAGGACTTCATCGAGAAACATGGAATTCGCTTTTCCGACGAATTTCATTTACCGGCTTTTGAAGTCGATGGATTTGCATTCCCATCAGGCCTTGTCCTGGGGTTTGCCCCAATCAGTTTCTCCTCCGAACGCCTTGGGATCGCTCGCTGCGATGAGATCCGCGATGTTGTGCCGGGCGGGCTCCGGTTCTGGGTCGGGGAAATCAGGATTTGCGATTTTCAGGGGAGATCGTGAGTTCGATTTCCGAGCCGACCAACAGTCCCAGGGGCTTGCTGAGCGCTTTCGGAATGCGGATGCCTGTGCTGTTGCTCCAGCGTGGGAGTGTGGTCATCGATGGCGCAACGGAAACGAAAAAGGCGCCTCCGCGAGTGTTGCGGAGACGCCAGGAAACGGAAACGGATCTGCGAAATTATTCGGCGGACGACGAGACTTTCTTAGTCTTCACTTCCGATTGGATTTCCTTTGCGCGCTCGAGATGCTTCGCGACGGCGGCGCGGGTTTCGGAGAGATGACTTTTCACCTCCTCGTTGCTGGAGTTTTCCATCAGCGTGTTATCAATTTCATCCAGACACTTCTGGTGATTCTTGACCATTGCATTGATGTAAAGCTGGTCGAAGTTGCCATCGGCCTTGGCTACCAGTTCTGCCAGACTGCCGGCGGCCTCCATCCGCGACTTGCCGATTTCCTCGGTGATCACGGGGGTGATGCCGATCTTCTCGGCCAGCTTCATGGTGGCGGCGGCGTTCATAGCGTGGTCTTTTTGGAGCATTTCGGAAAATTCCTTCACCGGCGATTTCACGTCCATCATCGCCGCGGTCTTGGCAGCCACGATCAGATTGATGTCCACGGCGATGAGACTGGCAAGAACCGTGGCGTCTCCACCGGTCTCCGGGTTTTCCAATTCCGCAGCGCGGGCGGGCGCGCCGGGAATGCTGGCAAGGTCGGTATATCCGGCCGATTCCTTCGGCTCGAACTGGAGCTTGGTGGTGTAAGCCGGGTTCATGCCGGCATTGTCCTCGCCCATGATCTTCCCAAATGCCTCACGCGCTTCGACGGCGGTTTTCTTGCCTTCGATGATGTCATGCGCCAGATTAAGCGTCAGCAAGTTGTGGGCTTCCAGATCGCAGCGGGCGGACATCAGGCCGCGGGTGCGGTCGTAGGTCAGCGAGCCATCAAAGGCGGCGAGTTCTGCGGCTTTTTCCGCAGGAACGAGGTAGGAAATGGTATGTTCCATGTAGTCCATGTGGGGCAGCGGGAAATCGTGGTGAGTCACCAGTTTGGTAACCTTGATCGACTCGTAGGGGGCGACGTCGGTCCAGATCATGGCCTCCGGCGTCACGCCCTGGGGCGCGCCGTGTTTGGTGATGGTTTGGCGGACGCCGAGCTGCGCCATTGGCGGCCAATCGGCGATGATCGATTCAAGCTTTTGCATGTCCGGGGTGGAACCGCGCTTGGCGTCCTGATTGGCGTCGCGTTTGGCGTCCTGACCGGCAGGCTCGGCTTGAACTGGAGACCAGCTGACCGCCGCGATTGCGATGGCGAGGCTGGAACGGATTATCACGTTCGGATTCATTGTTTTTTTCATAGTGTTTGTTTTTCGTTTTCACAAAAGCGCCCGACCCCCGACTGGCGGGGACGAACAACAGGACCCTACGAGTGGGAACGTCCAAAACGCGATGGGGTGAAACCCGACTTGTCAGACCTAAAAAGACGCGATCGAACACGGCATCATCGAAAGCAGCGTGCAGGTCACTATCCTCTGATCCGCTGCCCGGTGCGTGACATCTTCTCCTTGAGCAGACGGGTCGCCCTGTCCTGCATCTGGCCTTGCACCTTCCGATTCGACGAGGGAGGCAGATGAGTGCTCATCCCATTTGTCAAATCCTCGGCGGAATCCCCGTGATCAGACAGTGGCCGGGCTACATAGGCGTGATGATTGTTCCATTCATTTGATCGGCTTGATTCGGTGGTATTCATGGTTTTTTTGTGGTTACGCATAAAGGTTCAGCGCATCCTTGCCTGATCCTCCGAGGGGCGAAACCCTACTTTTATCGAATTTAAGCGCATAGACTCCAACTTTTTGGTAGGGTTTCACCCCATTGCCATTGATCGCCCTTAATAATCATCATAGAATTTCCCTGAAGGAACCGGTGGAAACCCACTCAAGGGTTCGCCGATTGGAGTTATTAAAATGAGCCATGCCACACCTGAATTGCGTTGTTTCGCAGGAAGCCTCATCCGCCACGAGGCGTTGGTAAACCCACCTTCGTCGCCACAGCGGGCGTCGGTTCTCCCCGTGCTGGACAAGCTCCGCCCTCTCCTCGCGACCTTCATGGGCCAGACCGGATACCATGCGCTCATCCTTCGTGCGACGATGATGGCCAGCGAGGAAGTGCCCTGGTTATCCCATGTCGAGATCGCCACGGATGGCAGGTTGAAAGATTACGCCGAACTTTCCGCCAAACATGAAACCGATGAAGGCGACAATGGCTGCCAAGTCCTTCTCGCCCACCTGACCGGCTTGCTGGAGGCGTTCATCGGCAAAGTCCTGACCCTGCGGCTCATCAACGACCTTTGGCCGGACCTCTCCAAGAATGATGATTTTACCCAAGGAAACGAACATGAATAATCCAACCGACCCTGAAAACAAGTCAGCGAAGGGATCGTCGAAAGTCACGATCCGCCAACTGCCAACCGGCGTGCGCGGTCTCGATGAAATCCTCGGCGGTGGCATCCCGGAATTCTCATTCATCGTGATCGCCGCCCCGCCCGGTTCCGGCAAAACGACGCTGGCCCATCAGATCGCCTTCGCCAACGCCACTGTTGAAAGGCCCGCGCTTTATTTCACCGTCCTCGGCGAACCGGCAATCAAGATGTTGCGCTACCAGCAGCAATACACCTTTTTCGACGAGTCCAAACTCGGCACCGCCATCCGTTTCGTCAATTTGAGCGACATGGCCATGGAAAGCGACCTGCCTGCGGTCCTGGCGGAAATCGTCCGCCAGGTAACCGCCGTTAATCCGTGCATTGTCGTCGTGGATTCGTTCCGCACGGTCATGCGCCAAGCGGTGGCCAGCGGGAATCAAATGGAGATGCAGACATTCATCCAGGGGCTGACCCAGTTCCTGACAAGCTGGCAGGCCACCACCTTCCTCGTGGGCGAATAC
>Ga0335398_10003334_pt1 | contig 23746 bp, 11 predicted proteins | sample BON03_FD_205742 | JGI IMG/M metagenome (GOLD analysis project Ga0335398, IMG submission 205742) | Freshwater microbial communities from Lake Bonney liftoff mats and glacier meltwater in Antarctica - BON-03 (spades assembly) (version 2) | ecosystem: Environmental > Aquatic > Freshwater > Ice >... | reverse complement strand
TTTGGTGCTTTTTTAGCCCCGCCGTCAATACGGTCTTCGAGCAGAGAGGTCAAAATTGCGGACTGCTCCCCCACCGGGAGTTCGTTGAGAATCCCTGCGAGCAGCCGGGCATGGTCCTTTTCGACCAAAGCGAGTTTTTCCTGGACCTGAGCAATATCTTGCACAAGGGGCCAACCGGCATCTTTACGGTCCTTGTTGACTTGAGCAAGGACGGATGTGTCGTCAATTGCGACAACGGCATCGATGGCATCAGAGAAGATGTCCCCAAACGAGACATGCCGGACGAGAGCCGCGAGAGAGGGTGGAAGCAGAGTCACCATCAAGTTTGCACGAGCGAGCGCTGGCATATCATCTAACGCCGCGCCCGTAGTGAAGCCGTCCTCAAGTGCGGCCTTGGCCGCATCAGTCTGCTGCGGAGTCACACCGGACAGCCACCGCAACTCTTCTCCAAGACGCATCTTCATGGTGACAAGGTGGGTGTGTGCTTTTTGTGCTTGTTCCGTATTGCCCATCAGTCGGGCACGGGACAGTAAATCGTCAAGCTTTTCTCGGTCGTCGAAAGGGTTAGCTCCCAGCGCATGAAACGCGTTCTCGCGCAGCATTAGAAGACGGGACTCTGACGGACAACTGCTCGGCCGAGGATTAGCACTGCCCCTGCCTAAACGCCCACGTTTGTCGTACTAAGGAAGAAGTTTTCGTCAACGGTCTCCTGGTCAGGCCACAAATTCTGCAGAGCCAAAACCGCTCGTATGAGTCTTTCCTGATCTTTCGAAGAGATAGCTGCTTTGCCCGCCGAAGCAAGCCTCTCGAACTCAGTTTTGTCGGAGAAATTTTGCGACCTTTTGATAAGCCGGTGAAAGTGCGCGGCGAGGTTCTTGAAATCGGAAAACCAAATATAACTAAAAAGGTCTTTTAGCTCGCTGTAATGCTCGTCAAAGTAGTCAACTGAGTCGACGAGGTCTTCGTCAAGCGCCGAGAAAAGGAGGTCGATTTTTTGCTTCGCCTTTTCTGAGGCTATTGGCTCGATGTCGGTCGCATAGTGTTGTTTCAGGTTCGCGAGCTTAATACGGAGCATTACCCCCGGGTTTTCCTTCGTTACCGCAGCAAGCGTTTTCAGCGCCTGTAAGTTCAGCTCGCGTGCTGCCTGGATTGATTCCACATCGCCGTCACGGATTGCTTCTCCCGCAGCGCTCAGCCTTTCGATTGCGTTGCCGAGGTCGGGGTGCGCAATAACTTCGTTGAATTCGTGAATACGGTGAGACGTGCGGTCCAGTTGACGTTCAACTTCCTCGCCGGCAGACTCGAAATTTTGCTCGTCATCCTCACGGGAGTAAAGGTTGCGCATCGCTGAGTTGAAGGAACCTTGAATTGCAGGTACTTCGACATCAAGGAAAATTTCCCCTGACTCTTTCACCGTGTATTGACAAACAATTGCAGACCCGACACCAATTTCCCCCGAGTCAAAGTCGGCCCCAGAAATCTTCAACATCCCTACCGGCCTGTTGTCTTCCACCGGCGCATCTATTTCACCTTCCCACAATCTTAATCGAATGGCCCTCGCCTCTCCTGCCTTGACGGCTTCGAGTGCCTTCACTTCAAACTGACCAGACTTGGGAAGTGGCTCTCCCGCTTCCACGAGGGACAAAAGCTTTGCATTCCCGCGGCTATCTTGAACTTGGAGGCCCACCCGGTGTGACGCAGGAACCGAGTCAATAACTGCAGCTGTCCTCTTGATAACAAAATGTTCGGCTTCCACCTTTATTGGCAAACCAGAAGCATCAACAACCTCGAGTCGGAAGTTGTTATCTCCGGCGTTAGGCAGGTCAAGTTTCAGCTCAAGATTGTTTTTCAGAGACAGCCGTCCCGAGACCCAGCCGTTGTCGAGATTTGAAAAACTGATTTCATAGCCTTCGACATCGGCGGAAAACTGCACGAGCACCAGGGTCCTTTTGTCTGCTGTGCGATTCTCGTATTTCAAGACAAGTCCCAGATCAGTGTTACCGGTGGACGGTTTTGCCGGCTCAACAGGAGCATCTTCCCACTCAGTAGATTCCGCAAAAATTGCCGCACCCTCAGAGACGGCCGTCATGGGGTTCACTTCGGTGCTTCCTTTGATTCCTAACTCCTGCACCACTCGCTCACGCAGTGGTGCGTAGTGTGTGGGCCCGCCAACAAACACGATGCGTTCCACTTGGTCATGCTGAAGGTGTGCATCAGACAGAGTTTTCCTGGTCGCCTCTACAGCTTCGAGCACCCGCGGCTCAATGAGAGTGTTGAGAGTCTCCCGGAACAGTGGAATATGCAGATACACATCGGTGCCTCTCTCGTCCCTCGTTGCGGCTTGTTGTTCGTCGAGAGCAATCACGGATTCTTCCCTCGAGGATAATTCGATTTTGGCTTTCTCGGCAGACCACGCCGCTGCCCGCAGTAGCGCCTTGTATTTATCCGAGGCCGAGAAATTGTCAGGCAAATCAAAATTCTCTTTCAACCAAGGTTTAACAACGTTGTCAACAAGAATCCGATCAAAGTCGCGGCCCCCCAGCATCTGAACACCCCCATGCCACTGAATAGTGACCCGCCCGTTGGTGCTTTCCGCGATCGCTATGTCCAACGTGCCGCCGCCCAAATCGAAAACAAGAAAGGTTCCGTTGTCATTGTTTCCTCGCATGACACTCATGACCGCAGCAACCGGCTCCTGCATCAGTCGGACCCGACCTATCTTGGCTTTGTGAGCCGCATTCATCGTCGCCTCTCGTTGCATCGTATTAAATGCAGCGGGAACGGTGATGACGGTGGCGATGTCGCCACCCTTGCGGGTTTCTTCTGGAAGGTAAGCAAAAAGCGCTTTCAACACCTCAGCGGAACACTCCTCTGCCGTGAGCTCCTTTTCCCCTTCGCTTGTGGCTACACGTACGGGCGTTCTGCTCCCTAAAATGCGTTTGAAGTGCATCGCCGATGAACCTGGGTCACGGGCAGCACTTTCGTACGCGCGCTGACCGACAATCAGACCACCACGCTTGGCAAAATAAAGCGCAGACGGCGTCACGTCGTTTTGCTCGGGGCTCTTATACGTCCGAACCGCAGTGCCATCGAACGTGCTGATTGCACTGTTAGTGGTGCCCAAATCTATTCCGACAAATGTCGTCACGGGAATTCCTTTCGAAGTGAAACTATGGCTGAGTGGAGAACCCCGCTGGGGCCCATGACGAGAGGTTCGATAACAACATCGACGAGGAGCTCGTCGGTTGGGTCAAAATCTTCAAGATTCAGAGCTGTGGCCGCCATCCCGGAATCGAAGGGTTGTCCGTCAAGGTGGACAAGACGCAAGCCCACCTCGTCAAGAGAGTCTGAGACGCGTTTTCGAAAATAGCGCGCTCTCGCAAGATATTTTTGACTTTCAGACACGTCCAGCTGAGACACTACGGTCAACAACAACGTGGACATCTTCCAGCTCTCTAAAGCAAGCGCCAGATGAGACTCCAAAATCTTTTCTGCGGCCACGGGACTCCCGTTCGATGTCTCGACTGAATCCACGGTCTCCCCCATCTCGGCCGGTTTTGTTAGGCGCTCGTAACTAAGCTAAGTTTTCATCATAAGCCACAAATTGTTCTGTCCCTAAGAACATTTTCTGCGCCGAGATAATCAGCAGAAGTGCTCTAGTCCTTAGCCTTCCGTGGACAAGAGGGGTCCAGGGAAGCCCAGGGTTGTTGTCTAAAGATGATGTGAGGAAACAACGGGAAGCCAATGAAGACTCAGGGCTTTTGGCCAGCCACACCAGAGCAATTAGCTGACCTCAAAGAGGGAGAGATTCCACTCGCTGCAACCGCAGTGACCACAGCGACTCAACAAAAAAAGCCAGAGGCACCGCGGGCAGCAGCAAGGGCTTCCGCAGCGCTAGCCGGTGCCAACCCTGCCCGGAGAGAGAAACCGTCCACCCCGACGAGGCCTGCATCCAACTTTGTAGGTTTCGGCACAGCCGTCAGGACGTCACTTTTCTCCAAGTTCGCTGACTTCGGAGGCAGAGCATCGCGGTCCGAATTCTGGTGGTTTGGTCTCTTCGTTCTACTCACCATGGCGGTCTTGGGCCAAATTGAACCTGACTTGCCTTTTCTAGCTCTCCTCATTTTTCTACTCCCTCTCATCGCCGCAGCGGTGCGAAGACTGAGAGATGCCAGTCTCACACCACTCTCGCTGACTCTTTTGATCCTCTTTGGAGGATATTTTGTTGCTCTGGCATGGAAGAGCAAGCCGTTGCCCGATGGCGAGGATAGAAGCGGGAAACCTTTGGACTCCCCAAAGTCCACGAAAACCCCGCCCCCTTCACCACCGCGTAAAAGCGGACCGACAGCGGCACCCTCAGTGGGTGGCTTCACCAGGCCGAGATGGTTGGCTTCAATCCCGAATGGGCTAATTACGCCATTGAGTTTTCTACTTGGGTCATGGATTGGGGGCGGTGCCCGCTACATATATTTAGATAACCGCGAAACATGGCGTCAACCTCGGCGGAGGACAGAATTCACGGTTGTCATGATGCTGCTGACATTGATCACCTTGGGCCTTGGATTCTCCCTCATCTCCTCACGGTGGTGGGGTCGTACCCGGAGCGCATTTCATCAATGGATGATAGGCGCCGGTCTCGCGCCCATCGGTTTTCTCGCAGTCTTTACCGCCAGTGTCCTAGCACTCCCCCAAGAGTCAGACTCACTTGTCCCTCTCGTCCCCCTCTTGCTCGGACTTTTTGCATTACAGGCGCTCGTTGGACTTGCCGCAATCATTCCCGAAGCTGCGCTCGCCGCACCTCCTCGTGCCCTGAAATGATGGACTTCCCGAAGGGCCCCCTTCGAAGCAGAATCCAACATGCCCGGTCCTATGCTGAAACAGGAGCGTGAGAATGCAGTCGAAATCGGGCCACTGGGTCGTTGTCGGTGCGCCGGCGAGCCCTGCCGAGCAGCAGGCCCTCGACGTTGTGCGCGATCTGCTGCGCGACGACGGCATTACCCACGCGTGGGCAAACCTGACTTTCATCAGCCGCGATGGCCGCACCTCTGAGGTCGACGTGTTGCTGCTCACAAAAGCTGGCCTCTTCATCGTTGAGCTGAAGGGGTGGCACGGCTCGGTCACATGCGAGCTGAACACTTGGACTCAAGACACTGGCCGAGCAATACGCCGCTTCGGCAACTCGTACCTCACTGCTGACAGCAAAGCGAAAAAGCTCGCCTCAATTTTGGGTGAAGTGGGTGACAAGGTGCCGGGTAGGCCGAAAGTGCCGTTGATCCGCAGTCTCGTGGTGATGCACGGCGCCGGGTCGACGGTGACAACGGCCGACCCGACCACTTTCGGTCTGTGGGCTCTCGACGGCTTCGAGGTCAAAGGCCTCACCGGCAAGCGCGACTTCTCAACCTTCCTCGAGGCCGCCCCGGCCGACGCCCGAGACACCATTGACCTGCTGCGCGCCCGTCAAATCATCAAGCTTGCAAATGAGGCCGGCTTTAAGCCCACGCTCAAGTCGAAGATGGTTGGCGAGTTCGTGCTCGACACTGCTGATGTACTGGAGACGGCACAGACCTACCAAGATCTGCTGGCCGAAATCCCGGTGGTGAAACAAAAGCGCCGCATCCGTTTATTCGATGTTCCACTGGGGGCATCCCTCGACGTGCGCACTGAGATCGAGCAGGCGGCTCGCCGCGAATGGCAGTTCGCGCTCGGCATTGGGCCCCCAGGTGAGGGCCACCCGGGCATCGACGCGCCTCTCCACTACCTAGATTCCAGCTACGGCCCGGCGCTCATATTCAACTACGACCCGATCGCGGTGCCGCTCGAAGACTTCATGCGCGAGCACCACGCGAGTCTGACGATTCTCGACCGCCTGCGCCTCATCCGCTCGATCGCCGAGGTCATCAAGTACGCACACGCGCGCAGCATCGTGCATCGCGCGCTCACCCCCCGCAACGTCTATGTGACCGAACGCGATGGCGTGCGATCAGTGCGCATTCGCGACTGGATGCTCGGCCGCAAAATCTCCGCCGGCACGACCTCGATCACGCTCATCTCGCGCGGTGTTAGCGAAGTCGACGACGGCGTCGACTCGAGCTATTGGCCATTCCTCGCGCCCGAGACAGTCCGTCGCGCTAAAGACGCGCCGCCGACTCCGCTCGATGTCTTCGGGCTCGGATCTCTGTCCTATCTAGTACTGACGGGCGAGGCTCCCGCTCGCACCGGCGATCTTGAGCGTGCCTACCGCGAGCAAGCGGGGTTTAACCCCCAGGCGGTCGTGCCCGAACTGAACGACTTTGTCGCGACGGTGGTCGAAGATGCCACGCGCATCACCGAGTTTGAGCGCACCGCCACGGTCGAGCAGTTTCTCGAGAATCTGGCAGCGGCCGAAGCTGATCTGGTTGAGAGCGCTGAGCATCCGATCGAGGTGCCGACGCTCGACCCGTTGGAAGCATCCCAGGGCCAAAGCATCGGGGCCGGCCGCTTTACGGTGATCACCCGACGCGGCTCGGGTTCGACCGGCACAGCAATTCTGGTCGACGACAGTGCCACCGAGGGCGCGAAACCTGCAATTCTCAAGCTCGCCCGTGACGACAGAGCGGCTGCACGACTCAGAGTCGAAGCCGAGGCGCTAGCCGCTCTCGACCACCCGCGTGTGGTGCGCATGATTGAGGGCCCGATCGACGTCGATGGTCGCACCGCCGTTCTCATGACTGATGCTGGCCGCTCCACGCTCGCAGAGCGCATGCAGAGCGAGGGGCGGTCCACGCTCGAGCAGTTGCAGAATTACGGCGCCGATGTGCTCGAGGCGGTGGCCTATCTCGACTCATTAGGGGTCTTCCACCGCGACATCAAACCGGCGAGCATTGCAATCGGCGAAGACCCGGCCACTCGCAAACCGCGCGCCAACCTGTTCGACTTTTCGCTCTCGCGGGAACCTTTGCAGAAGATCGAATCGGGCTCGCACCCCTACCTCGACCCGTTTCTGGGCCGCGGCACTCGTCGACAGTACGATCGCGCGGCCGAGCTCTACGCGGTATCGGTCACGCTGTTCGAGATGGCGACGGCGCAGAAGCCATGGTGGCGTGATGGCGAGAACGCACCAACGGGTCTCGACGATCGAGCGGTGATCGTCGCCGGCCAGTTCGAGACCGTGGTCTCCGCGGACCTTTGCGCATTCTTTGAGAAGGCCCTCGCCCCTGACGTGGCCAAACGTTTCGGTAACATTGCCGACATGCGGGCGGCGTGGGCGGACACCTTCGCGCGCGTGCAGGCTGAAGGTGAAGCCGACGAGGCAATTGATGCCCGCAAGGCGCTCGCCGAACAAGCCACTCTCGACACGTCGCTGGCAGAATCGGGTCTTACCGCGCACGCCCAGTCCGGGCTCGCGCGAATTCGGGTGCTCACAGTCGGTGACCTAATCGCCCGGTCCCCAGTTGACATCAACGCTATCGCCGGTCTGGGTGAGCGCACGCGCAAAGAGATTGCGCGGCGTCGTCGGGCGTGGCTCGAACGCTTGAGCGGGTCCACCACGCTTACGCCCGAGACAACGCTCATCGGCGACGAGTCGGTCGAGCGCCGCGTACGGCGGCTGGTGCCACAGGCGGCGGGTGACGCTACACCCGAGCAGGTGGTGCTTGGCGCGCTGCTGAACCTGGACGAGCATCCCGACGCCCAGCAGAATGATAATGCGCGCGACGGGTGGAGCAGCATCGCTGAGGCCGCCGCGCTCACGGACATGGCTGTCCCCGTCGTGCGCGAGATCGTCGATGTCGCAGTGAAGCGCTGGCGCAGGAGCGGCCTACTGGCGCCGGTCGTCAGTGAGCTCGAGTCGGCACTCGAATCGCGCGGGGGCGTAGCGACGACGAATGAACTGGCGTCGGCGGTGCTGCTGCGCTACGGCTCGGGCTGGGAGGGCTCGCGACGACAGGGTATTGCGCTCGGCCTCGTGCGGGCGGTAGTCGAGTTGGATGCCGCTGCGCAGGTTCCCATGTTGGCGGCGAGCCGCCCTGCAGCTTCCGAGGCGGTGCTCATTGCTCTCAGCGTCGCCACGAGACGCCTTACGCAGACGCCGCCCGAGCAGCTGATCTCAGTGACCCGTGCCGCCGCCGCCGCGGTCGACGTTGCACTGGCAGAGCGTGCCGCCGTGCCAGCAGCAGCGATGCGTGCACAGATTCGCTTAGCGGTCCCCGATGCGAAGTTTGATGACCGTCGGTTACTCGAGCTCGCGGCACGAGCATCTGCCCGCGCAGAGTTGTCGAGTGCCAACGAGGTCTTCCGGCGCGACATCACTGCCGCCGAAGCTACCGAGTGGACCATGCGTGGCGTTCTCGCCAGCGACCTCACGGTCGGGACGATCGCGCGTCGCGTCAAGCGAAGGTTTGGGGCACTCGCTGAGACGCTTGATCGACCCGAGCTCGACGACGTCGTGGCAACGACGCACCCTCACCTGCGCTGGGACGGCGCGAGCTACGCAACCACTAACTCCATATCGAGCGCCACAGCGTCGACACAGTTGGGCGCACTCGCCATCACTCCGCCGCATGAGTTGAACGCCGCGCTCGAGCGCTCACTGCAGCGGCATTCGGCGCTGACGATCGCCGTGCATCCGAAGCGCTATGCCGAGGCGACGCGGGCGTTGCAGCAGCGCTTCAGCATCGACGCGGTTGACGTGTCGACCGAGGTCGCCGCGCGACTGCATGAAGTGGCTGAGTCGAAACGCGCGCGCTGGGCCACTGTGGCTGACGCCGACGCCGACCCTGAGTCGGCCGACTTTCAGCGACTGAAGGCGCTGGCGCGTGAGGCCCTGGAGCCCTGGTGGCGCGAGCTGATGGGTGAGGCACGGCCGCTGTTGATCATCCACGCGGCCCCACTCGTTCGGTACGGGCTCGACCACCTGCTCGCTGAGTTGACCGATCTGGGTGCTGCGAGGTCGGCGGCACGGTGGCTGCTTGTGCCGCAGAATCCGGCGTCGGCGGCGCCCGATCTTGATGGGCGGCCGGTTCCGATGGGGCCTGACCGCTGGGTGACACTGCCGACGACTATGGCTGATCTGACGATGACAGGAGAAGCGGCGTGATTGATTCTGCCCGACTGGTGACCGACCTCAAGAAGCAGTTGAAGCTACTCGAGGCCGATCTGCAGCGGCGCGCCGATGACCCCGAAACGCCGTGGGCCGAGGGCCTACGTCTGGAGTATGAGCGAGCCTTCGCTCGCGAGCGCACCGCACACACATGGTCAGAGTGGAGTGCGGGCGAGCTATCGCAGGCGGCGGTGGCGTGGATCGTCTCGTCAACGTTCCTTCGCTTTTGTGAAGACAACGACCTGCTGGCGGGTGCGTCAATCGATGGTGCCCTGTCACCGGCGCCGTGGATCGCGGGCCCGGGTGACCGCCTCGCTCGCGCGGTCGAGCACCAGACCACCTACTTTCGCGCGAACCCCACGCTGACTGCCCGAGACTGGCTGGTGCAGCCGTTCCGCGCGCTCGCGGCGCTGCCGGCGGGCCGCGGCCTGCTCGACCCCGAGCACAGCCCGGTGTGGTCGATCACGATCAGCGCGGCGGCAGCCGAGTCACTGCTCAACTTCTGGCGGTCCACGACCCCCGAGGGCGCTCTCGTGCAGGACTTCACTGACCCCGCGCTCGGCACGCGCTTTCTCGGCGACATCTACCAAGACCTGTCGGAGTCCGCGCAGAAGACCTACGCCCTGCTGCAGACGCCGATCTTCGTCGAAGAGTTCATTCTCGACCGCACGCTGACCCCAGCGATGGCCGAGTTCGGTATTGACGGTCTGAAGGTCATCGACCCCACCTGCGGCTCAGGTCACTTCTTGTTGGGCGCATTCGATCGGCTAGTCGAGGCGTGGCGCGAGAAGGCTCCGGCGATGGATGCTCGTACGCGCGTTCAGAGCGCGCTCAACTCGATCCACGGCGTCGATCTGAACCCTTTCGCCGTGGCCATCGCCCGCTTTCGCCTGACCGTTGCGGCTTTGCTGGCATCGGGTGAGCGCAGCCTGGTTTCTGCGCCGGCTTTCGGCTTCAAACTCGCAGTCGGTGACTCCCTCCTTCGGTGGAAAGCCGACGACCTGACGCTCGATCTGGGTGACAACGAGGAAACGTTCGCGTACTCCACAGAAGACATTCGTGAGTATGCCGGGCTCCTCGACCCGAATCAATACCACGTCGTTGTCGGCAACCCGCCCTACATCCAGGTGAAAGACAAGGCACTCAATGAGGCGTATCGGCGCATTTACAAGACCTGCAAGGGCAGGTACGCACTGTCTGTGCCGTTCATGGAGCTGTTCTTCGAACTCGCCCTGACCGCCACCGAGAGCGTGCCTGCCGGCTACGTGGGAAAGATCACCTCCAACTCGTTCATGAAGCGGGAGTTCGGCACCAAGGTGATCGAAGAGTTCCTGTCTGGCTACGAAGAATTCAAGAGCCCGGTCGACCTCACCGCCGTGGTCGATACTTCAGGCGCATACATCCCCGGCCACGGCACACCAACGGTCATCTTGTTCGGCCGTCGCCGCCGCAAGCAGGGCGACACAGTGCGAGCGGCACTCGGTGTGCGCGGCGAACCCGGTCAACCACCAGACCCCGCAAACGGACTTGTCTGGCGAGACATCGTCGACCACCTCGACGAGCACGGATACAACGGCACCTACGTCACTATCACCGACCTGCCTCGCGCGTCGCTGGCTAACCACCCGTGGTCGCTGAGCGGCGGTGGCGCCGCCGAGCTGAAGAACCTGATCGACCACGCTGGTGCACGCAGACTCGGAACAGTGGCTGAGGAAATCGGAATTGTCGCCGTCCTCGGAGAAGAAGAAGCATTTGAAGTCCCGTCGTGGGTGCGGGAACCGACCATGTCGCTCGTGATTGGCGGGGGCATCCGTGATTACTCATTAACTGCGTCGCCTCGTTTCTGGCCGTACGGCTCGAATCTGAAGCCAACTGCGGAGGCTGAGAGCTCAAAATGGATGTGGCGTTTTCGCCGTACCGTTTCCGGGTACCTGATGTTTGGAAAGACTCGCGAGCAACGCGGACTCAAGTGGTTCGAGTACGGCATGTTGGCCACGTCGAAGATGACGACCCAGATGTTTGTCACGTTCGCGTTCGTAGCGACGCACAACCATTTCGTGCTTGACCGTGGGGGCAAGGTCTTCAACAGGTCGGCACCGGTGATCAAGCTTCCGGCTGATGCCACCGAAGACGACCACCTCGAACTGCTCGGTGTGCTCAACTCATCAGCCGCCTGCTTTTGGCTCAAACAAGTGAGCCACAACAAGGGCAATGGGGGCGTCGGAGGAGGTATTGGCGATGAAGCGTGGGAACCTCGTTATGAGTTCACCTCCACGAAGTTGGAGGAGTACCCGTTGCCGCACGGCTCCTCCTTGGAGCGAGCAAAGCGGATCGATACCTTGGCTACCGGGTTCGGTCTGCGGTCGCCCGCTTCTCTGGTCGGACCGCGGTCGTCTTTCTGGTCGAATCATGACGGTGCTCGCGCAGAGTGGGCGACTCAAATGTGGCTCATGGTGTTTGAGCAGGAAGAGCTCGACTGGGACGTATACGAGAGATACGGTCTGGTCGATGGGCCTTTGGTCTATCGGGGAAGCCCGGTCTTGATTCGGCCCGGCGAGCGCACCTTCGAGATTGCGCTTGCGCGTCAGATTACAGCGGGCCAGGCAAGTTCAGCCTGGTTCACTCGCCACGGCCGGTCGATGGTCACGGACATTCCCGAGGAGTGGCCCGAGGAATATCGGGCTGTCGTTCAGCGGCGCCTCGACCTCATCGAGAATGACCCGATGGTTCGACTGCTTGAGCAACCGGAGTACAAACGGCGCTGGGCAACCCCAAGTTGGGAATCCCAACTGCGCAAGGCAGTCACGGCCTTCATTCTCGATCGGCTCGAGGCGCGTGAACTCTGGGCTGATGCGAACGGTCGCCCAGTGATCCGATCGGTCGCGCAGATCTCGGAAGCGGTCAAGAACGATGTGGACCTGCGCTCTGCAATCGTGCTGTTGACGGGTGACGAGGGCGCGAATATCCAGCAGGTCATTGCATCCCTCATCAGCGACGAGGCTGTGCCCGCTGCGGCGCCGCAGCGGTACAAGCCGAGCGGTGTGGTGAAGTTTCACGAATGGCAGAAGGTGTGGGATCTTCAGCGAGCCGAAGATCGCGGTGAGCGAGTCACGATTCCTGTGCCACCGAAGTACGCCCCCACCGACTTCGCCAAGACGACCTATTGGAAGGCGCGCGGCAAGCTCGACGTGCCCAAAGAACGATTCATTGCCTACCCCGGGGCGCGCCGCAGCAACGACGACACCGCCATTTACGGGTGGGCTGGGTGGAATCACGCCGAGCAGGGGCTCGCCACTTCAAGCCTGCTCGGCGAGATCGCGAGGGCTGGCGCAAATACCGAGCAGCTCATGCCTGTCTTTGCCGCCCTCGTTGAACTTGAGCCGTGGATCGAGCAATGGCACGCGGAAGTCGACTCTGCATACGGCGTGAGTCCCGCGACCGCTGTCACCGGTGTGGTCGACAATGAATTGGCACGCGCAGGTCTCACGCGCGACGACGTAGCTTCCTGGCGCCCGGCGGCAAACTCCCGCGGTCGGCAAACACCCGCATCCACCGTTTCTGCAACACCTATTGCTGAGGACACACCATGACGAACGACACCCCCGGCCCCGGCCCGACACTGCTGCGCGACCTCATCGACATACCCGAAAAGGTCGACGCGTCTGACTACGTGCTGCGACTGCACGAAGGAGTCGCAGCGGCCGACCGCACCCTGCGCGACTACGTCATCACCGACTCCATTCGCCAGTCAATCGATGAAGCGCTGGGGCTCGTCGAGCGCACCCTTGCTGACCGCACCGCCAAAGGTGCCTTCATTCACGGGTCGTTTGGTAGTGGGAAATCGCACTTCATGGCGGTGATGCACCTGCTGCTCAGTGGCAATGCCACCGCCCGCAGCCTTCCTAACCTGCAAGCGGTCGTTGACCAGAGGCGAGGCGTGCTCGAGAAGAAGCTGCTCGCTATCGACTACCACCTCATCGGCGCCGAAAGCTTCGAAGCGGCGCTGTTCAAGGGTTACCTCGATACTGTCGCCGTCAAGCATCCCGATGTGCCGCCGCCCATGCTGCACCAGTCAGAGGGCCTCTTCGACGACGCGCAGCGCATGCGCGCCACGCTGGGCGACGAGAAGTTCTTCGCCGCGCTCAGCACCGGGGCCGATGATGACTGGGGTGAACTGGCCACCCCGTGGACAGCCGACAGCTTTGACGCAGCCATCGCGCAGCCGGTCGGCGACCCCGGCCGCGAAAGGCTCGCACAGACCCTCGTTGCCGAGCTCTTCACCGGCTATACCCGCGTTGCCGAGTGGGTCAATATCTCAGACGGCCTCACTGCGATGACGCAGCACGCGAAGAAGCTCGGCTACGAAGGGCTCGTGCTGTTTCTCGACGAACTCGTGCTGTGGCTCGGCGCTCACCTCTCAGACACCTCATTCATCCAGAGCGAGACGCAGAAGGTCGCGAAGCTCGTCGAGACGGGTGTCGGCTCGCTGCCCCTACCGATCATCTCGTTCGTCGCCAGACAACGTGCGCTCAAAGATTTTCTCGGCGGCGGCGAAGTGCGAGCCCAGCAAGAAGCACTCTCCCAGTCGTTCCAGTGGTGGGAAGACCGCTTTGAGGCCATCACTCTCAACGCTGGCGACCTGCCAACCATCGTCAAGCAAAGACTGCTTGCACCCCGCGACGACGCCGCACGAGCGACCCTCGACTCAGCGCTCGCCCGAGTGAAGAGCGATCAGTCGTCATGGTCGTACCTGATGACCGACGAGGTCGGCGCCAACGAGAGCGACTTCGCCAAGGTCTATCCGTTCTCGCCAGCACTCGTCGACGCCATGGTGGCGCTCTCGTCACTCATGCAGCGTGACCGCACCGCGTTGAAGCTCATGGGCGAGTTGCTTGCCGAGGGCCGTGACACACTCACTGTGAACGACGTGATTCCTGTCGGCGACCTCTTCGACCCCGTTGTCACCGGATCGGCAGAGCCACTCACCGACGACATGAAGAAGCACTTCGCCATTACGCGCCAGTTCTACCAGGCGCGACTGCGCCCGTATCTGCTGCAAAAGCACAATCTGACGGATGCCGCAGCTTGCGAGCTGCCGCGCGACCACGCCTTCCGCACCGAAGACCGCCTCGCTAAGACACTGCTCATCTCGCACCTCGTGCCACAGACGCGCTCGTTGCAGTCGCTCACGGCGGCTCGACTGGCAGCCCTCAATTGGGGCACCGTAAACGCTTACATTCCTGGAACCGAGTCGACACAAGTGCTCGACTGGGTCAAGCAGTGGGCCAGCCAGTTCGGCGAGTTCACCATCGGTGAGGGTGCCGACCCCATCATTGCCGTGCACCTCACCGGGGTCGACTACACTTCGGTACTTGCGAAGGTCAGCGGCGAAGACAACAACTCCAACCGGCGCCAAGTGCTGCGCGGCCTCATCGAGAGCGAACTCGGCATCGCGGCGCCCGATGGCATGGTGCGCGAGCAGAACCTCACGGTGGTGTGGCGCGGTTCGAAGCGCACCCTGTCGGTGTACTTCGGCAACATACGAGACAAGAGCGACGTCACCGACGAGATCTTGCTCAACCCGACATCATCGTGGCGGTTGGTCATCGACTATCCGTTCGACCCGGCCGTTCAATCGCCGAGCCCGAAAGATGACCTCAATCGGCTGAACGAGCTCAAGGCCGAAGGCGCTCAGGCGCTCACGCTCGCATGGGTGCCAAACTTCTTAAACGCGGCGCGCCTTGACGAGGTCGGAACGCTTGCGATGCTCGATCACGTTCTCAAGCCGACCCAGTTCGACCAGAACGCGAGCCACTTGCCCGTGAGCGACCGGGAGCCCGCTCGTCGGGCACTCGAGAACAAGCGCGACCAGATGACGTTGCGCCTGCGTGAAGTGCTGCGCCAGGCCTACGGCGTGAACACTTCGAGCGAGCAAAACGTTGACGTGGTTATTGAGGGCAACCAGATCGTCACATCCATGTACCCCGGCCTGACTATTCAGCCTCCGGTGGCGACCAACCTGCGCGAGGGCCTCATCAAGGCTCTCGATCAAGCCTGGAAGTTCCACACCCCCAAACACCCCGTCGTCGACACTGACAACAATGAGGTGCGGGCCGTGCAGGTGCGCGAGGTCGTCGCACTAGTGCAGGCGACCCACGAGAACGGTGGTCGCACCCAAGGTCTGCAGGCGAGCCAACGCAACCTACTCCGCCAAATCGCCGAACCGTTGGGACTCGGCCAGGTCAACGAGAACGTCTATGCGATCTCGCCGGCGAACCTGAAATGGCGTGACGATTTCACCCGCTGGGCAGCTGAGTCGCCCCAGGGGATGACCGTGGCGAGCATCCGCACGAAGTTGGCCGAATACGGCATGTCTCAGGTGCTAGAAGACGCAGTTATTCTCAGCTGGGCCATCATCAACGAACAGGAGTGGCTGCGATCGGGTGCACCGACACCCACACCGCAGCAAGGCGCACTCGCCGACGATATGACACTGCGACCCGCTCACCTGCCGACAGAGCAGGAGTGGGAAAAGGCTCGCGGGCGGGCGCAGCAGATACTGGGTATCGAACCAGACCACGCCCTCGTGAGCGGCGCAGTGAGGCGACTGGGTGCAGCATTGTCGGTGGCCGGCACCGAGCACGCCAGCCGCGCGCGCGAGCTGGTCACCCTGCTCGAGTCGCACGCTGTCGCGCTGGGAATCAATGCGGAGGGTGCTGGTTCGCGACTCGATACCGCGGCTCGGGTGAGAGATTTGCTCGGAGCCTTGGCCGGGGAAAGTGATCCAATCGAGCGTGTTGAGTTGCTCGCGGCATTCGATCTGCCCAACGAAGCTCGACACTTTGCGCGTTCTATCGCAACGGCGACCGATGTTGCGCAGGCGCTGCGGGATGCCGACTGGGAGGCAATGCGCGCCGCTGCTTCACTCGGCCGCACCGACGTCGACGCTGCACTCACCGCGGCCCGCGAGGCTGCATCGCATGATGAGCTTGTTTCGCCGCTGAGCCAGAAGTTGGCGGAGGCCTCGCGGCTCAGCCGATTGGCGGTTCTGCCGCCTGATCCGGGACCGCGACCGGTGCCTGTGCCAGCGCCAGTGCCGGGTCTTGGTCCGATCGTTGACCCTGATGTTGTGGCACTGACTTTCGAGGGGACCGAGTTGTCAGTTCGCATGAGAGCCGTCGAAAGGTCGATCGCCGATGCCCTTGCGAAGGCGCCGGGCGAGACCAAACAAGTTCGCATCACCTGGATGCTGGAGTGAACACACCGGCTCGGTTCGCGCCCGTCCTTTCCGCCGAGGTCGTGCGTGATCGTGCACGCTCCTTCGCTGCCGAGGCAACTCGCGATCATCCGGTTCTTCTAGTCCGCGCTGACCCCCAATGGGCGGGCGAAGACACTCTCGAGGTCGGCGGCGCAACCGTGCGCATTTTGGCAACATCGTCACCGCTTCGTGTGCTCCACGCATTGAGCACGCGCCCTGATTCGGAATACCTGCTGGTGCTTACCGATCGCAGCAGACGCGAGCTGGGCGACGCCATTGTGTTGAGGACGCGACGGCGTGAGGTCGAAACCCTTGATGAATGGAACCGTGTTCCCGGACTCTTCGGTGCGCACACGCTCGACGGGCGCGTTCGGTCGGTGACCGGCCCGTGGTTACCGCGCGCACTCATGCAATGGCAACCACCCAATGGCTGGCCGCAGGTGCCCGCTGGCGTGCTGACCGCACCCATGGCAGTGGGTTCGCTGCTTGCGCGCATCATCGGCCATGATCCTGCCGAAGCCCTCGACACCGCCCTGCTACTCGAGCGACTCGATTCGCACGGAGTGAAAGAAGCGTGGCGGACCCTCGATGACGACGTGCGCGTCGGACTCACCGCCGCCGTGGAGGCAGTCATCTCGCCATCAGCTGCTCTCTCGTTGCGCATTGCGGTGACGTGTGGGCCAGTCTGGGTGGTTGCGGTTGGCCTCGCTCTCGATGTGTTGTGGCCCAGTTCGAGCTCGCGTGCACCGAGCCCCGAACAGATCGCAGCGCGCACGCGCATTGAGAGTCTGACCGGTGTGCATCCTGACTTTCACGCCGTTCGGGGTTTGGCCGAAGCTTCGGTCGCACTCACCATGCGGTGGGAAGAACTCACTGACACCGGAGTGGCCCACGCGCTCAAACAAGCCCAGGCTGTGCTCGCCGACTTCGGCTGGGCAGCCGGGGCCGACGAGTCGATCGTGCTGCCCGCAGGAATAAGCGCCCGCGTGCGCGTTATCGGCGAGCGGGCGGCCGACGCTGTCACCGCGGGAACTCCTGCTAACGGCGCAGCCATGGAAGCGGCACTCGGCAGGCTCAGCGAACACCAGCTCATCGCGCGCTATCGCGTTGAACGGCTCGCGGCGCAGATGGCCGTGCGATTGGCGCGGTGGATGCTCAACCCTCCGGCCGCCGCCCCCGAGACGTTCGCGGACGCGATCGCGAACTACCGTGCCGACGGTTCGTGGGTCGACCGTGCGGTGTCGGTGCTCTGGGATGGCTCTGCCGATTCCGCGACCTCAGCTGCATTCGCGACCGTCGTGCAGCAGGTGCGCGCACGTCGCGCCGCGAGCGAGCGCGCGGGTGCTGCCCTGATCACAGGCGAGCCGATCGACAGGCACGACGTGATCGGCATCGAGCGGGTCATGGATCGCGTAGTCGAACCCATGATTGGAGCCCAGTCGGTGTTGATGATCGTGCTCGATGGCATGAGCGCCGCCATCGCCAGTGAACTCGACGCCGAGATCGTGCGTGAGGGGTGGGGTGAACTTGTGCCTGCCTCCGCGCCTGCACGATTGTCGGCTGTCGCCACGATTCCCTCGGTGACCCGACTGTCGCGCGCCTCACTGTTCAGCGGTGCGCTCACGACCGGCGGGCAAGACGTTGAAAAGGCCGCTGTGGAGGCCCTTGGGGGAATGCTTCTTCACAAGGACGACCTGCGGTCGACTGAAGGAAAGTTGCTGCCGGAATCGGTAACCACTGCGCTCGTCGATGTGTCCCGACGCCTAGTCGCTGTTGTACTCAACACCATCGATGACGCACTGGCGAAGCACGACCCGGGCGGAACCCGATGGACACTTGCATCCGTGCAACACCTGGGTCCATTACTTGCCGCCGCGGCAGCAGCGGGCCGAGTGGTGGTGTTCACCTCCGATCACGGTCACGTCATCGAACGCGGTGGCGAGCCTCGGCCGATAGCGAATGCGGCGCAGCGCTCGCGCCCCGTTGACAGCGGCCCGCCGACCGAAGGTGAGCTGCTCGTCTCGGGCCCGCGCGTGCTCGTCGCCGGCAATACTGTGGTGGTGGCGCAGCGCGAAGACCTCCGCTACGCGGCCAAAGCCGCCGGCTACCACGGCGGTGTCAGCCTCGCTGAGCTGACCGTGCCCATTGCGGTCTACCGTCAGCCGCAGACCGCCTCCCCCGCGGGATGGGCTGATGCGGCACCTGGAGCCCCGCGGTGGTGGAACGAGCCGCTCACTGCTTCAGCCGTAGCGCCCCTCACGGCTACGCCGGGCGGGCTCGGGGCGCCCCGCCGCTCGTCGCGACCGACAAAGACCGCATCCAAGAGTGTTTTGTTCGACTTCGAAGTCGACGGCACTAGCGAGGTATCGGTGGCCAGCGACGCAGGGCTGGGCGCACGCCTCATCGCGAGCGAGGTCTACGCCAGCCAGAGGACTCGTGCCGGTCGCGCGGCACTCGACGACACGATTGTGGTGACCCTGGTCACGGCTCTCGAAGGCGGAGGAGGGCGCGCGCACCGTGACACACTCGCCGCCGCCGCCGGAGTGGCCGCCGTGCGCTTCGACTCGACGATTGTTGCGCTTCGCCGTGTGCTCAACGTCGATGCCTACGACGTCGTTTACACCGATCCCGACGGTGTAACAATTCACCTCGACGGAGCGTTGCTCACCCAACAGTTCGCACTGGGTGGTCGGGCGTGAGTGTGCCGCTAAGCCCCGTGCGGCGCCGCGACATTCTCGACGCCCTTCGTCGCGGCACCGTGCCCCACCGTGGTCTCGACGTGCTGGCCGTTGGTCTTGATCGCTTTGAGTCGGCGCTGGATGCTGAGCTCGACGCGGTCGGCCAGGGCGGCGCTCACTTCAAAGCAGTGCGCGGCGAGTACGGCTCGGGTAAGACCTTCTTCGCGCGCTGGTTCACCGAGCAGGCAAAGAAAAAGGGTTTCGCGACCGCCGAAATTCAGATCTCAGAGGGCGAGACTCCACTACACAAGCTCGAGACGGTATACCGCCGCGTGATTGAGAATCTCGAGACTTCGGAAGCATCGCCGAGCGCGTTTCGCGAGATCGTCGACGGCTGGTTTCACGTACTCGAGACTGATGCTATTGCCGCGGGTGCGCCCGAGAACAATGAGGAAGCCCTCGCTGTTGCCACGACCGGGCTCATGGAGAAGCGTCTGCTCGCGGTGACCAAAACGGCTCCCGCGTTCTCGGCAGCACTGCGGTCGTACCGCGAAGCGCAGATGGCCGGCGATATTGCCCAGGCCGATGGGTTGCTCTCGTGGCTCGGCGGCCAGCCGCACGTGGCAGCGTCGGTGCGACGCACGGCCGGAATTCGAGGCGAGCTTGATCACTTCGGCGCCCTCGGCTTTTTACAGGGGCTGCTTGCTGTGCTTCGCGACTCGGACTACCGCGGGCTCGTGCTCGTGCTCGACGAGGTTGAAACGCTGCAGCGGGTGCGGGCCGACGTGCGCGAGCGTTCGCTCAACGCCCTGCGGCAGCTGCTCGATGAGATTGACGGCGGACGCTTTCCGGGCCTTTATGTCGTCATCACCGGCACGCCCGCCTTCTACGACGGAACGCAGGGCATTCAGCGACTTCCACCGCTGGCGCAACGCATCAGTGCTGACTTCAGCGGAGACCCACGCTTCGACAATCCGCGTGCGCCGCAGTTGAGGCTGCTACCTCTCACCACACTGTCGCTGAACGAGCTCGGTCGTCGTGTTCGGGGCATTTACGCTTCGGGCAGCGCTGTCGAGTCGCGCATCCTCAGCCTGATTGATGACGCCTACCTCGATGAGCTGGCCGCAACCATCAGCGGTCACCTGGGTGGCCGAGTCGGCATCGCCCCCAGGCTCTACCTGCGAACCCTGGTCGACATCATCGATCGGGTCGAGCAGTTCGACGACTATCTACCACCCGCGGCGAACAGCGCCCAGGTGTCGGCCACCGATCTCACCGAAGAGGAACGCGCAGCCACTTATCTCGGAAAACCTGCGCCCGCAGCATCCATCGATGACATTGATCTCAGCGTGACCGACTGAGATGTCTGAACCGACTGGCCTGAACGCGGCACTCGAATACCACGTCGTCAACACGCTGCGGTGGTCGGCGTTGCGCCCGCTTCAGGAGGCGTCAGTCGCCCCGGTGCAATCGGGAGCGGATTGCCTGCTCGTGGCCCCCACTGCGGGCGGCAAGACCGAGGCTGCATTTTTTCCGACACTGTCTCGCATGGCCGACGAACAGTGGAGAGGTCTCAGCGTCATCTACGTGACGCCCCTCAAGGCGTTGCTCAACAACCTGCACCCTCGGCTGGAGCAATACGCCGCGTGGCTCGGACGCACAGTCGGGCTGTGGCACGGTGACATCGGCGATAGCGCGCGGCAGCGCATGTTGAATGACCCACCCGACATTCTGCTCACCACCCCCGAGTCGCTCGAGTCGATGCTCGTCTCACGCCGAGTAGACCACCGCGCACTGTTTTCTGGCGTGCGAGCCATCATCGTTGACGAGGTGCACGCCTTCGCGGGCGGTGACCGGGGGTGGCACCTGCTCGCAGTGCTCGAGCGGCTACAGCGCATCAGCGGGGTGCCTATTCAGCGCATCGGGCTCTCTGCCACTGTCGGTAACCCCGACGAGCTCGTCGTCTGGCTGCAGGGGTCGAATCGCGCACCAGGCCTTGTTGTTCTTGACACCTCGGTTTCGACGTTGCCTGCACCGGAGGTGACCCTCGACTTCGTCGGATCCGTCGAAAATGCTGCACTCGTGCTGGCGCAGTTGCACCGCGGCGAGAAGCGGCTTGCCTTCTGTGTGTCGCGCGCACAGGCTGAAGAGCTGGCGTACGAGCTGCGCAAACACAAGGTCACAACGTTTGTTTCGCACTCGTCACTGTCAATCGAAGAGCGGCGGCGCAGCGAGCTAGCGTTTGCTGAAGCGCGCGACTGCGTGATCGTGTCGACCTCAACGCTTGAGCTGGGCATCGACATCGGCGATCTCGATCGAGTGATCCAGCTCGACGCGCCATTCTCCGTCGCCTCGTTTCTGCAGCGACTTGGCCGCACGGGCCGACGGTCTGGCTCGCGCCGCAACACGCTGTTCTTGACCACCTCGAATGAGGCGTTCTTGCGGGCGGCGGGGTTGCTGCGACTGTGGGTCGCTGGGTATGTCGAGCCGGTCATACCTCCACCGTCACCACGCCACTTGGTTGCTCAGCAATTCATGGCGCTCGCGCTGCAAGAAGGGCGTTTCAGCAGGGCCTCGTGGCGCGACTGGTGGGGTGGCCTGCCGATGTTCGAAGACGCCGAGCAAGTGCTCGACTACCTGATCGCGCGCGAGTTCTTGGCACAAGACGGCGGCATGCTGTTCATCGGGCCGGCGGCTGAGAAGGAGTTCGGTCGCCGCTACTTCATGGAGTTGCTCAGCTCGTTCATCACCGACCTCGAGCTGACCGTCATGCACGGTCGTGCCGAACTCGGCACACTGTCGCCCATGGCGCTTCCTCAACGCGCGGGCGATGGAGCCAGACCACTTCTGCTTGCCGGACGCGCGTGGAAAATCATCGACATCGACTGGAAACGACACGTTGTTCTCGTCGAACCCGACGAGAACAAAGGCAAGTCGCAATGGAGCGGCGGCCTCGTGCCCGAAGCCTTTGAATTGGTGCGTGCGCGTCGCGATGTCTTGCTCGGAGAGTCGCCAGGAGTCACGCTGTCTCGCCGCGGGGCCGAACGGTTGGAGATCGTGCGCGAAGACCTCGCCGCGATGGTGAGCGATCGAGGGCTCGTTGTCATAGAGACCGAGACATCGAAGCAGTTGTGGGCGTGGGGAGGGTTGTGTGCACATCAGACACTCATTGCGGCGGTAGGCGCGTCCAACGACGCCAACTCGACCAACGAAGTGATTATGTGGCCGGCCAACTACGACCTCAGCGTGCTCGCCTTCTGTGACGTGTCAGAAGCCGTGCCAATGGTCAGCCCCGAAGCGGTTGATGGGCTCAAGTTCTCGGCTGCACTGCCGCGAGAGCTTGCGGTCGAGACGCTTGGGGAGCGGTTCGCTGATCGCGGTGGCGCTGCGGCGATTGCAATTGGGGCCAAGCCACCATGGCCCAGCCCCAACCCAAAGACCCAGCGCTCTTCTACTCCCCCGACGACTTTCGACGCTCTTGAGGACTGAACGCAGTCCTGTCCCCGGTGCGGCGATCATTGACATAGCGGTTTAGAGACGAGCTGGCGTTGGCAACACCAGTCGAATCAGCCGAGTAGGTCATGGAGCTGCCTTCGTTAATACCCATCTCGGCAGCCTTCATGACGGCGTCTTGGTTGGCGCCTAAAAAGACGACGTCCCAGTGGTCCTTTTTGGTTTTCTCGGTGATGAGCTTCTTGATGGTCTTACCGGTGTATTCCGAGCTCGCGTTCTCATGGCCATCCGTCACGACGATGACCTGGACTGTTCCAGGCTTCGCGTGCTCAGGGAGTTCATCGATCTCGGCTGCGAGGGTGTTGATCCCCACGCCCACCGCGTCATAAAGCGCTGTGCGGCCGCGGGGATCTATCTCGATGGTGACCCCTGCGGGGTCGGCCAGGTGGTGAAGCACCTCGACCTCGTCATCGAATTGCACCAGGTTGAGGGTGAGCAGGCCTGGTTGTTTCTTTTGCTCCTCCACGAGGGCGGTTAGGCCACCGACCATGTCTTCGCGGATACTCGACATCGATCCGCTGCGATCGATGACAAGCAAGAGTGCTGTGTACTGAGAATCTGCCATTTTTTCCTTCTTTCGTTGTGAGTGGAGTATGTGCGGGTGGCCTTAGGCCTGGTCGATGATCCTGGCGTCTTCGTCTTCTGTGCGACGCATGACCGACCACACTTCACCCAGGTGATGGGCGTAGTCCCGGTCCCTGGTGTGTGCGATATGACTCTTGAAGTTGCTGTATTCAATAGAACCAGCAGCCTCTGACACCCAACCTGCGAAAACCTCAGGTTGAATAAATGCGCGGTAGGGGTAGTCGCCATAAGGCGACCGAGCGATCTCGACGCCAGCTGCGCTGGCGAGAGGTGCTAGGGAGTCACGATCTCTGGAACGCACAGTAATGACATTGGGGCTCTCGGTCTTGCGCACAGCGCTGATGAATCCTGTTTCAGTAAAAATCCACATGTTTTGTCCTTTCGATTGGGGTGAAACGGGGCCTCTGGAAAGAGGGTGTGGCGAAGGGGTCTCCCCTCCACCACACGGGGGCACACATAGCAGAGAGGAACTATGCGGCCATTAGTGAAGGTTTGTCGCTAATGCGGGCGATGAAGGCCGGTCCGTGTGTGCGGATCCAGGTCACAAAGTGATCGTTACACAGCGCATAGGACGATCGACGCTCGCGAAGGAGGTCTATCGCTTCATTAGGGGTAAACCCTTTGAGCAACAAGACG